>SDBU01004903.1_pt1 | contig 16218 bp, 12 predicted proteins | sample 2277071 | NCBI WGS metagenome assembly SDBU01 (sample SAMN10397929, study PRJNA504765) | marine sediment metagenome | isolation source: marine sediment core GS08_GC12, 126 cmbsf | place: Arctic Ocean: Gakkel Ridge, Loki's castle | collected 2008
GAATCCGTGCTGCTGAAACTGATATGACACTTCAGGACTGGGTGGCTATAGCGATTAAAAATGAGCTTGACCGCCAGGACCGCGAAAAGGGCAAGGGGGACAACACCCCGGAGATGCCTCTCAGCCGCTCAGCGATAGCCTTGTCAAGAGTGCGAGTGACTGAGGAAATGGCACACATTGTTCCTCCCATCCACCACAACTAAGTTGAATCTAGCGACAGAGGTCTTGATAAGACTATCATCTATCGTATATCCTTCAAAGCCAACGAAGCGGATAGTCGAGAGCCGCTATTTATTTTTACGCCTCATCAGCAAACAATTTGTTGGGGCCGATTTCCTTTAACTCGTCTGTTACCTTCGTAACCACCTCGGCGAATTTTGTCCCCTCTGAAGCTGAGACCCAACTAGCCTGAATCCGCTGCGGCTCAACTCCCATATATTCGAGGAACTTCTTGGTTATGGCCATTCTCCTTCGGGCATTGTAGTTACCGGTTAGATAATGACACTCTCCCGGATGGCAACCTGAAACCAACACGCCATCTATCCCGCTACCGATTGCTTTTATGACGAATAGAGGGTCGATCCGACTGGAGCACATTGTCCTGATTACTCTAACCCCTGGCGGATACTGAAGCCGACTAACCCCAGCCAAGTCTGATCCGGCATAACTGCACCAGTTACACAGGAAGGCGATAATCTTGGGTTCAAATCTCTCCCTCTTCACCACTGGTTGCCGCTCCCAGGCAGCGGGTTCCACTTGTGCTAGCACCTGCCTGTCCTCAAACTTCGCTATGGAGCAGACTGCCGAGGGACAGGCGGCAACACAATTTCCACAGCCTTTGCACAGGACAGAATTGACCTCTGCTACCCCGTGCCCGCTGTCGAAGGAGATAGCATTGTAGGGACAGACACTGAGGCAATACTTGCAGCCTGAGCATAGTTCCCGATCAATGTAAGCTACTGCTGCTTCGCTAGGGATTGAATCTTTAGCCAGCAGGGCAGCAGCCTTGGAAGCAGCTGCCTCAGCTTGAACAATGCTCTCCTCCAGTTGCTTAGGGCTATGGGCTAGGCCGCATAGAAAGATGCCATCGTTAGCAAACTCCACAGGGCGAAGCTTCATGTGGGCCTCGACAAAGAAGCCATCCTCATTTAGGGGCACCTTGAGTAGCTGAGACAGCTTCCTGTTATCAGCGGCTGGGGTAGTGGCGGCAGCTAGGGCAATCAGGTCAGCGTCTATAGCCAACCGCTCACCCAAAATAGAGTCACTTACAGTGACTCTTAAACCACTCTGACCTTCTTGTTCGACTACGGCTACCTCGGGCTTATCATCCACATCGAAGCGGATGAATCTCACATCCTGATCTGCTGCCTCCCGATAGTAATCCTCCCTAAACCCGTAGGTTCTTATGTCCCGGTAAAGAATGTAGATATTCATTCTTGGGTTAAGCTTTTTAAGCTTTAAGGCATTCTTGATAGATTGAGCGCAGCATACCCGGCTACAATAGAGCCGTGGCTCTTCTCTAGAGCCAACACATTGAATCATCACCACAGTGCGACAGTTAGCTAGTCTTTGGCCGTTGTTAGCAATCTCCTCTTCCAGCTCCAGCGAGGTCAAAATTCCGGGGTGTTTGCCATAAAGATATTCTGTTGGCCTGTACTCTCCCCCTCCAGTAGCAACTACGGTTACCCCGTGTTCAATCTCGATAACCTTGCCGCTCAGTAACTTCACAGCAGTAGTAAAATTCCCAACATAACCTGATACCTGAAGGACCTCTGCCCCACGGTAGACATTGATTAGGGGGTGCAGGGAAACCTTACTCACCAAATCGGTGACATAAGCCTGAACATCATTCCCCTCGAGGGTGTAGTGAATCTGCCTCGCCATTCCCCCCAATTCCTCTGTCTTCTCCACCAAGCTAACCTCAAACCCTTGTTGGGCCAAGTCCAGGGCGCATATCATACCAGCAACCCCGCCGCCGATAACTACCCCGGTATGGATTACACCCAGAGATGTTGGTTTCAGGGGCTCAAGGAGCCTAGCCTTGGCTACTGCCATCTCCACCAGTTCCTTTGCTTTCTGAGTGGCCGCCCCTCCCTGTCTCATATGCACCCAGGAGCAATGCTCCCGGATATTAGCCATCTCAAACAGGTGAGGGTTCAGCCCAGCCTCCCTCAGGGTCTCCTGAAACACAGGCTCGTGGGTTCTTGGGGTACAGGCAGCGACCACTACCCGATTCAACCCCTGCTCCCTAATGGTTTCGGCCATGTGCCTCATGGAGTCGATAGAGCAGGCAAAGAGTTGCTCCTCGGCATAGGTCACATTTTCCAGAGTCCTAACATATTTGGCCACGCTGGGTACGTCCACGACCCGACCAATATTGGTGCCACAGCGGCAAACGAAAACCCCAACCCTCGGCTCCCCCCGGAAAACATCCCGTTCTTCGGGATATTCTTTCCCTGTGGTTAGGGTGCCGCGCTGCTCGCTCAATAGCTGGCAGCATAAAGAAGCCGCTCCACTGGCCATGGTCACCGATTCTGGGATATCCATAGGTCCAGCAATAGCCCCCGACAGGTAGATGCCAGGGCGAGACGTCTCGACCGGAGAGAGGCTGTGATCCTTAATAAATCCATGCGGATTGACCTCTACTAGCAGCTTCTGAGCCAGCTCGGCGGCAGTGGAGGGCGGGGTCAGGCCTACCGATAGAACAACCAGGTCAAACTCCTCGGCATTAACCTGGGCCTCATTAATGGGATACCTTATCACTACGTTTTTGGTTTGAGGTACCTCTTGGGCCATATACCCTGCACCCCATACAAAGCGGATCCCCAGGTCATTTTTCGCTCTTTCATAATACCTCTCGAATCCCTTGCCAAAGGCACGAACATCATTATGGAAGATAGTCGTCTCCACCGCCTCATCATGCTCCTTCACCATGACCGCCTGCTTAATAGCATACATGCAGCACACTGCGGAGCAGTACCCGTTGCCAATAGTAGTATTTCTGGAGCCAACACACTGAATCCAGGCTATCTTCTTTGGCGGCTTTCTGTCTGCGGGGCGGCGAATCTCACCCTGGTAGGGCCCAGCGGCACTCAAAATCCGCTCAAATTCGAGGCTGGTCAAGACATTAGCTAGCTTGCCGTAGCCATATTCAAACCTTGTCCTCGGGTCAAAGGTGTCATAGCCTGCAGCTAGAATCACCGCCCCAACCTCAATCTCCAGCCTTTCCTCCGGCTGACGGAGGTTTATTGCCTTCCGCTTACAGGCTTGAACACAGATGTTGCACTGCCCCTTGGTGAAATAAAGGCAGGCTGATGGATCCACCACCGACACCGCCGGTATCGCCTGAGCAAAGGGAATATGGATACATTTGACCACAGACAGGTTTTCATTGTAGGCGTCGGGGATTTTCACCGGGCAATAATCAGCGCAGGTGCGGCACCCAGCGCACTTCTCCTCATCGACATATCTTGGTTTCCTGACTACCGTTACCTTGAAGTTACCCGGCTCTCCGTCCAGGCTCGCCACTTCAGCGTAGGATATGATTGTTATATTGGGATTTCTTTCGCATTCCACCAATTTCGGGGAAAGGATGCACATGGCACAGTCATTAGTAGGGAAGGTCTTATCGAGCTGAGCCATCTTGCCACCGATGCTCGGTGCCTTATCCACGAGGTAAACCTTGAAACCGGAGTTAGCCAAATCCAGGGCGGCTTGCACCCCGCTGATGCCACCCCCGACCACCATAACTGCCCCAATCTTGTCTGGCATATCCCCTCTTTCTAGATTGCTGCTGCCACCAGCTCCGAGATATCTTTAACTACCAAAGAGTCGCTGAGGCTTAACAGGCTATCCTCAAAGTTGAGCAGGCAATAAGGGCAAGCGGTAACCAGCACAGTAGCACCTACCGCCACCGCTTGCTTTATCCGAAGGTCGGAAAACCTTTCCCCTTTCTTAGTCTCCGCCCAGATCCTGCCCCCTCCCCCACCGCAACAGAGGCTATTTTCCCGAGAGTCGGGCATCTCCACGAGTTCCACACCAGGGATACTCTTCAGAACCGTCCTTGGCTCATCGTATATGTCATTATGTCGTCCCAGATAGCAGGGGTCGTGATAGGTAACCTTCATCTTCAATTCTTTGGTGAGGGTCAAATTTCCTTCCGCCAAAAGTTGTGCCAAGTATTGAGTGAAGTGAATAACCTCAAAGCCCCCCCCGAACTCGGGGTACTCGTTCTTGAAAGTGTGATAGCAGTGGGGCGATGTAACCAAGACTTTGTGGACGTTCTTCTCAGTGAAGAGTTCAATGTTACTTCTAGCCAGCCTTTGGAAAAGGCTCTCGTTCCCCGCTTTGCGAACGCTCTCACCGCAGCAATTCTCGTCAACCCCTAGGATTCCAAAGTCTACCCCTACTTTTTTGAGGATATTGGCTGTAGCCTGCGCCACCGGGCGCACTCGTGGGTCATAGGCCGGCGTGCAGCAGGGGAAATACAGCAGCTCAGCACCTGCGTGAAAGGTCTTGATATTGAGGCCTTCAGCCCAATCTGCCCTTCGTTCCCGCCTTTCACCCCAGGGGTTACCCGTACCGGCGATACTGGCGAAGGCAATCCGCAGGCTGGCGGGAATCGCCCCCGCTTCCACCATTATCCGGCGCAGGGCGACCATAATATCGATTATGTTCACCCCCCGCGGACATCGCTTAACACAGTTACCACAGGTAGCACATAGCCACCAGTCTTCACTTTCAAGGTCAACCACGCCAAAACGTGTCTGGCGGATCAACCTGCGAACCATCAGGCTTCTGACTACATTCCAGGGGCAGCAGGCAGTGCATAGACCACACTGGAAACAAAGCTTAAGCGATTCGCCGCCTGCCTCTGTAACAAGCTCCACCGCCTCTTCAAGGGGGACAACAACCTCTGTGGTTGACCTTTCCTCCGATCCCATGTTTCCAGTAGTCTCTACGGTACCTCCACGAAAGTGAGGGCTTCGCTGGCACACCACTTGACACAGGCGGGGTCAGGCGGTTCCCCACAGAAGTCGCATTTCAGGGCGATATCAATATCAGGCTCCTTGAAGATGGGTCGGGAGGGGCAGGAAGCACGGCATAGGTCACACCCGTCGTATTCCTTACCCTCAATCACCACTATATTCCTGGCATTGCACTCCGCCTCAGTGAAGGGACCAGCTATAATTGGGAAGAACGTAGTATCTTCTACGAAGACTCTTATCCGCGACCTTTCTGGATTGACCATATTCTCCAGATGTTGTAGGCTGCACGCCACTTCACACATACGACATCCAGTGCATTTGCTGAAATCAACCTTTATCTTTTTCATAGCTCACCCTCCAAGCCAAGTTGAGAAAGTTTTTCAGGGGTCGGGACGCCATTCTCGTCCCAGCCCCTAAACTGGTAGTACTCGGGCAACATCTCGCCTAGTCTGCATACCTGTCCCTTACCCTCACCCTCAGGCAAAGGCTCTTCCAACATTCGTGGGGGGAGGGTATCGTCCTCCTTGGTGAACCCTGCTTTCAGGTTAAATATCCGCTCCAAGTTCCATATTCTTTCGCCGGCAAGCAGCATGCTCTCCACGGTGTAGCCACCCCCGGTAGCTGCTTCAAGCAAAGCGAATATGTTCTGTTGTTGCTCCTCCCCAAACCCTCCCATTGACAATGGAAAGAGACAGATCCCGCAGGAGTCAAATACAGCGGTAAAATCCTGGAGTTCCTTAAGCTTTGCCGCTTTACCCTCGGTTGCCAAAGGGTCCATCCTTTCCTCAGGGGGAAGAAAAACCTCATAGTAAACCATGTAACCCCGATTGTGGCAGCCCCCTCTATTGGCGGTAGCATAATTAAGGCCCATTCCTTGAAGGTATCGAGGGTCATAGGCAGGCATTTCCAGCTTCTTCACTCCCACAAACAATTCAGGATGTCCATAGCGCTGGGCCAGCTCATAAGCACCTTCAGCCAGTAGGTCTCCGAAACCCTGGCGCATACCTATCATTGTAATAAGCTCAAGCATAGCGTCAGCATCACCAAAATTCAATTTGAATCCTATATCTGCTTCGGGTAAGAACCCGCGTTCAAAGAGTTCCATGGCACAGCCGATGGTTACCCCGGCTGACATGGTATCAATCCCTAATTCATTGCAGACGCTATTGGCCTTGATTACAGCGGCAAGATTACTAATGCCACAATTACTACCTAGAAGGGCCACCGTCTCGTATTGCAGTCCAGCCAACTCTACTTCAAATTTGGGGTCAGTTACCACAAATACTCGTTTACAGCGAACCGGACAACCGAAACAAGCCTTCCTCTTTGTTATGAGCCCTTTTTGGGCTTTCCAACTTAGCCCATCTACCCCATCAAAGACCCCGCTTTGGAAGTTTCTGGTGGGTAAGAAGCCAACGGTACTATTCCGGGCCATGCCGGCTGGTGTGCCCGCGTAGGTGAAGTAACTCATACCTTGGTCTTGCTTCCAGTTGTTAAAAAGACGCGTCACTATCGCTTTAAATCCATCGCCATCGGCGACAGTAACTGCCTTTGTCCCTCGGACAGCTACTGCCTTCAGATTCTTCGACCCCATCACCGCTCCTCCTCCACACCGGGCTGCCGCACTGCATTTATCATGAATTATGGCAGCGAACTTTCCCAGCTTTTCACCAGCGGGACCAATGCAGGCGATATGGGTCTCCCTGGCTTTCCACCGGTCCTCTATCTCCCCTCTTATCATGTCCTCTGTTACAAAAGTGGTCTTGCCCCAAAGATGGTCGGCTGGTAAAATCTTCACCTCGTCATCGTTAATGGATATATAGACGGGTTCTGGAGACTTGCCCTCAATAACTAGGACATCGTAACCAGCAAACTTCAGCCCAGGCCCAAAATAGTTCCCACCACTGGAAAACAGAATGGTGCCGGTCGCCGGAGACTTGGTCACCACTGCATATCTATCACCGCTGAGAGCACCAGTTGCGATTAGCGGACCTGTAGCGAAGATTAATTTGTTCTCCGGGCTCAAAGCATCAACCTTTGGGTCTATTTCATCGTAGAGTATCCTCGAACCTAGTCCTCGCGCTCCAATATAGTCCTTCGCCAGGTCAGGATCCAAATCTTCAACAGTGTAGTCTCCCTGGCTCAAGTCAACCCTGAGGACTTTGCCCACCCAGCCATCCATGGTTTACCTCCTTAAGTTTCTTTGGACTACTTCGCGTTAGAGAGCTAAACGAGACGCAAGCATGTGTAGTTTACCATTTTGGGACAATTTCAACAACCGTCTATATTACCGAGACCATTTGCCACTTGTCCCGCCTCGGCACCCAGAATAATGGGATTTTCTGGGAATCCAACGTCTTTTGACAGCTAACCCCCAACAACCAGTACCACGATATGAAGCTCATCCCCATCCTGAACCGGTTTGACCAACCCCTCGGGGTAAGCAGTCTCCTTGTTGACGTAGATCTCAAAGTAGCGGAGCAAGTTACCCTCTGTATCGAACAGAACCTTCTTAATCCCTGGGAACTGCGCAACCAAGTTATCGAGGCACTGGCCAACAGTGCTCCCATTAACCTCGACTACATCCGCGTCGTTGGTATAACGCTCGAAAGAGGGCGGAAGACTTATCCTAATGCTCACTGTCGCCCTCCTTTCAAAGTACTTGCCCCCAGTGCTCACAATTAGGCTCTTCCTTAACCGTGAGCTCGCCGAATTTCCTGTTCAGTCCATCATACACTACGGTTTACTGGTTAATAGTTTTACCACCTTCGACGAGATATTTTATCACCCCTATCGCCTCAATACAACGAGCAGACATTGTTTACGTCGTGTTAATCTTTTTGATAACTCACCCCATGCTTGACCAGTTCGTCTGGAATGCCTCCCAATCGACTTTATTACACCGTAGCGTCGCTAAATTTGAGAAGATTATTCACTCCGTGTCCGTTCGTAGGCGAGTTCATGCCATGTCTTTTGAACCTCCTGCCGATGACTACGTCAACATTTTCTCTAGCACTCCAGTACTAGAGACCGCTTGTGGATTATGGTATCATTCTAGCTTAGAGCCAACACCTGTATATCGATATTGACAGCTGAGATAAAGGGCTCCACGAGCTGTTATTACTATGCGAGTAATCGGGGGCAAAAAACACCTTACGTCTGTTGAGTAGCGGAGCAGGAGTCCACGAGGATGGTAGAGAGTGAGATTCAAAGGCTCATCAAGGTGCTGAAGGACACGGACAAGGACATGCGCCTATATGCTGCTCGGACCCTGGGTGAGATTGGTGACCTGGTAGCCGTACCTTACCTCATCGAGGCGCTCAAGGACAAGGACGAGGAGGTACGCCGGGCAGCTACATGGGCCCTAGGTGAGATTGGTGACTCGGCAGCCGTACCTTACCTCGTCAAGGCCGTCAAAGATAATGACTGGTGGGTGCGCTGGATGGCCATTGGGGCCCTGGGCAAGATTGGTGACCGGACCGCTGTGCCCGCCCTCATTGAGGCACTCAAAGATCGGGACAAGGACGTACGCGTGTATGCTGCTCAAGCCCTGGGAAACATTGGTGACCCAGCAGCTGCACCGGCCCTCATTAAAGCCCTCAACGACAAAGACCTGTGGGTGCGCTGGATGGCCGTCAACACCTTAGGTAAGATTGGTGACCGGACCGCCGTGCCCGCCCTTATCGAGACACTCAAAGACGAGGCTCAGCTGGTGCGCGAAGAGGTGGCTAAAGCTCTGGGTAGCATTGGGGACCAGAGTGCTGTGCCCGCCCTTGCCGAGACACTCAAGAATAACAGCGAGTATGTGCGCGAAGCAGCCGCCACGGCCCTGAAAAAGCTTGAGGGGAAGGCGTGACAACAAGCCCCCAACTTAATAAAAGAGGAGAGGTTGCTTCTACGTGGCGGACGAAAGATGCATTTCGAAAGCCTACAGAGGGCAATGAAGAGGCAAAAGAAAAGAGATGAAACACTGTCAAAATCGGCTGGACGATTTGTCAGGAGCGAGCGGTAGATTGAAAGATGTATTTAGCAAGTCAGAAACATATGTGCGTTGTGTCAAAATAGACCGCTGTCGAACACGGTATGGACAAATGTAGGTGGCAAAATCCGAGCCTTTCGGCCAGTTGGAATAACAACAGTTAGACTAATTTTCCTCTGTAAGCACAAGATAAATATGCATGTCACCCGTAGCCCGCCTTCCACACTGGGCACAACACGAAGTGGAACAGGCTTTGCTATTTCACCACAGAAGGACATAAGAAATCCCTGCCGCCAGTAAGAGCACAACCAGCCAGCAAATTCTCATCGTCTGAGATTGGACGGGCTTTTCCTTTAATTCTATTGCCAAGACGAAGCGATTAACAATTGGGCGGATTGTTGACAATATGATTCGCGGGGCCAGAGGAGGTTCCGTAATCGTGGCTTGTGGGGCTATCCGAAGTCCCGTTGTCCTACCAGTACACAAGTCGGCATCTTGCTCAGTGCCGAAGGTCGGGCTCGAACCGACACGGGGGTCGCCCCCCAACAGTTTTTGAGACTGTCGCGTCTACCTATTCCGCCACTTCGGCCAGCTCTTGCCATTTGAACAAGGGGCGCCTCAAAACGCAGCAACTGGCTGGCGTACCCCTTTGGCAGTCAGAATTATACCACGTAGGAATAGAAGGTTCAATCCAATGTGTAGCGGGACTGGACATCCTTCAAACCACTCTTGGTGCGGTGCCGACATTCAAACAATAATTGTACTGCTTGCTGTTGCCTCTCAGGAACTTAGTTTGGTGACCTGGCAACGAAATCGCCGGTTGGGCGTTGAGCAAGAAATGTGGTCACGGTCCTGATCACTGGTCAGGACATTAACGTTGGCTTTTTGATCCCAGGGATTGCCCCAGCCGAAATCTATTATCACTACCCCTGGCGATACTTCATCGGTCACCTTGACCCTGACTTCAATCGTTCCCTGTGGCGACTGTACTGTGGTAAGGTCGCTATCGTCAATTCCCCGACTTTGGGCATCCCTGGGGCTTAGCCTGATTAAAGGTTCTGGTTCCAGCTTTCTTAACGCCAGTATATTGCGGAAGCGGGTGTGGATATAGGCCCCTGGCCTTCGGGTGGTGCCTATCAGTGGGTAGCTCTCCAGCAAACCGGGCTGACCGGCAAACACTGTATCCAGCTCCCTGTACTCAGGCAACGGCAGGTAGCCATGGTCTTTGAACTTCTGGGAGTAAATCTCGACCTTACCTGAAGAGGTATTGAAGCCATTCTTCAGGTACTTGCGGTATTCCAGTGGAGGGGTGGCATAAATAACTGGCTGTCTCTTCAGTGCCTCGAGGGTAATCCCGCTAGCCTTGAGCCGGTGATTGATCCATTCTTCAGTATTGGTCCAGGGGTAAGCTGACGCCAGCCCCATTCTTGTGGCCAGCTCATACTCTATGTCGAATACAGGGCGGGATTCGCCTATCGGCTCTATAACCTTGTGTCTCAGGGCCACGAAGCCACCCTCGGCACTGCCAAAATATTTATAACCGTACCGCTCGAAATCAGACACCTCAGGCAAGATTATATCGGCTAGCTCAGCGGTGGCTGACTTAAAGATATCGCAGACAACCAGGAACTCAAGCTTCTGCAGCGCCCGCCTCGTCTTGGTACTGTCGGCATCAATTAGTGCTGGATTGGCATGGTAAGCAATCATTGCCCGAGGTGTATAGGGCTCTCCGCTAAAAATGGCATCCACGAAACAGGGAAAGGGTACCCCGGGAAACAGCGGGTATTTATCGGAACTCAGGCGTTGCACCGCCGGACGTTGGCTGAGAAGGGGAGACAGGACGGGGCGGGGGAAGAAAACGTCACCACCCTCTACATCCAGATTGCCGGTAATGGCACTGAGGATACTGATGGCCCGTGCCGTCTGCACCGCATTGGGGTACTGGTCAACGAAGTTGCCTACCCGCATAAGGGCCGGCCTGGTAGTAGCATATATTCGGGCAACTTCCCTGATGTCGCTTGCCGGGAGCTTGGTAATATCCTGAGCCCACTCCGGGGTAAACCGTTCCACATGTTCGGCTAACTGTTCAAAGCCCACCGTCCAGTCAGTAACAAAGCCCTTATCGTAAAGCCCTTCGGTGATGATTACGTTGAGCATGGCCAGTGCTAGCGCGTCATCCCTACCGGGCTCAATGGGGAGCCACCTATCGGCAATATCAGCCAGCTTAATGCGCCTGGGGTCGATGACAATAAGCTTGGCTCCCCGGCGTTTAGTATCAGAAATTAATCGGGCAAACTTGCCATAGGTGGTTCCTTCCGCTATTCTTGTGGACTCCGTTGGATTGGAACCCCATATCACCATGCATCTGGTGTTCTTGTAGTCTGGCTCGGTCCTGCCCCCATGAACTGAATTGAAAGCAATCTCGCCGGGCAGGTGGCAGAGGTGACCGGCACCAACGAAGTTCATTGAGCCGTAGGCGGCTAGAAGCTGGACAAAACCGTCGTGGACGGCCTCAGTTACCGGGGCACCGGTGCACCGTATCAGGGTCTCGGCACCATATTTTGCTCTGATTTCGAGGAGACGGGTCGCTATTATGTCCAGTGCCTCGTCCCAGGAGATTTGCTCAAAGCCACTACTTGTCCGGCGCAGGGGATGCTTGAGGCGGTCGGGGGAGTAAACCACCTGCCTGGCTGCGGCACCTTTGGGGCACATATCACCCCGGCCGGCAGGATGGCTCCGGTCTGCCTTTACCCGCTGGAGAACACCATCACTGACGTGAGCGATTATGCCACAGTTACTGTGGCAGAAGCCACAAATAGTCGGTATTGCTGTCTCGTTTGGGGATGCCACGCTGCACCTCCTTCAAGCTTAATGAGCCAACTGATCGCTATACAAACCCTTGGTCTATTCCCTGTATATTAGCTAAACCAGTGACGGTTTGCAACCCCTGGCTAACTGCGCTATTGACATTTGGCAGTAGTCTGGTACATGCAAGGGAAAGTATCTACGGCCCATATGGAGAACAACAGAGTATTGTCGAGGATGAGGTATGCCTTGGCCCTTTATTATTGGGCGGTGCCTGTACGTTAACGTAGTTACCGTTGACAAGGAGCGAACCCTTACTAGAATAGTATTAGCTAGGCGGCAGTGGTGGGGTCCGATCACAGCCGAGAGGAGGTGAGCAATGACGCTCAAGAGATAGAGACCGAGGTAGGCCTTGGCACCGTTTTCGAAAGAACCTGATGATTGAAACATTCTTGCGGGATGGGGTGGGAGAAAAATCCAACAGGAGGAATGATGAAGATTTTGCGCTACATAGGCTACTTCTTCGCCGGTGCTTTTCTGGCAAACGGGATCCCACACCTGGTTCAGGGAATAACCGGTCAGGAATTTCAGACACCCTTCGGAGCACCCTCATCGGCACTGGTTAACGTTCTGTGGGGTGTTGTCAACTTCCTAATAGGATACATTATTCTTGTAGCTGTGAAGGGGATTCGCCTCGGCTTTAAAGGAGACTTTTGGGTAACTGCTGCCGGCTTTATCATCATGGCAATCACGCTTACCTACGCTTTTGGTTAGTGGGAATCCTCCGCAGCCACGGAAAAGAACGCTGATGCTAAGCCAGCTATCATACTGTAAACGAGGGCACGCCGCTTACATTTCGGTATAGAATGAATACTCGCAGCAAGACCAGCTGTGTCAAGTTGGTGAAGGCTAGCAAGGTACGGGTGGCGCTATTTTAGCCCCTTCTCGAGCAGTATTCTGTCATGCAATTGCTCAAAGCTGGGTGGCGGCAATACGTCCGACCTCGGTTTGAGTCTTGCCGCCGATGTCGTGCAGTTAGTGACACAGATGCCGCAGCCAATACACCAGTCCTCATCGGCGACGGCAATATCCTCCTCAATGGTCAGGGCGCTAACCGGGCATAACTCGATACAGTCACCGCAACCGTTACACAGGTCTTCATCCAGCTCGCGGATGAAGTAGGTTGCCATGATAGCATCTCTGGGGATTTTGCGTCTCCTTATCGTGCCCACATTCCAACAGGAACAGCCACAACAATTGCAGTTATGTTTGATGTCACCTAGAGCGTTGTCAACAAAGTGGACCAGACCAGCCTCTTCACTCTTTTTGATTATCTCCAGTGCTTCCTCCTTTGTGATTTCCCTTGCCAGTTCCCTCTCAATCACATATTCAGCCATATCATCAAATTTGAGGCACACCTCCAGGGGATGGTCACAGCCCCTTCCTCGAAGCTGCGCTGAGAATCGGCAGGGGCAGTGGGCTACGGCGATTACTTTTGCCTTTTCAATCACCTGGCCCATGGAATCGTAAGGATAGACCGCCTGGACGTCACGCTCAACGCTCTGGTTAACCGGGATGTAGCGGCTGGCTTTAGTCTGGCTGCCGCCGTAGGCCTCCTGCGTCATCTGGCGGCTGAAGTGCTTTGCTATTAGCCCGGCCATCGTCCTGGCCTGTGGTGTTTCCTCCCCCTTCCAGAAAAAGGTCTGGGGAAACCCAAAGCCCATCTGCTGGAGCGCGTACCCCTTCTCGCCGGTATTTGTCTTCCCGGAAAATAGCAGCCCTCGCCGCAAGAGTTCTTCAAGAATGATGACCAGTTCCTCCTTAGGCACATTGACGCGGCTGGCAATTTCATCCACGGCAACCGGTTGAAGCGGCGCTACTCTGGTTGGCAGCGCCAGCGCCACCTCGGCCTCTCTGGGCGTAAAATTAGTTCTCCATATCTCTTCCAAGCCTTGTCCCACCGGACACCCCATGCCCAGGGTGGAGAGATGTTCTGCTAACCGCTGGTATACGTCTTCTGTCATTTGAGTACCCCCCCGACGCAAATTTTAATGTGAACCCCTATGTAAAACTCGGCTATTCGAGGTTATGGTATTACAGAACAGAGTATGATGTCAATTCACCACCCGGAGAACCTGTGTGACAGTAGCTGTTTGCGATGTCACTCACCGGGTTTCCGGTACTATCAACGTCGGTTTTTTACTATTTCGGCGTCGTAAGCTATACTCTTTGAGGTGGGTTCAACCCGTATCTGTCTGCGCCAGGTGAGACGGGTGTCAATCCTTCTGCTCGGTCAGCCTTTCAGATGGTACCCACGGCAGAAGGGAGGAGGATTCACTTTCAATAGTGGAAACAAGCGAGCGTAATCATTCCCAGAAGTGGTTGGCGCTGGCGGTGATGTGTCTGGGGACTCTAATCGGCACCGCCGATGCTGGTATCATTCGTATTGCCTTGCCTGAGCTGAGTAGGGCGTTTAATGCTGAGCCGGATACGGTAGCCTGGGTAGTGCTAATATGGCCGCTTATTGGCACCGGCCTGACCCTTACCTTGGGTCGGGTCGGTGATACATTTGGCAGGAAGCGGCTGTATATTCTGGGGATGGTGGTTTACGGTATCGGGCTGGCACTTTGTGCCATTGCCCAAGACCTGGGTCACCTGGTAATATATCGCCTCATTCAGTCAGCAGGGTTTGCGGCCCATCTGGCTACAGGCCATGCCATAGTGACGGCATCATTCCCCCCAGAGGAACGAGGGAAGGCATTGGGGATTACGGGAGCGGTGTCAGGGGCCGGTACGCTTATTGGTCCAGTGGTCGGTGGTCTTCTCATTAATGCTTTTGGCTGGCCATCCATATTTTATCTCAGGCTACCGGTGGTAGTTATCTGTGTCGGCATGGCCTGGACGATGCTGAAAGAGCCATCACTACCCCGGGCTGGGGGCAAGTTCGACCTAGCTGGGGCGGCTGTCCTCCTGTTCACCATGAGTTGCTTACTCATATCAATGAACCGGGGGCGGATTGCTGGCTGGTCTTCTCCTCTGATACTGAGTCTGGGAATTGCCGGCCTGCTGTTACTTTTTGCGTTCATCATTATTGAAAAGAGAGCGGCACAACCGGTACTCGACCTGAGGCTATTCCGAAACCGTCTGTTCAGTGCCTCCACTTCCAGCCATATGCTTATTAACCTGCCGGAGAAAGCACTGGAATTCCTGCTGCCATTTTACCTGATTCAGGGCATAGGCCTATCGGCTAGCGGGGCAGGGCTACTTCTGGTAGCCAGGTCAGCGATGATGTTGGTGCTGTCTCCGATTGCCGGTTGGGTCTCTGATAGAATAGGGACATCGTTGCCTTGTGGTCTGGGCATAGTATTGATCGGGCTGGGCACGCTGCTATTTGGTCAACTGGGTGATAATCCGTCTTTATCGGCCATAGTGCTGGGTCTACTTCTGGTGGGTGCCGGTATGGCAATGTTTCAGACGCCCAACACGAGTGCCATCATGGGTTCTGTTCCCGGTGATAGACTGGGAACAGCCGCAGCCATGGTGGCTACGTTTAGGCAGGTGGGTATCGCATTCGGGGTTGCCATTAGCGGGGCGATTTTTACCTCCAGTCAGCTTTCCCATTTGGCAAGGCTCTCGTCTGAAGGGTTAGCACCGGACGTCATCCAGAGGCTATCCACTGTTGGCGGCTTTCAGGACTCGATTCCGGTATTGCTGGGCATTGTGGTAGTGGCACTCTTTGCTTCAGTGCTCCGGGGAAGAAGATAGTCCGTAGAGTTTATGTGGTACAGTGCTGTATAATATAATGGCATTGTGTCAGTAGAGTAAGAAAGGAGTTGAAAAGTGGCATACAAAGACCTTAGAGGGTGGCTGGCGAAGCTGGAAGAGGAGGGGGAACTGAAAAGGATTGAGGCAAAGGTTGACTGGGACCTGGAGCTAGCAGAAGTTGCCAGAAAGGCAATCAAAGAGCGGGGACCGGCTCTCCTGTTTACGAACATCAAGGATCACGAGCATACCCGTTGTACCAAGGTATTTACCAATGGCCTGGCCAAGAGGAGCCGGGTAGCGATGATGCTGGGTTTGCCCAAGGATACGCCACAGCCAAAGACCGTGCAGGAAGTGAGAAGAAGGTTGAAGGAGGTGGTGAAGCCTGTCCCCGTGGAGACCGGTCCGGTCAAGCAGAATATCCTGAAGGGTAACGACGTTGACCTGTTTCAGTTTCCGGTACCTAAGTGGCACCCCCTGGATGGCGGGCGGTATATCAATACCTTCTGCGGTATAGTAACCCGAGATCCAGATACCGGCATGCAGAATGTAGGGCTATACCGGGGCATGGTCTCGGGCAAGAACAAGATAGGTGCCTATATTATACCGCAGCAACACTGGGGCCAGACCTACCTGAAATACCAACAACGGGGCCAGGCTATGCCGGTGGCTGTCGTCTACGGC
>SDBU01004904.1_pt1 | contig 16212 bp, 11 predicted proteins | sample 2277071 | NCBI WGS metagenome assembly SDBU01 (sample SAMN10397929, study PRJNA504765) | marine sediment metagenome | isolation source: marine sediment core GS08_GC12, 126 cmbsf | place: Arctic Ocean: Gakkel Ridge, Loki's castle | collected 2008
CCCATCTTCCTGATGACGTACGGTCCGATACAAGCCGGCACAATGCCGATCTTTACCTCGGAGAATGAAAAGACCGCCGAACGAGCGGCAACGGCAATGTCGCAAACGGCCACGAAACCGGTGCCGCCGCCGATAGCGGCGCCGTTGATACGGCCGATAATCGGACGCCGACAACTGTGCATATCAAAGAACAATTCCGCCAGTTCCATCGAATCGGCCAGGTTTTCCTCGTACGACTTACCGACCATTGACCGCATCCAGTTCAGATCGGCCCCGGCGGAAAACGATTTACCCGCACCGGTCAGGATGACCAAACGGATGCTGTCGTCCTTGTCGATCTCGGCAAAGACCTGTCGCATCTCCGAGATGACGGTAGCATTAAAGGCATTGTGCACCTCCGGTCGATTGAACGTCACGCGGGCGATGCGGTTGGCTACTTCGTAGCTAATGGTTGTAAAGTTCATCCTGATATAAATCCTGCGCCCTACATCCTGAACACGCCGTATTGTTGATCGGGGATAGGCGCGTTGAGTGACGCCGAAATAGCCAGCGCCAGCGCCTGGCGGGTCTCGGTCAGGCTGATCATGCCGTCATCCCACAGCCGAGCGCCGGAATAGTACGGCGTCGATTCCTCTTCGTATTGCTTCAGTATCGGCTGTCTGATGGCGTTGATTTCTTCCTCGCTGAGCTTACGGCCTTCCCTCTCCAGTTGCCGAATCTTGACCGAAGTCAGCACACCGGCCGCCTGCTCGCCGCCCATGACGCAGATGCGGGCATTGGGCCACATCCACAGCAGGCGCGGGAAAAAACCCCGGCCACACATGGCGTAGTTACCGGCGCCATTGGAGGCGCCTACAATAATGGTGAATTTGGGCACGTCGGCATTGGCCACCGCGTGCACCATCTTGGCGCCGTCACGGGCGATACCGCCCGACTCGTACTGCCGTCCCACGATAAAACCGGAGATGTTCTGCAGGAATATCAGCGGAATCTTGCGCGAGGTGCACAGTTCCACGAAGTGCGCCGCCTTGAGCGACGACTCGGAAAACAGAACGCCGTTGTTGGCGACAAAACCGACCAGGTAACCCATAATCCGGGCAAAACCGGTCACTATCGTCGATCCGTACAGTTCCTTGAACTCATGAAAACGCGAACCGTCAACGATACGAGCAATGGCTTCGCGGACGTCAAAAGGTTTGTGCACGTCGTGCGAGACGACGCCGTACAATTCTTCGGGATCATAGTAGGGGTCTTCCGGCTCTGTCCGGTCGAGTTCGGTGTGGGGCGGGCGATTGAGGTTCTCTACGATATTCCGACATATTTGCAGCGCGTGTTCATCGTTCTGGGCGTAATGATCGGTGACACCCGACGTGCGACAGTGGACGTCGGCACCGCCCAGGTCCTCGGCCGTCACCACTTCACCGGTAGCGGCTTTGACCAGCGGCGGTCCGCCGATGAAAATCGTCCCCTGTTTGCGGACAATTACGACTTCGTCCGACATGGCCGGCTGGTAAGCCCCACCGGCCGTGCAGGAACCGAGCACCGCTGAGATCTGGGCGATCCTCTTGGCTGACATGCGTGCCTGGTTGTAAAAAATTCGTCCGAAATGATCCTTGTCGGGAAAAGTTCCCTTTTGCAGCGGCAGGAATATGCCGCCCGAATCGACCAGGTAGACACACGACAGGTAGTTGTCTTCGGCCACCCGTTGAGCGCGGGCATGTTTGAGAATGGTCATCGGGTAGTAGGTACCGCCCTTGACAGTGGCGTCGTTGACGATCACCATCACTTCCCGCCCGCGCACGCATCCGATACCGGTGATAATTCCTGCCGAAGGCGCATCGTTGTTGTACATATCGTACGCGGCCAGCGGGCTCAGTTCCAGGAAGGGCGTATTGCGATCCAGCAGTCGCGCCAGGCGTTCTCGTGGCAGCAGTTTGCCGCGGTCGGTGTGACGTTTGCGGGCTTTCTCCGACCCGCCTAACTTGACCTTTTCCAGACGCTGTTTGAACTCAGCATGAAAAGCCCGATTGTGCTGATCGTTTTCCTTGAACAGGTCGGATTTGGTGTCAATTTTGGATTCTATGCGAAACATATCTCACTCTTTCGAATCATCGGCTCTTTCCCGGCTGCAACCAGGTAAACCGTTACCGGTCAACAAAGTTAGCCGACAGTCAGCCGGGTTATGAAAGGGGAATATAGGTTTCAAAAGGGAGTTTGGCAAGGAGAGTCTTGCGGTTCAATTATGGCTCGACCGGACGAACCGCATGGCCGGCCGACTGCCGTTGAGACTGTATCGACCGGCTGGTATCACCAAGGCTCTCGTATAGCTCCCGCCACTTCTTCTCGATAACAGACTGCGAACAATCGGTCACTGACCGGGGCGCGGCACGAGACAACCTCTCTACCAGTGCCGATGATTCCACCAAATGTATGATGCACTCGGCCAACCCGGCCGGGTCGTGGGATTTGACAATCAGACCGTTCTCGCCATCGGTCACCACTTCGCCGATACCGCCGGCATCGGTCGTCACCACCGGCAACCCGGCCGCCAGTGCCTGTATGAGCGATTCCGGAAGTCCGTCTATGGACGAGGCATTGACATACAGATCGGCCTCGTCCAGACAGCGCGCCAGTTCACGACCATCCACCCTACCAATAAAAGTAACGCCGTTTTGTTTAAGGGATCGAGCCAGCTGCTGAAGGTAAACTCGGCGAGGACCATCGCCGCAGATAATCAGTTCGGCCCGCGGGTATTTCTGTTTCACCCGGGCCATAGCCTCGATAATACAGGCCACGTTGTTGCGGCTTTGCAACGAACGGGCCACGATAACCTTCGGCTGCACCTGACTGACCAGACGCCGCTCGAGCAGATCATGGTCAACCGCCGGTAATATGACAACCGTCGTGACGCCATAGCGACTCAGCAGTTCTGCTGCAAACCGGCTGGACACGACCACCCGGTCACACAACCGCAGAACCGGCAGCAACCACCAACCGTATTGCTCCAGATCGGTCTCCAGTTGGTTGCGTTTATAGTGCACAATAATCCGCTTCCCCTGGAACCGTGATATCAGCAATGGCGGCAGTGCCTGTCGCAGTATCGAGACCTCGGAATCGAGACAAAACCGGACCGCCCGGCTACCTCTCAGGGTCCTGATGAACCTCTTCAGAAAAGCAACCATCCCCCAGCCGTTGGCGGGATACCGCAAACCCCGTCCGATTTCAGGTAAGCCGTTACCCGGAAACAATATACCTACTCCGGCCGCCCCCTCTGGAGAAGTCGGCTGAGAAGATTGCGTTTGAAATCTGAGATGGTTGCTCATTATCATATCATCCGGTCAATTTGCATTCACTCCACAGTATTAGTATTACCTTGTACATTGGAAGGGGCATTTGGTTGGCAGCAAAAAGGTCATGGAAAACGAAACAGAATTGAGATCGCCAAGCCCAATTTCTGCGCGGTCAGGAATCCTTTCCTGACCGCACCAAATACAGCCGTCACGAAAAGAATAGTGACGGCGCAAGATACCCCTCCAAACAAGTTTGCAGGGGCCACCCTCTTGCTGTTATTGCAGTCAGCGATGAAGAATACAATAAATGCTGCTTGCGGCCAGTTACCACCAACGAAAAGGAGGGTTGACCGGAGCGCTCGACCGTCTCTTAATTACGGCGGCGTAAGAAACAATATAGGTAAATGGGCCGTAAGGCATTAGTACAATGAAATCCGCCAGTTCCAACAGGAGTTATCGCCAATGATCAAGAAAGTGCTCGCTATCGTTTCAGTTGTTGTAGTGGTCGGGGCTGTCCTCTTTTTTGCCATCGACGGCTCGGCCACGAAAGACGAAGACTACAAAACCGTAGCGGTCGAGAAAGGGTCGATTATCGACAAGGCGCTAGCGGTCGGCCGTATCGAGCCTAAGAGAGAAATCTCGATCAAGTCCAAGATATCCGGTATCGTGAGAAAGGCATACGTCGAGATTGGCGATAAAGTCAAGGCCGGTGATCCCCTCTTTGATATCGCCCCCGACCCGACTCCGATCGAGTTCGCCGAGGCCAAACGACAGGTCGAGCTGTACCAGGTAACCTTTGACAATACCAAACGAGAATTCGACCGTGCCCAGACGCTGCTGGACAAACAATTGATATCCAACCAGGAATATGACATCACCCGGGCCGGCTACGACGAGGCCGAACTGCGGCTGAAACTGTCCCAGGAAAAGCTGTCACTGATTGAATCCGGGCATGCCGAGATCGCCGACCGCACCGTGGACAATATCATCAAGTCCCCTATCGACGGGATGGTGCTGTCGTTGCTGGTCGAAGAGGGCGACCCGGTGGTGCCGCTGACGTCGTACCAGGCCGGAACCGACCTGATGACGCTGGCGCAGATGGACGACCTGATTTTCAAGGGTAACGTCGACGAGATCGACGTCGGCAAGCTGTACATCGGCATGACGACCGAGATCGAAATCGGGGCCATCTCCGGAGACAAGATCAAGGGTCTGCTGAAGAATATCTCTCCCAAAGCCCACCGTGAAGAAGGTTCGACGCTTTTTAGCGTGGAAATTGAAATCGACAGTGACGTCGGCAACCTGCGCGCCGGCTACAGCGCCAATGCCGACGTAATCATCAACAAGAAAGAAGACATCCTGCTGATTCCGGAGCGGTTGGTTTCAATGGAAGACTCCGTGGCCACGGTCGAAGTCGAGGATTCGTCGGGGGTGGTGACTACCGTGGAAATCGAAACCGGCCTGTCCGACGGTATCAACATCGAAGTCGTGACCGGTCTGTCGGAGGGCGACCTGATCGTGGAGCGTCCCCCCAAAGAGATCACTGCCGATTAGGCAACCTGGTGGAACTCCGGCTATGATTCATCTGCTGACAGTCAGACAATTCTTCAACGACATGCGCCGCCAGAAACTGCGGACGGCTTTGACGATGTTCGGTATTTTCTGGGGGACCTGCTCCATTGTGCTCTTGTTTGCTTTCGGCAAGGGTATTACCGAAGCTCAGATCAAGTCACAAAAAGGTCTGGGCGACAACATTGCCATAATCTGGCCGGGAGTCACCTCCCGGGTGTATCACGGACTGCCCAAGGGACGCAGCATCCGACTGACCGAGGAGGACGTTCGCTTCTTGAAAGACTGCGCCACCACCATTTCACGCCTTTCACCCGAGTATCAGAAGTGGAGTGTGCGGATAAAGTACGGCAAGCAGAGCACGCTGCGCTATGTCGGCGGCGTCTGGCCGGAGTTTGCCGACATGCGCAACGTCATCCCTGCCGCGGGCTCACGCTTCATCAATGAACGCGACATCGCCGAAAAGCGCCGGGTGATTTTCCTGGGTGACCGTCTCAAGAGTGACCTGTTTGACAAGGAAGAAGCGGTCGGTGAACGTATCCTGGTCAACGGAACGCCGTTCACGGTGATTGGTGTCATGAAAGAAAAGGAACAGAACAGCTCTTATACCGGACGTGATAACCGACATTCCTGGATACCGGCCTCAACCTTCAAGGCGATGTTCTCGCGGACGCATATCAATCTTTTCATTGTCCAGGCGCCACCGGCACTCAGCATGGAAGTAACCAAGCAGGAAATCAGCCGCCTGCTGGGTTCCCGTCTCCAGTTCGATCCGGAGGATAGCGAAGTCCTGGGCATCTGGGACACCACCCGTGGTATCGCTTTTCTGAAAACATTTTTCCTGGCCTTTCGCTATTTTCTCATCGGAATAGGCGTCGCCACGTTAATCACCGGCGGCATAGGCGTCTCCAACATCATGAACGTAGTGCTGGAAGAGCGCACCAAAGAGATCGGTATCAAAATGGCACTGGGCGCCCGCAAGAGCATGATATTGACACAGTTCGTGATGGAAACTCTGTTGATTACGATCGTGGGCGGATTGTTGGGATTCCTGTTTGCGTACGGTCTGGTGCAGGTGGTACCCATGTTCGAGCTGGAAGAGTATATCGGTATTCCCCGGGTGGACGTCTGGGGCGGCATCATGGTCACCATAGTGCTGGGCCTGGTCGGTTTAACTGCCGGATTCTTCCCGGCCCGGCGGGCAGCCAACCTGCAACCGGTACAAGCTCTGAAACTGTTTTAACAGGGTGTTGAAAAACACAGAATGTATGTCAAAAAGTTTACTGCCATGTTTTCTCCGTCATTCCTGCGAAAGCAGGAATCCACAAGTGGGGCTAATTGATAGCACGTTATTAGATGAAGGCGACTTGCAACTGGATCCCCGCCTTCGCGGGGATGACAAGCGTGTATGAAGATGACAAGCGTGTAGGAAGATGACGAGCGTGTAGGAAGATGACGAGCGTGTAGGAAGATGAGCATGTATGTTGGCAATTGAGCATGATAGAACACTTTTTCAACACTACGCTAAGTCTGTTAGGTCGGAACCCCTGTGGTTTCGAAAGAGGCTCAGCAGGTCTCTGCGAGACCTTCACTACTCATAATGTTTTAAGTTGATATGAAATTGTCCATTATCTACAACGTGTTTATCCGCGACTTCCGCAAACAGAAGAAGCGTATCGCTCTGACATTGATGGCTCTAGGCTGGGGGACTATGTCTATCATGCTGCTTTTGGGTTTCGGGGAAGGTCTGCATCGCCAGATGACCATCAACAACCGGGGCCTCGGTGAGGGTATCGCCATCATGTGGGGCGGGCAGACGTCGATTCCCTACAAAGGGATGGGCAAGGGACGTCGAATCCACCTGTTCGCCGATGACATCGACTATCTCAAGGCCAGGATCCCGGAAATCAAGGAGATCGGCGGTCAGTACGACCGCTGGGGTGTCAAACTTAAGTACGGAGATAATATCGTCAGCGAGCACCTGGTGGGAGCACCGCCTAACTATGAGCAGATGCGCAACCTGATTCCAGACCACGGCGGCCGCATGATCAACGACCGGGACGTGAAGCTCAAACGCCGGGTCGCTTTTCTGGGTAATAACCTGAAAGAACGGTTGTTCGGCGATGAGGATGCCGTCGGTAAGCAGATGTTGATGAACGGGATGCCGTTTACCGTCATCGGCATCATGAAAGAGAAACTGCAAAACAGCAGCTATAGCGGACCCGATGAAAACATCATGTTTATCCCGCACACCACCTTTGTGGCTCTCTACGGCGATCCCTGGCTGGACAATATCGTCTACCAGATTCGTGATCTGGATGACAATGAACTGGTGGAGCAGCGGGTTTTCGAGGTCATGGCCGCCCGGTACAAGTTCGATCCTGACGACGACCGGGCGCTGTCGATCTGGGACACGGTGGCCAACAAACGCGAGTTCGACAATATCATGGCCGGGATCAGGATATTCATGGCCATCATCGGTGGATTGACGCTGCTTATTGCGGGAGTGGGTGTAGCCAACATCATGTACGTCTCCATCAAAGAGCGTACTCGTGAAATCGGCATCAAGATGGCTATGGGCGCGCGACGATCGTACATTCTGACCCAGTTCCTGATCGAATCGCTGATAATCACGTTTGCCGGTGGTGCGTCCGGCATGGCTGTCAGCTACATTCTGACCGAATCTTTCAAGCGCATACCGATTGAATCGGATGTATTGAACTTCCTGGGCCGACCGACCATTTCGCTGGAGATCGGGCTATTGGTAATCGGCATATTAGGGATTATGGGCGTGGTGTCCGGTCTGTTTCCGGCGATGAAAGCGGCCTCGGTCAACCCGGTGGAGTCGTTGAGGTATGAGTAAACTAAACAGGATATCTGGAAAGTGAAATAGCGGAGAACGGTATGAGCATAGACATGCGGCAGGTGAACAAGACTTACCTTACCGGTGAAGTGGAATGTCAGGCCCTCAAGAGCATCGATCTCAAGATCGACAAGGGTGAGTTTGTGGCCGTGATGGGACCATCCGGTTCCGGGAAATCGACGTTGATGAACATCATCGGCTGTCTGGATGTGCCCACCAGCGGGGAGTACTTTCTGGAGGGCCGGGACATCAGCGCGCTGTCATCGAATGAACTGGCCGATATCCGCAACAGAAAAATCGGTTTTGTTTTCCAGGCATTTAATCTTCTCCCCTACGCCACTGCCTTTGAAAACGTCGAAGTACCGCTGCTGTTTGCCGGCGCCAAGGCTCGTTACCGCCGGGAACGGGTCGCCCATCTGCTAGCCCGGGTCGGCCTGACCGACAAAGCCGGCAATCGTCCGACAGAGATGTCCGGCGGTGAGATGCAAAGAACCGCCATTGCCCGCGCCCTGGCCAACGAGCCTGACATCATACTCGCCGACGAGCCGACCGGTAACCTCGATACCGCCTCGGGAACTGAAATCGTGAAGATATTCCGGGAACTGTGGGACCTGGGTAAAACCATTATCATCATCACGCATGATGCGACTATTGCTTCGCAGGCCCAGCGGGTTGTCAAGCTTCGGGATGGCCTGGTCGAATCCAACGGGCAGGGAGTGTAATTCTGTCCAACGTAAACATCTCCCCCGCGTTTAACACTGCCGACAGATGACACCGCACTGGTGCTTTCCGATACCCGAACGACAATCTGCTTGCGTACCGGGGTAGATTTGCTATAATGCTGCCAAAATGACTTGACACCAGAGGATTGATAATGCTCCCAAGATACCTGCCCCTTCTGGCTCTATTGCTGTCAGTAACAATCATCGGCTGCGGCAGTGACAATAAACAGACTATAGCCAACCCGTCGCTTCATTTCGAAGCCTTTGACATAATGGGACAATCTCACAACTCCGCCAAGTGGATCGGCAAGCAGCCGGTGGTACTGAATTTCTGGGGCACCTGGTGCGGACCCTGCCGCAAGGAGGTTCCCGACCTGGTACGCCTCTATGAAGAATACTCGCCCCGAGGTGTTGAGATGATCAGCCTGGCCGTCAAGGACACCCCGGACAAGGTAGACGCGTTCGCCCGACACTACGGCATGAAATGGGTTATGCTACTGGCCAGTCGGGATATCATTCTGAAATTCGGTGTCACCAGAGGTGTGCCCACCACGATCTTCCTGGACAAGGACGGACACGAAGTTATGCGCTTCGTCGGAATCAGACCTTACGAGACACTGAAAACAAGTTTCGAGGCGATAGTAGCGAACTGATAGCGTCTGGGGTAACCGATTCGACAACCATCCCGATTGACGACCAGGTATTTTCAAGAAAGAAAGTTGCAGGTCGGTGGCACCGCCACTCTTGCGAGAAACCCGACAACCACGTTCCAGCTCAGACGCGGCAGATGTGGACATCTGCCGCCCACAACAGAAAACTCGGTCAAGCCTACTTGGGGCTTGACATTCATATTGTCACACCGCAATTCGACGCAACCATTAACTCTTTTCTTCCATTTTCAACAGATGTATATTCCGGCAGCTAAAATCGAAAGAGGACAGGTTTATGGATATTGAGCGTGAAGTTCTTGACACAGACATACTGATCGTGGGAGCCGGTCCGGCGGGGCTGGCGCTGGCCTACAAACTGGCCTGCCTGGTGGAAACTGATGACTCGGTAGCGATGCCGGAGATCCTGCTGATGGAAAAGGGCAGCTATGCCGGTGCCCATTCTCTGTCCGGAGCAGTAATGGATCCGCGGGGCATCGCCGAGTTGATTCCCGATTTCGTCGCTAAGGGCGCACCGCTGGAAGCTGAAGTTATCGCCGACGAACTGCACTACCTGACTCCCCGAGGTTCATTCAAGTTTCCCTTCATGCCGCCATCGCTTAACAACCACGGCAGCTACATCGTATCACTCAACAAGTTTACCGGTTGGATGGCCGAGCAGGTGGAAAGCAAGGGGATCGATCTCTTCGCCGGGCTGGCCGGGTATGACCTGCTGGTCGAGGATGGCGCCGTGGTCGGCGTCCAGACGGTCGACATGGGACTGGATAAAGAGGGCAACAAGAAATCAAATTTCGAACCGGGTTCGATTGTGAAGGCCAAAGTGACGATTCTGTGCGAGGGTGTTCATGGCTCGCTGACCCGACAAGCTTTCGAGAAAATACCGCAGTTGATCGAAGACTGCCTGCCGCAATCGTACCTGACCGGTGTCAAGGAAGTCTGGGAAGTACCTGAAGGCCGTATCAAAGCCGGCCAGGTCATTCACAGCATCGGCTGGCCGCAACCATCGCATGAATACGGCGGCGGCTGGATTTATGCCATGACCGACACCATGGTCTCGGTCGGCTTCGCCGTCGGACTGAACTCGCCGGACCCGACCAATGACCCGCACCTGAAGTTCCAACGCTACAAGACCCATCCCCTGGTCAAAAGAATCCTGAACGGCGGCACCATGCTTCACTACGGAGCCAAGACGATTCCGGATGCCGGGTATTACTCGATGCCCCGACTCTGTCATCACGGCCTGATGCTCTGTGGCGACTCGGCCGGGTTCCTCGACCCTCGCAAGCTCAAAGGCATCCATCTGGCCATCAAATCGGGTATCATGGCGGCCGAGACACTCTTCGAGTGTATTAAGAACTCGGATTACTCTATTAGCGTGCTGGAGGGTTACCCGCAACGTTTCGAGAAAAGCTGGGCGAAAAAAGAACTGTACGGTTCGCGCAATTTCCACACCGGCTTCAAGGGCGGCCTGAAAGCCGGTCTCTTCCACGGCGCTATTCAAATGGTGACTGGTGGACGCGGTTTGTACAATCGCCGCGAATACAAGGCCGACCACAAGTATATGCTCAACGTAGAGGACTACGTGCATCGGTTCGGTCACCCGCCGGAGAAAGCCGCGCTCAAGCTCGACAACGAATACACTTTCGACAAGCTGACCGATGTCTACAAATCCGGTTCTACCCACGAGGAAGACCAGCCACCCCACCTGGTCATAGTCGATTACGATACCTGCAACAACCGCTGCACCGAAGAGTACGGCAACCCCTGTCAACACTTTTGCCCGGCCCAGGTATATGAGATGGTCGACGACCCTGATCACGAGGGCAAAAAGAAACTCCAGTTGACGCCGTCCAACTGCGTCCATTGCAAGACGTGCGACATCGCCGATCCTTACCAGGTGATCCGCTGGGTCACGCCCCAGGGGGGCGAAGGACCGAATTATACGAACCTGTAACCGGTGAACCCAACCCCAAACAAGTCTTGTCAAGCCTACTTGAGGCTTGACTTTCATTTTGCCACGCCGCGAGTCGGCAAAGTGTCCTACGGTTGGTTTTCCTGCTTTGTGTGCCCGGCGGCTTGCCACCTTGCACCGGTCCGGTTTCTTGCGTATAATTGACCAATTGACAGATTATATTTACAAGTCTGAAGGAGGACCACCATGGATCCGTCTGGTGCCGTCGGTACCCTGAAAACGAAAAACAACAGCTACAATATCTTCCGCCTGGACAAGCTGTCGCAGTATGGTCAGATCGACCGCCTGCCGTATTCGATCCGAATTCTGCTGGAGAACGTCCTGCGCAATGTTGACGGCCAGACCGTGCGCGAGGAGGATGTCACCAACCTGGCCGCCTACAGCGCGGAGAATATCGGCCGGCGGGAATTGCCGTTTAAGCCGGCGCGGGTGCTGCTGCAGGATTTCACCGGCGTCCCGGCCGTGGTCGACCTGGCGGCGTTGCGGTCGGCGATGAAGCGTATGGGCGGTGATCCGCGAAAGATCAACCCACTGGTACCGGTCGACCTGGTGATCGACCACTCGGTACAGGTCGATGCCTACGCCTCCGATGATGCCGAACGAATCAACACCGCCAAAGAATTCGAACGCAACCGCGAACGCTATCAGTTTCTCCACTGGGGCCAAAAGGCCTTCGACAACTTCCGCGTAGTGCCCCCCGGCACCGGTATCTGTCACCAGGTCAACCTTGAGTTTCTGGCCAAAGGCGTCCTCGTCCGTGACGGTGTGGCCTTTCCCGACACGCTGGTGGGAACTGACAGCCATACCGTCATGATCAACGGGCTCGGCGTGGTCGGCTGGGGAGTCGGCGGTATCGAGGCCGAGGCGGCCATGCTGGGTCAGCCAATCTATATGCTCACACCCGGAGTGGTCGGTTTCAAGCTGACCGGCAAGTTAGCCGAGGGCGCCACCGGCACCGACCTGGTGCTAACGGTCACCCAGATGTTGCGGCAAGAAGGCGTGGTAGGCAAATTTGTCGAATACTACGGATCGGCACTCGATGATCTCTCGCTGCCGACCAAGGCGATGGTGGCTAACATGGCTCCCGAGTACGGCGCTACTATGGGATATTTCCCATTCGATGACTCGACCCTGGCTTACCTGCGCATGACCGGCCGCAGCGACGACGAGGTTGACCTGGTTGAGCGCTACGCCAAAGAACAGATGCTCTTCCGTGAAAGGGGTTCCACCCCCCCGAATTACTCCGACACACTGGAACTCGATATTTCAACCGTGGAACCGTCGCTGGCTGGACCGAAGCGTCCCCACGATCGTATCGCTCTGTCACACATGAAAAACGAGTTTCAATCCGCTCTATCCAAGCCAGTCAAAGATCGTGGTTTCGAGTTGCCTGCCGAACAACACAAACGGAAAGTGACCATCGACGATGCCTCCAAATCCGAGATCAGCCATGGCGCAATCGTGATAGCCGCTATCACTTCCTGCACCAACACCTCTGATCCGTACGTGCTGATAGCGGCCGGACTGGTAGCGAAAAAAGCGGCCGAACGCGGACTGAAAGTCAAGCCGTACGTCAAGACTTCTCTGGCGCCCGGTTCGCAAGTGGTGATTGATTATCTTGAAAAAGCCGGCCTGATCGAGCCGCTAAAGCAGCTTGGTTTCCATACGGTCGGGTTCGGCTGCACTACCTGTATCGGCAATTCCGGACCTCTCACGGATGCTGTAATCGATGCTATAAACAAGGGCGACCTCGTCGTCTCGGCGGTGCTGTCGGGTAATCGCAATTTCGAGGGCCGGGTCAGCCCGCACACCAAGGCCAACTACCTCGCCTCTCCCCCGCTGGTCGTTGCTTACGCTCTGGCCGGAACGGTCAATATCGACCTGACCAAAGAACCGCTGGGCAAGGACAAATCGGGCGCGCCGGTGTTCCTTAAGGACATCTGGCCGTCGCAGCAGGAAATCACCGACACCGTTGCCGCTACCGTGACGCCGGAAGCGTTTCGTAAACGGTATGCCTCGGTCTTTGATGCCAACGACCGGTGGAACCAGATCAAAAGCCCCGGCGGTGATCTGTTCGAATGGGACGAATCCTCGACCTACATCCAGGAGCCGCCGTTCTTTGTCGATATGCCAAAAGACCCCGCCGACATCATGCCCATAAAAGACGCTCGCGTCCTGGTTATTTTGGGAGATTCGATCACTACCGACCACATCTCACCGGCGGGTGTTATCAAAGCCGACTCCCCGGCCGGCAAGTACCTGGTCGAACACGGCGTCAAGTTTGAGGATTTCAACTCCTATGGGTCGCGGCGCGGCAACGACCGGGTCATGACGCGCGGCACCTTTGCCAACATCCGTCTGCGCAACCTGCTGGCGCCCGGAACCGAGGGCGGCGTCACCACCCACCTGACGTCTGGAAAGCAGATGTCCATCTATGATGCCGCGACAAAATATAAAAGAGACGATGCCTCAGTCCCGCTGGTGGCGCTGGCGGGGAACCTGTACGGTATGGGGTCATCGCGTGACTGGGCCGCCAAAGGCACCAACCTGCTGGGTATCCAGGCGGTCATGGCACAATCTTACGAACGTATCCACCGCTCCAACCTGGTGGGGATGGGCGTGCTGCCGTTGCAATTCTTAGACGGCGATTCCCGCGAGTCTCTCGGCCTGACCGGGCAGGAGACGTTCACTATCGACGGTCTCTCCAACGACCTGAAACCCCAGCAGAAAATCACAGTGCGTGCCAAAGCACCCGACGGCTCAGACAAGACCTTTGAGATGCTCGTCCGCCTTGACACCCCCATCGATGTCGAGTATTATAGACACGGCGGGATTTTGCAGATGGTGTTGAGGCAGATGATAGGATAGGCAGTTGGATGTTTAGAATCACAAGTGCTTTGAGCTACATAGCAAGGGCGGCAGCGCACGTGAGTATGAGGATAACATGAAGAAAAGCAAGAACTACGAAGAGGTTTCCTTTAAGCCGGAGGTTCTCAGAGAAGCGAGTCGGGTGTTTGAGCGCTTCATAGAAGGCAAGGAAGTAAGCTCAAGCTTTTCCGTAACAAATGCAGACGAGACATGGGAACATGACTCTGAGGAGGAGTTTTTTTCTGCCTACCGGGAAGGTTGTAAAACAGCATTCTATCGAAAGTCAGCAGATGAGTATTCTCTGGTGATGCTCAAATTAGAGAACAGTACTAAAGTAGATGTATCTGCTCCCGGAACCCCAGTTCTAGCGGCCGTTTTTGATGTATTTGAGAAGCATCTTGAAGAATCAAGGCTTCCTAAACCTAAGGGGGGGCCGGAAGAACCAGCACCCATGTCGGAGTTTACATTAGAGAAACGAATAACGTCCTGCTTAGTAACAAAAGACTTATTGAGGCAGCTCGAAGTGTATTTGGTTCAATACATTGCTAAGATAATAGATATCCCACCAGATATGTTGAGGGAATCACTCTCGATATCAATCTCAGACTCTTTGGGAACAGAGACATTGAAGAGTATTTCTAACTACTTGCCTTCACTATTCCCCAAAAGCATAACAGAAGTGAGAATAGATCTCTATTTGGTCCATCCAAAACACATCAGTGTTTCAATCCACTTTGGCAAAGATAAGACTTCCTCACAGATAAGTATAAGATACAAGGCAAAACAGGCACGGGAGGTTGTCATGGCCATAGATGGTGGTCTAAGACAAATTTTTGAGCCAAGTACCAATGCCAACAACATATTTCACCCACCCGAGGCTGCCATGTTAATGATATGGTTCCTTGGGATGTTGGTGGGGCCTGTATCAATGTTTGCTTTTGCAAAAGGCGCGTTTTCCATTGGTGTCATTGGCACGGTAACTGTTCTAACACTTATTTTTTATACTTTCGTTGGGCCAGTCATCAAACCGTATATTACCTTTGATACCCAACGATACGCTGCTATGAAGCGATGGTCCGATTGGATCATCCGCGGTTTCATAGGTTTCCTCATTTTTGGGACGCTTCTAACATTACTAAGGAGACAGATATTTGGCTTTTAACAATATAGCCGGTAGCCCACCCAACGGGTGGGATTATTCTAGATGTCTGAGACAATGATCCATTATTTCCCACCTGTTAGGTGGGGTACAAATTGCATAAAAGGAGGAATAGATTGATGCCATATGTATTCATTCACTCGATAATTGATTTACTGGTATACGGGCGATCTTATTTTGACCTGCACAAGGAAAAGGATGCAGCCTCTGCCGAGCTTGGAGTCAAACACAGGGACGTAAATCACGAGTGGTATAAAGCACATCTCGATGAATGGGATTTCGACGAACCTTTTCCACCGTCACTGAAGCAGATGATCGAATACGTAGTCCAGGCGCGCGGCGGCGATGAAGCTGAGCGATCTCAGTCTTTCGCATCACATGACTACTTTGACCGGATTTGGGATTCACTGACGGATGAAGACCGTCAATTTACAGAAGGATTTTTTGTTTGGGTGCTTGGGCAACCCGAAGTGTTAAAACATAAGTTTGGCGTGGATGTCCATGACGAGAAAATCGAGCGTACAATAAACGGTCAGGTAGTCTGGGAGGATGCTCCTGGGCTTCAAAGAGAGTATGACCGCCTGTGCGCTTACGTGAACGCTGTTGAGCGCAATACTTTATCGAAGTAGGGCAGTCAAGGGTAGAACCTCTTAGTGACTCTGCCGTCTGGACTACTATTGGCACAACCACTTCGGGTTGTGCCCTACAGTGAATGCCCTACAACCAAGGTCCCGCTATCAGCAAGCACCCAGCCGATCTGATGTTGACATTGACAGGCATTGGGCTTTACTTCAGCGCAATAACTCGATGATCGGAACCAGTAAATATGACCGACGAACCTGTCAAAACCCCGTTTTACGATTTCCATATTGCAGCCGGCGCCAAAATGGTTGCTTTCGCCGGTTTTAAGATGCCGGTTCAGTACCAGGGGATTACGGCCGAGCACCTGGCGGTGCGCCATAACGTCGGGCTGTTTGACCTGTCCCACATGGGCGAGTTCGAAGTCAACGGCGGTGAGGCCCTGGCGTTCCTTCAGAAAACGACTACCAACGACGTGGCGGGCCTGGATGTCGGCCAGATACAGTACGCGTGCATGACTAC
>SDBU01004905.1_pt1 | contig 16212 bp, 22 predicted proteins | sample 2277071 | NCBI WGS metagenome assembly SDBU01 (sample SAMN10397929, study PRJNA504765) | marine sediment metagenome | isolation source: marine sediment core GS08_GC12, 126 cmbsf | place: Arctic Ocean: Gakkel Ridge, Loki's castle | collected 2008
ATCTCATCTAACCTTTGCCTTTCTGCCTTGATTATCTTTGCCCCCTCTTTGGATCTCATGTCGACCGCACCAGTATAAAATGAGTTAAAAGTCTCTTTTGCCTTTTGCGCGACATCTGGAGAGTCTAAATATATGCCAGGATAGGGCTTGCTAACCCTTTTCTCATCGAAGCCACCGTGGATGATATGGCTCCAGCGAAGGGCGAAAAAGACCTTCTCGGAATATTCGTCCTCAAGCAAGATCATCGGAGCACCTATCAGCTGCCTGTAGCACTGTATCTCGATATTGGTATGGGAATCAAGAATATTTTCAAGATTATCAATAGTCTTTAAGCTCTCAGAGTATGCCTTTTTTGGATTCCTGTACAGGTTCAATGCGCGTCGGTAGGGGACCTCTATCTTAAAGGATGTAAAATAGTGGATGTCTAAACCTTCTTCCAATCCCTTACTCAAGTTCTTGAAATATTTGACCCGCTTCATTGTTTTGGCTAAAGCCTTTGAATAGGATATATTAGGAAACATCGATGAGAGAATGTAGATTCTCTTGCAGCTAGGTATCAGCTCGCCGATAGTGTTGAAGTACTCGTCACTTTCAAGATAAGTGGCGGAAGGCCTTCGTTTCTTGCCTGCTATCTCCTTAAGGCTCATCTCAAGTTCTGAATTAAGACCATCAATAGAGTTCATCTCCTTTGAGAAGGAGTTCTTCTTCATTGAAAGTACCTGGCGCATGGCTGCGACATCGATAGAATATGTTTTCCTGTCATTCCTAACAACAAGAGCTTTTTCAAGCAAGGGCTTCATCTGTGTAAAAAGGTTTTGTCTACGGATGTCAGCCGAGTGAAGGGATTTGTACTTTTTCAACATATTGGCTGGTACGCATTCTACTCCCTCAAGCTCCAAAGAATACACACTAAGTAATATCTTCATCTGCTGTTCGGTGATACCAAACCAAAGGGAGAGCTTTTTTAGGGGTATATCATCCATCTTGTAATAAAAGGTATAATGTAATATTGACATATATGTTTATATTAAAATAATGTAGTATAAAATATATGGACCTAATAAAGAGCATCGAAAACACCATAAGATTTTCAAAAAAAGAAATAAATAACCTCGAAATAACCGGGAGTGAATTTGTTCTATTTGAAAGGGATCATGGAGACGTTTGCCTCGCCATCCATAACATAAGCAGATAAAATGATTATAGGAGCCAGCAAGATCATATTAAAAGGTGATGTAGGGGAAGTGAAGATCCCCGATGCCGTCTTTTATCAGTTGAAAGCCATGAATTCCAAGACATTGAGAGTAATTCGAGCAAATGAAGAACGGGATAGTGCCTAAACCAATACCAGATAATTATTCATCCACACACTCTCTTTGTACATACAGGAACCCATAAAACCCACCCACAGTCTCATCTAGAAATATCGCTCCCTTTCAAGCGATCCTTATGGATCCGCCTTCAAGCTGGGAGATCCAAAAAAAGCAATCGAAGCTTTTTCTGAGTTAATACTGATAAATTGGAATATATAGGTTGAATCAAGATGCCAGTCGTGAACATAAATATTTTAGCGGGAAAAACCAGGGAACAAAAGGAGAAGATGATATCAGGGATAACTGACGTCATACATCAGGCCACAGACGTACCCAAAGAAAAGATCTGGATCATCATAAACGACATAGAACCAGGCAACTGGGCCAGCGACGGGAAACTAAAAGGATAAAAAAAAGACATCGTGGAAATAAGGGCTCCATTGAGATCATCCGGTTTTTGCCGCTAACAGCTTCCCCTTATAGTTTATGTAGCTGATGACTTCCTTTGAGGTCAAAAATTGGAGCGCACCGTCAACCACCTTAATCTTTCCCGCGCCGATTATCATCTTTTGTACACCACCAAAAATGCCTTCAAGGGGTATTTTGATCTTATGTGAAAGATGGCCACGAAATGAAGATGATTAGAACGGATATTGTCTGGGATTAATTGTCATTAGGTCGAGATATAATGTTTTATAATCTTTTTTCCCGCTTGGAAGCTCTGTAAATCCATATTGTGTGTAATAACCTTCGATACCAGGCTTACTATCAACAATGAGTAATCGACATGCCGCATGGTCTCGGTTTATTTCAAAAGCATGATAGATTGAATGATACAACAAAGCTTGACCTATTTTCTGGCCTTTATACTCCTTATCAACAGCTAATCTAGCCAATTTCAAGGCTGGGATGATCTTCCTTTTCTGACTTTCTATTATTTCATAAGATCTACTTTTTACACTGTCAATGCAGAGGCTACTAAATGCAATGGGTTTTGCATTTATCCGATATACATAAGTCCTAGCAAAATGGGTTTCATGGTATCTTTTTGCATCCTCTTTTATGAATTCATTTAGGTCTTCATCTTCACAATCAAAGGATGAAAAATCATCATGGACCGTTAATTCATTGATTTCATGAATATCCATTTCAGAAATAATCAGATCCTACTTCTTTCTATGCATACGCTCATGAACAATACGACCCGCAATATACATCTCAGTAGCTTTAGGGTTGATCTTAGGGCTCTCTAGATCTCTCAAAAGCGCGTCAAAGTCACTTTCTTCTAATTCTGTAGTGGTTATTGGCTTAGCCATCTTTCGATACACCCCAAGCGATAGGAACTTTTCTTGAAGGTTCCTATTAGAAAATAAGGGGGTTTATTTAATAAATTGAATAAATCCCTCATTTATCTCTGTTTCACATATCTAACCTATCTAGACCACGTATTTTCATCAAACAATCAATAACTGCACGCACAATATCCCCTCCCAACACTCTCCTTGTACGTACAAGAGCCTTTTGGGCATTTGAGACCTGACATGTGCTTGGTTTTTGTTTAGAGGGGCATTGTAGTATTTTTGTGGGATAATCAGTATTATCCATATCAGGATCTCTTTAAAATATCTGCTTCCAAGACATCAAGTCTTTCTGACGACATAGAATTCAGGGCCTGAAAAGACAATTCTAGGGCCCAATCCCAGCTCGTCTGTGAGGCTAAGGTCAAAGCCGGACAACCTATACGCATGAATATTCTCTATCTTCACAAATAATTGGAGGGGGCCTATGACAAGTCCGTAGTATTCCTGCATGAGGCTGTCGTCAGACAGCTTTTTGACATCATCTTTGGAAAGCTTTGATATGTCAAATTCACGCCTGTTAAGGAGGAAATACGCGTCTTGATCGGATGGAACATAGTTTTTCGAACTGTTTAGTTTGGCCTGCCACAGATAGTATTCCAGGATGGGACCATAGCTGTCTTTGACCATCGGGCTGAAATAGACGGATGTAGAGGGCTTATCCCCGATCCTGGCAGGCAAAGTGCTCAATCCGTCAAAACCCCATTTCACAGCGCCCAATAGGAGGAAACTGTTCAAAGCGCAGAAGATGATGATGGATGCGACTACTGCCTTTTGCATATTGATCTTCAACATGGAAACAGCTTTTGCTGCAAACACAGAGAAGGGGAGGATGAGTGGTAGCAGGTAGTAACTGTGGTAGTTGTAGAAAAGATAGAAGACAAGGAAGAATCCGCTGAAGATCAATAGGAATCGTTCGCTATCGTCCTTCGACCTTCTTGCCTTGAACATTCCTATCAGGCCAGCCAGGAATATGGGAGGGCATACGCCCCATACAAGCTCCGCAAATACGACGCCGAAATTGAGGGTTGATCGCTTGGCCACACCCTTCACAGTATAGTCGAGTGCCCACTGGAAAGCCGCGGGATCGATGGACAAAGAGATGAGGATGTATAGGAGGGGGAAGAGTAAACCGATTGCCGCAAATTTTATCTGTGGGTCTTTAACCCATTTGAGGCCTTTGTGCCTTATTGTCTCATGCAATATGGCAAGGACGAGTATGAACAGTGCGGTCTGCTTGAACCAGAAGCCTGCGCCGAACGCCAATCCGAAGATCAGCATATTGTTTGTACTCTGTTTTCTCATGTATCTCAGGTATGCATAGGCTGCTGCGAGGATGAAGCAGAACACAGGCATATCCGTCTGGATGTTGCGGCCCACCAAGACATGAACTGGAGCGAACGCCGCAAAAGATGCAGCGATAAAACCTGTTTTCTCATCGTATATGAGCTTGCCGATCAGATATATGATGGCTAAGGCTGCAAGGCCAAAGGATATGGATATGAGCCTTCCGATGGCCACAGACTCCCCAGTGAGCGTATATGCGGTTGCCAGGACATAATCAAGACCAGGCGGAGGCGTAACGAATGGGTTGATCCCCTTGAGGGCGGGGAAGGAAAATGGGTCTGCGAGGACAGTGCGGGCCTTGAGAAGATACATGCCCTCGTTGAATCCATGGTAACCGCCGACACCATCTCCAATATGCAGAATCCTCAAGATGAAACTCGCAAGACAGACAAGGAATACCCTGATGTCCCAGGCTGAAACCTTTTCCACAAAAAAAGATTATGCGCGACAAGATATATAGAGCCTATGAATAGTGGAGAGTTGCTAGATTGTAGTGCATAAATACCTTCTCAATAACTACAAGCCCTATATCCTCTTAACCACATGCATCTTGAACAGCCTGGATAGTCAGCGGGCCTTGAGCACTCCCTGTTTGGATGTTCAGGGTTCTCGTTGATGCTCCCAGATGATCCGCAGATGCAGTCACCCACATAGCTTAAATGGGCGTCTGGAATGTTTGTCCATTACAATTGGACTGGATGCATGCTATGAATCTTCTGCTGAACTCATAGCCCGCAGGACAATCGGTAGCTCCCTGTGCAACTGATGGAAATGCAGATATGAGCATGAGACAGAACAATGTCTTCCACACATATGCCCCGATTTCCATACACAATGGAATTAATTGCTGCATATAAAAACCAGGCCCAGTTGGAACATTGAGTTTTATAAAAGTCAGCAAGTATCATAAGGAGCAGGATCAAGATGAAAGATCAAAAACCAAAGTCGGCCATAAAGGTTGCAGTGGAAAAGGTCATCGGCTTTTTTGTGTTCTTGTTTATCGTGGGCCTCGGAAATATATTCGTGATCTTTGTCGACACCCCAGTCAATAACCAAGTTATCCAGTTTGTAAATAGCAATCTCCCTTTTTTGATTGCAATGTCCGTCATCCTTGCGATCGGCGAGATAATTGGAGCTTTAGCATTCCCTCTGAATTTGCCGGCTCCATGGTTCAATGCAGTGGGAAGTGTATTTTTGATAACATTCTTTTTGAGGATAATCTGGCTTTTGGAGAATATACTCAAGAAAAAAATGCCCATATTCAATGGGCTCCCTGTTTGGACATACATGATAGTCTTTATCGTTGTGTTGGTGGGCGGATATGCTGTGATATTCAAGAGGTTCCTGGAACGTGATAAACCAAAAGATGGTGAGGATTAATGTGGTTCGCACTACTTTGATCATCTGCCCACATCCACCACATTATATACTACATTCAACCTAGACAACTCATCCATCCAAATACAGCCGGATGAGTGGAATATGAGGCTGAAAATCATGATATCCAGTCCTGAACCGCTTAAATTATGTGAAAATGATATATGGATACAATGGATCTGTATGCATTCGATTCTTTTGAGCCTGCCATCAAAAGGACAAATGATCTCCTGTTCAAGCCCTTCAGGCTTAAATTCTGGCTCATGCTCGCACTTGTCGTATTCATCATGGGATTCAGATTCAACTTCAGGGGAAGCGGAAATTTTGGAGGAGAGAAAGGAGGCAATAATTTGGTTCTTGGAAATCTCTGGGATTTCATTGGAAACAATATCGAATTAGTAGCCGCAGCCATAGGGGTTGTCATTCTTATCGCATTTGTCATAGGATATATCCGCATGATATTCCAGTTCATATTTCTTGAGTCTGTGCTGAACTCCCGGATCGAATTCAGGGAAGGTATCGTAAGGCATATGGACCGGGCAATGAGGGTCTTCTTGTTCGAGGTCGCGATCGGCCTGATTTTCATGCTTTGCATGGCTTTGCCTTTTGGCGCCATCTATTGGGGGTATGGATTTGCAGCTCTTCCTGTGATGATAGTCGCTTTGATCGCAACCATTTTCCTGCTCATGATCCCGATGATCATCATCACGTCATTTACTGAATCCTTTGTCATCCCATATATGTACACGGGCAGGGGATTGACAGACGGATGGAAGCGGCTCATCACCGTCTTAAGGGCAAACATCTCTGAAACTGCTGCATATATCATAGCCAATATCATCCTCAATATCATGGGGGGCATTTTGGGAATTGCGATATTCATAGCAACGCTCATTGTCCTTTTGATGCCTGCACTTGCGCTTCTGATCATTTTCATTGTGGTCGGCGCAATAGCTTCTGCATCAGGATTGTTCACAGGGACCCTGATGTGGGCCGCTATTACAGTTGCTGCAGCAGCCATCCTGATCTTCATTTTAACGGCGGCATATGTATTGACATTGACAGGGCTTCCAATACCTGTTTTTTTCAGGTTCTATACATTGATATTCCTTTCAAAGATGGACAAGGAATTTGAGATCCCAAAGCCAGAGAACGCGAATGGCATTTGAAAGGTTAGCATCTAGTCCATATGGAATCTTATTATGGAATCATCCAGGTTCAGGATTCCGTCATTTTCGAATTCCAACAGGGTATTGTTTATCAGGATCTGAGCATTTTGAAGGATGAAAAGGGCCATATGAGCTGATCAAGACCTGTTGATGCTTGAGCCTGTTTGCCATAAGATATTGCCCTAAGAGGCTTGAAAATCCAGTTTTGCAGGTATCCACCAGGAAATCGGATAGGTTTTTTTAGATGGTTCTGATTTTTAAATGGGGAAGTTAGCTGGGTATAGGGGGACCATAATGGACCAGCCAACAAAATCAAAGGACAGGCTTTCAGCTGAAGAACAAAAGCTAAGGAAGCTCTATCTGAAATATGTACAGGATTATGTTTCTCAGTAGGTGATCTGGAAAAATAATTTATCCAGGATTAATACCGCATCTCTCCCATATAGGTTAGATAAATGAAAGTCACTGTGTTCTTTGACCTTGAAGGGACAGACCACAATCCGTGCAGGGGAGATCTTGACATGGAGGCCATATTGGGGGGCATTGTAGAGATCCTTGATGAATTTGGAGTCAAGGCAGTGTTCAATACCTGCGGTGTGGTGGTTGAAAAGTATCCAGATGTTGTTTTGAGACTGCATGAGGCAGGCCATGAGATATCATCCCACGGCTACCAGCATGAGAACTTCTCCCAGCTGACACCAGATGAACTTGAGGCAGTGCTGAAAAAGACAGAGGACATCATGGAAGATATTTTGGGGAAGAAACCGGTAGGTGTGAGGTGTCCCTGGCTTGTGCACAATGACAGCACCTATGAGATATTTGAAAAAATGGGCTACAAGTGGGTCAGCAATTCCTATTTTACCCATAAAGAGACATGGACCATCCCGAAGCCGTTCTCCATATGCGGCCAGAAGGTGCCTGCAAAGCTTTCTGCCATCAGGAGCAGTATCAGATCACTTAGGAACCGCATAAGCTGGAACAAGTTCAGAAAGGAGCCATATGTGCACAATGGCCTTGTTGAGATACCCATGGTATCCACAATGGACGGGAACCTTCTTTTCTATCAGCCCCCGCATCAGCCTACCCACAAAGCATGGCTGGATTATGCTTATACATCGCTTATCAGCCAATTCTCAAGGGTCGATGGATACTTCAACCTCAACTTTCATCCTTGGGTCATCGGTTCTTCCAATAGGCCCCCGCTTTTGAGGAGATTGCTAAGCTATATAACAGAATCAGATGTCGAGTTCGTGCTCGCAGGTGATCTGGCAGCTTCGTGCAAAGAATAATGACTAAAGATCACGCCAGATAAAATATAGAATTGCAAACTCCATCTGAAGGATTCTAGGGATATTTGTTCCCAACAGCTTGTGAACCAAAGTGGTTTAAAAATCTAAGTTGTAATATTAAATATGCGTCAAACATTCATCTTTCTCATTCTTCTGTCGATCGTTTTTGGCTGTATAGAGGCGCTTGAGGAGGAAACTATAGTTGAATCCACCACTACAGTAAGGGCTTTGATGACGACATCATCCACGACCACGACAGTCACTGTGACCACAAGCTCAACGACAACAACAACTTCAACAACAACTATTACGGTCCCGACCACAACGACAACCTTGAGCAAATGCGGCAATGGTGTCTTGGACGAAGGTGAGAACTGTGATGTCGGAAGGATATGCATTGGCCTCGATGGAGCATGCAAGATACATCAGGGATCGCCGACAAGAGCCAATTGCATGGTGAACGGCAACTGCGACTGGAAGACCGAGGCATTCATACACGGAGATTATGACCTTGGAGAATGCGAAGGATGCATAAGCCCCGGCAACAGGGCCGAATGCAGATGCCTCAAGGACCGGGGCCTGTACAAAAAGGTGGATCCGCAGATGACAACGACAACAGGCATGTGGACGACTTTCACATTCACAACATCGACAATAGGCCCCTAGGGCGGCTATACAAATCCAACGACCACCATCGGGGGGGAGTGCACAACGGACTCCGACTGCGGGAGCCCTGTTTGGATGAACGTTTATATTTGCATGGATGGCGAGTATATCATAAGGGAAAAAAAGGTGCCGGTGTGCAGGATCAACCACAAATGCGAGATCGCACTGACCCAGGAGCAGTTTGAAGTTTGCGGACCAGGCAAAGCCTGCGAACAAGGTGGAACCACATGCATCTCGAGCACACCCCCTGCAGGGGAGTGCGAAAAGGACAGCGACTGCGGAAGCCTTGTCTGGAAAAACGAGTACTTATGCGTGATGAATGATATCGTATGGAGAAAGCAGGAGAAGCCCAAATGCATGGAGAATCATCAATGTGAGACTCTTAAGTTATATGTAGTGATTGAAGAGTGTGATTCAGACGAATACTGCAGGATGAGTGGAAAAACATGCATTTCCAAAGTTGACAATCCCAATTTTGCGGGCCTTGAAGATTGTGACACTAACGAAGACTGTCCTGATCCAGAAACTCTGGATAAAATATGCCTTTACAATGAGCTCACCCGTTATAAAAGGTCTTATTCTTGTTTAGCTGAAAAATGCATGGAAGCAGAGTCACACAGTCTCAAAAGATCGTGCAATGAAGGCAATAACCAGTTTTGCATCGAGGGCATGGATAGATGCAAAGAGTTTTCCTAGTGCAGAGTTTGGATCTGATAATGCCCTTCAATCATCTCCGCCTCCCAATAACCGAACCAAAAATTTCCTTGATTTTATCGCCTCAAGCCTGAAGGGGATGGTGCAAAGGAGATAACCGAAAAGGAGCATGATAAGGGGGATGACGGAGGGAGCTGCATTAAGCCATCCAAAAAGCAATGCCGGCAAGAGTAACAAGCTCATGAGTCCGGTAAAGCCAAGCCAGACAGCCATGAACAACATGACAAAAGGATGCAATGTCATAATCACTGTTATCTCAGAGCCAGTCTGCAGGGGCTCGACCCTGCCAGTTATGTACGGGAGAAAAGAATTTCTGTATCCAATGATCCTAGAAATATTAAAATATTCCATATTGACCGTTCCCTGATAGGGCTTGGTCTTTGAGAACATCGTAAAGAATCTTATCCTCCTGGGCTCAACAGAATCCGACATCCGTGTAAAGACCTCCTCTGGAGGATATGGTGTGTGGATGATGAATTTTTCATAAGGGATAAAATCCATCGGATCTGCCATGGATAAGATATTTGTGTGATAGGGGATAAATGGGGGAATGCAGCAGGATATAGATCGACAGCAAAGCCGACAATAGGATGTGTCAATCCTTTGGTTTGGCGCCAGATCTCACACTGGGCGCCCGAAGATATGCAAGGACATAAACCAGGCCGAACCAGAAAAGGAAAAATAGCGACATCTGGGCTAAATCTTTGATGGATAAGTCCACTGTATTGGACCTTGTGCATTCATCTAGTCCCATTGAAACCGCCTCAAGGCCTTGACCATCCTGCCTTGACTCCGGTAATTTGGGGGATTCAGGGACAACTTCCGGGCCCCACTCACATGTATCTCCGACAAAGAGTGCCAGGCCGCCATATGCCAACAGGGTTATGACCAGGGCCACAATGACATCCCTTTTGAGGGTGAGGTATAGGGAAGCCCTCGTTGTCTTCTTTCGAAATGCACTCAATGCAAAATCGGAGAGTGTGGTGACCCATCCTATGGATATCACAAGCCATATGATATTGCCGAACACCCCGCATATTGCCGCACATGAGGTCACAAACAATTATTCAACTTGACCATTTATATAGAATCCCCTTCCATTTTGATCCTTGCAGAACCCATTAATATGTAGTGCCTAAAAGGGGGGTTTCTTTGGGTAAAACCATCACTTCCCAGACAATTCACTGTGCCGGAAGCATCCGATCTCATGGTTGGATAATAGCCAGGTTAAATTATTAAAAACTTAATCCTAGAATAATAGATGGTTTCACTCAATGATGTTTATAAAATCATCGTTTCGTTTATGTTCGCTTTCTTCGTCTGCTATTCATTATCTGTATACTCTGTGGTCTCAAACTTTGATATTGATGACGAAAAGATCAGATATGCCAACAACACTTTTTTTATCTTCCTGCTCGTATCGATCCTGTATTTCTATCGGATATACAAGAAAACAGAGTTTGAGAAGATAACAGATGGCATGTTAGTGGGGGGAGTTTTCATTTTCCTTTTCAATTTGCTCTATACATCAAGATATTGGTGGGAATTCGATAGCCCATCAAATGGATGATACAGGGGATCATTTTCTTACTTCTTGTCATCTACATGATAGATAAGCCAAAGAGAAAAAAGCCCAATGTTGGCGGGAACCAAAAGGTCATCAGGAGATTAGCCCATAAGAGGGAGGAGATATCAGCAGTACCTAGCTCATCCACCTTACCCCAAAGGCCTGGAAAGCCGCTTAATGAGGGGCATTAACCAAGTTCGATCTCTTCTTGAAGCTTCATTATATGGCCCCTTCCCACCTTCTTCTTCAATGCTTTTGCCTGTTCAGGTTCTCCATGCACAAAGATAAGCTTGGGTTTGGTCTTGAATCCGCGGATCCATTTTAGCAGCTGGGCCTGATCAGCATGGCCTGAGAACCCGTCTGCCCGCCTTATGTCGGCGTTATTTTTGACACGCCAGCCGTATATCCTCACTGATTTTTGGCCTTCAAGTATTCGCCTTCCAAGGGTCCCATAGGCTTGAAATCCAACAAACAACATGATGGTTGATGGATCCGAAAGATGATTAAGCAGATGATGCTTTATCCTTCCTCCAGAGCACATCCCAGAAGACGCTATTATCACTGCGGGACCCTGCATATCATTCAGCTTTTTTGATTCATCTGATGATCTGATGAACTTTAGGCGATCGAATTCAAAGGGGTCATCGCCTTTGGCCAGTAGGTTCCTTGCGTGTTCGTCATAGTTCTCTGTATGTTTGATAAAGACTTTTGTGGCCTTCATGCTCATTGGAGAGTCCACGAACATGGAAATGGATGGGATTTTCTTCTGTTCTGTCAATTCATTCAGATAATAGATTATCTCTTGTGTTCTTTCGATCGCAAAGCACGGGATTATGAGCTTACCATTGGTTTTTGCGGCATCCCACACTGCTTTTGCCAACATCTGGCGTTTCTTGGTCTTGATCTCATGGTTCCTCCCACCATAGGTGGATTCACAAATCACATAATCTGCTTCTTGGATGCTTGAGGGATCTTCGATAATGGGTGCGTTCATCTGGCCCAAGTCACCGGAGAATACAAGTTTCTTTCCTTCTGCAAACACTTCGATAATAGAACTCCCCAAGATGTGACCTCCATTTCGAAACACCGCTTTAAGGCCAGGAAGTGCATCGATGGTCTGATTGTATGCCACCCCCTTTATGAAAGGGAGTGTCTTCTGAACATCTTTTACGGTATACAATGGCTTTCTTAGTGGTTTTCGCTCCTTTCGCAGACGCTTATTGTCCCATTTTGTCTCAAACTCCTGGATCTTCCCGGAATCCTCAAGAACCACCTTCGCGAGATCTTTGGTGGCTGAAGTGCAATAGATATTGCCTGAGAAACCGTATTTTACCAATTTCGGGAGGAGGCCGCAATGATCGAGATGCGCATGGGATAGCAGCACAATATCGATGTCCCTTGGATTGAATGCGAACGGCTTATAATTCATTTTGCCTTCCCTGCCCTGGAACATCCCACAATCCAACAGGATCTTATTTTTTCCAAAAGATAGCAGATGGCAGCTTCCAGTAACACAGCCTGCCGCTCCAAAGGACTGAAGCTTCATAGGAAGACATTGAAGGGGAGGGTATAAATACCTCATTTGTTTCCTAGGATAGACTAACTGAGAAATTGAGGATCTAAAGTATATCCGACAAAGCTCCTGCCATTTCTGATTGCATGTCTTGCATTAGGAATAGCAAAAAAAGCCAGGTCCTGAAACAGGTCTGGCGATTTGAAGGGATAATACATCATCCCTTCATCATCTTTTTTATTTTCTTTTTCAGCTGATGATAAGCCATGTCCAGCCTCCCAAGAATGCTCAATGGCAAATAGGCCAACTCATCATCGAATACCATGCGTGAGGATATCCTTGTCGGCTTGTCCTTACCCTGGTTGGCCTGTTTGAGCTCCATTCCATGGACTATCCAGACAAAACGCTTTATTTTTACACCCAGATGCAGCTGAGCTCTGATGGAGGGTTTGTTTGTGATATCGACGACTGATAATATGCTTTCTGCGCCTTTTTTGAACTCCTCTTGATATACATATCTCTTGATCCTTTGAAAGACCTTATTGCCGCGGTATCTGGGAAATACATAGGAATAGTGGGAGTATGCCTCGCCGAGTTCCAGGGTCTTCATGATAACCCCGTCTGTGATCGATATGAATTCACGGTTGACCAGGGAGAAGCCGAGGATATCCTCTTTTTTTGCCACATAAACGCTTGATCCGTCCCTGACCGCCCGGTCAAGTCCCTCAGGGTAACCCGTTCCTGAAAGCTCATTCTTCAAAGCCTCAAGGTCATCGGCTGTAGCCTCATGGACAACAAAGTCGAGTGGGGATTCGACATATGGGATATCATGGCGTTCACAGGTCAATAGCACTCCGACCGTATAGAACCGGGTATTTAACAGGTCCGATATTTTCATCTTTTTTTCAAACCCAGTATCTTCCTTGCTTCATCGATAGTTGCAGGCTCCCTGCCCAGATCGCTGGCAAGCCTCAATATCCTCTTTACCAGCTTCTCATTTGTCGCAAGCTCCTTTTTGGGATAGTGATAGTATATGCTGTCTTCGATTCCCACTCTCACATGGCCGCCCATGAGGATGGCTGCGGCATTGATTGGGGTCTGAAAACGACCAATGCCGGTGGCGGCCCAAGTGCTATTTGGCGGAAGCGAATCCACAAGATATGTTAGGTCCCTCAATCCAGCAGGGATCGCTCCAAGAGATCCCAAAAGAAGGTTGAAATGCAATGGTTCCTTCAATAGACCCTTATGAACAAGGTAGGTCGCATAATTTATGAATCCAGACTCGAACACCTCAAGTTCTGGGAGAATGCCCTTGCGGCACATTATGGTTGCGAGTTGCTCAATCGTATCTTGGGAGTTCACGCTCGGATGCTTAGGGAAGTTCATGGAGCCTAGGGTCAAGCTTGCCATCTCAGGATCGAGTTTCAGGACCTCGGTCCTGTGCTCCACATGAGGGGTCACCCTGCCGCTTGTAGTGGCGCAAAGGATGACATCAGGACACTTGTCAAGAATTCTATCGAAAATATCCCGAAAGATCTCCACATCGCAGGTCGGGTCTCCTGTGACTGGGTCGCGGGCATGGACGTGAATGCAGCTTACTCCCAGCTTATAGACCTTTACGGCATCCCTTGCAATCTCCTTGGGAGTGATTGGGACATAGGGGGTCATCTCCTTTGTAGGTATCATCCCAGTCAAAGCCGCCTTTATGATAAGGGGTCCACTGATCATAGATAAAAAATAGAGCAGGATGGCAATAAAAGGGATCTTTGGCTCCCTCTAAAGACATATATCCTTCAGCAGCATTGGATATATTGCCTAAAATGGGGAGATCCTAAAAGATGCTCAAGCTTCGCCCTTGTTCTTGCATCGGCATGTATCGATGCCCAAAAGCACATAAGGTGTGCAATGCTTTGTCAACGAGGTGAATACACCTGCAAAGGCGATGATTGCCAGAACCCACCGCACATTCCCTTCTGCCATATCCATGGCCAATGCGACCATCGCAAGCGTTCCAAAAAGTGCTCGAAAAAACAAATCAAGGCCACCGACATTCTTTTCTGTGAACAGCTCTACAATATCCATTTATACTCCCTTCATCTGAATATCCCGCAGTATTATCCCAAAGACCGCTATCATGGCATGGAGGCTTGTGAGATATAGGAGTCCTAGAAGCATCATGCTATGGGCTGCAGAAAAGCCGCCGGATGCGGTTGAGAATTTGCCGGAAACATCATCCAATTGGTTGCTCATCTTCTTGAAATCAGAGGAAAGCTTCATCATATCATCTGCATTCTTGTCAAGGTGATCCGCTGTTGAATCTATCTCTTTTGAGACATCTGAGAGATCTTTTGAGATGCCTGTGATATCTTTTGATATATCCTGGAGATTGTCAGAAAATGAATTGAATTTGACAGAAACATCCTCAAATTGTGAGATGCCGAGCATCTTGGTCGCCTGATGCACTGAAGTGAAGCCTCCTGCCAGTTCCTTTGAGGTCTCAGCACCCAAAGTCAGTGTTTTGCCGGTATTTTGCAATGCTGAATTTGCGCTTTTCTCAGCTTTTCCAACTGCCTTCAGCGTATCTTTGGCTGATCTTACGCTTTTTGCGGCATTTGCGGCTGCCAAAGATGCGTCATCCATGGTTTCTGCCATTGCCTTGAATTCACCCTCAACAGGGGCGGAAATGCCGTCAGAACCACCAGAGAGATAGACATAGGGGATGGCTGCCCCGAAAATGAGGGAACCTGCGATGCCGTAGGCGATGAGAATATAGGTTAATTTCAAAGAGGATATGCCAGCCATCTATGGGTATCAGATCGGATAGAATATAAAGTGACAGACAATACTAGTAAGGTATTTGACAGATGACATTTTGGACCTATGCCATATTAGCGAATATTTCTTGAAACTTAAAGTCTCACACCTTGTTGATCATATGCGGCAAGAAGGGCTGGCCCCAAGACGGCATTTGTTATCTGTTCAGGCTTGATCCTTTTGGGCATTGTATTGGCTTATATGAGCTTAACAAACATCCTCATGATAAGGGAGAGCGCAACTTGGCCAGATACTGATGGGACTGTCATCGAGATTTCAGTCCAGACCAAGACCGAAAAAAACTCAATCAGCTATAAACCCCATATAAGATACGAATATGTGATAAATGGCAAAACCCATGATTCAACTGCCATCAGATTTGAAAAATACCAGATGATATACACAGAGAAAGAGTCTCAATCATTTGTCTTTGATCATCCAATAGGCTCAACTATCAAGGTCCACTACGACCCAAAAGACCCGTCTCTATCAATGCTTAATGCTGAATTTAGATCAAACGATCTGCTGGGTTTTGTTGCCTCGATCATTTTTTTCTTGGCAGGCTCATATGGCATCTATAAGGTCCTAAGCGGGAAATACAAAAAGAGACTCTAGAGTTCCGGACACCACATAAAAATGCACAGGATCACGATCTGAAGTGTTCATCCATCCTGTATCTCTTTCTTCGCCCTGAATATAATGACTTTAACTCCAGCCATATTCCGCATATTCGTAATTGGGAGATAGAGGTTGCTCACCCTCGCATCTTTAGCCTGCTTGTCATCTTCGCCATGCCTTATCAAGCCTTCAAGCAATGCAAGCTCCCCGATCTCGTCCTTCATCCCAGCTTCCTCCAACTTCTTGATCGCCTCTTTTTTGAGTGCATCACGCTCTAGGTCTGCTGCTGTGATATCAGCATCGCCTGCGAACACAAAGGTCAGTATTGGCCTGAACTCGGGCAGTTTAGCCTTTTGTGGCTTTGTTGGAGCGGCATCTGCTTTGACAGGCTTGGGAACATCTGCCTCAGGAACAGCCTCAACCACGTCAGGCTTTGTACCTGTCCCGGGTTTTGCACCTTCAGGTTT
>SDBU01004906.1_pt1 | contig 16208 bp, 17 predicted proteins | sample 2277071 | NCBI WGS metagenome assembly SDBU01 (sample SAMN10397929, study PRJNA504765) | marine sediment metagenome | isolation source: marine sediment core GS08_GC12, 126 cmbsf | place: Arctic Ocean: Gakkel Ridge, Loki's castle | collected 2008
GTCCTAGAGGGGATAGAGCAGTTCATGGAAAAAGAGGGGGTAAACAATCTGGCTGACCTTATTGGGGCTGCCCGACGCTAACAAAAGGAGACAAGGATGAACTACGAGGGATTTACTCTCGACAAAGAGGCCGGAGTGGCCACTATTACCCTGAACCGTCCGGAACAGCTAAATGCCATCACCCTACCAATGGCTGAGTCATTTGGAAGGGTGCTGGATGAAGTGGATAAAGACGACAGCCTGAAGGTGCTTATCATCACTGGAACCGGCCGAGGCTTTTGCTCCGGTCTCGATGTTTCCACCTTCGCCCAGGTAGAGGAAAGAGCGCAAACGGAGGCCACTTACGCCTGGCATGTTATATCCGTCCCGCAATATAATGTATCCAAAGTATATAATCTAGCCAAACCTACTATCGCCGCCATAAACGGCGTTGCCGCTGGAGCCGGCTTATCACTAGCCTTGCTATGTGACATAAGAATAGCCTCAGAAAAGGCCCGTTTCTCAGCAGCCTTTATTAGCATGGGCCTGATACCCGATTGTGGTGCTACCTACGCTATGCCGAGAATAGTGGGCATGGCTAAGGCGATGGAGCATATGATTACCGGTGACACCTTTGATGCCGCCGAAGCACAGAGAATGGGTATGGTAAACCGGGTGGTGCCTGAAGAGGAGGTAATGAAGGTGGCCAAAGAGCTGGCCGACAGAATAGCCCGGGGACCGTCTCTTGCCGTCAGGCTCACAAAACAGGCGTTTCGCAGAGGGCTGCATGGTACTTTAGAGCAGCAAGTAGAATGGGAAACCTATACCCAGTATTTATGCACCAACACGGAAGACCACAAAGAGGCATTCCGGGCATTTCTGGAAAAGAGACCACCCGAATTCAAGGGCAGATGAGGGGATGAGCAATGTGACTGACCTTGTTGGAGTTACCCGGCACTAATTGAGAAACGAGTTTGACGCAAATAGTAACTCTGATTACACAATCTGGTTATTGTTACCATAAGCTTACAAACTAGCTATCGGGAGCTTTGAGAAAAAATCCAGACACCATACCCACCACCAGCAGCAGGCTTCCACCCAAGAAAGCTATATCATAGCTGTGACTAATGTCAAAGATATAGCCTGCCAGGAATGGTCCAATTATACCGCCAGCTGCCCAGGAGGTTGCGACAATCCCCAAAATCGCACCCACCGACCTCGTCCCAAAAAAGTCAGATACCATTGACATGCGCATCGTGGTACTGCCGCCAAACCCCAAGCCAAAAACTGACCCCATAGCAAAAAACATCCACAAACTGGTTACCCGCATCAGTAAGAAAAGGGCAAGTGCCTGCAGGGCCAAGAGAATGATAGTAGCGAACCGGCTACCTATTCTGGTAGCGAGAGTCCAAACCAGAAGGTGAGCCGTAACACTGCCAGCATTCGTAAAAGTCAGAATCAAAGCTGCCGAAGTAGTGGCTATCCCTATATCAGTGGCATAAGCAACTATGTGAACTTGCATGAAAAAGTACCCGGCAGCAGTCACAAACCCGGTAACCATCAGGATCCAGAATGGCAATGTCCTGGCTGCTTCTGTGGCTGACCATCCCTGTGGTTGCATTGATTCTTCAATTTCCGCTTCCACCGAAGTCCTGTTGCTCCCATTACGCTGGGAAACAGCTGTACTTTGTGGAGGCTTTCTACCCAGCACTATCACCGCCGGGACTGTGGCAATCCAGACTGTGATTGCCAGCAGGATATAGGCAGGGCGCCATCCATAAATAGTGATGAGATAGGCAACAAGAGGTGGCAGAATCATATGTCCTGTTGTGACTCCACCAGTAGTGATCCCTACCGCCAGGACTCTTTTTTCGGTAAACCACCTCGATACATTAGCAAGAATAGGCGTCCAGCAAGTGCCCAAACAGACCCCTACCATAACACCAAAGTACAAATATAGCTGCCAGAGGGAACTGACTTGGTACATTAACAAATAGCCCAAGCCACCCAACAGGGCGCCAATGGCAATTAGCATCCTCGCACCATATTTATCTGTCAATCGGCCGGCAATTATGCCAATTAAGCCACTTATTCCTGTAACCGTTGACATGGCGCCTGAAACCACAGCTCGTGTCAAGCCAAGTTCCTCCACGATTGGTTTGAGGAAAATACCGAAAGATCCCGACGTTCCATAAAAACCAAACATTACTAGTGCTGACGCCACAGCCACTATCCAGCCGTAAAAAGGGCTAGCTTTTTCACGATATATTTTGTTTCTCACAACAGCCTTTCCATATAACCAGCCCTCTATTATACATAGACTTCTTCAGAAACGCATCCTCGACTTTTTATAGCCGGCAGTAAACGAAATGTCTTAACTTCCGAAGCCATATGACGCAGGTGTCAAGGAACACAGTGTGACGAAATGTGTACTCTGTATTTGGGCCTGTGCCACGCTAATTACTCAGGATGGAGAGTTGCCCACCAGCTTTTGTCCGGCCAGGAATGCCTGGTGCAAGGCGTCAGGATGGTGGGTTATTGCCCCTTTTTCATCTATCCCGGAGAATACCAGCTCACCGACATAGGTAATGTCAAGCGACCGAAACAGGCTCTTCACCGTAGCTATTGCTGGTTGAAATAGATTATTTAATCTGGTGCCACCAACGGATACAAACAGCCCCTTTTTCTTCCCCGGCTCACTGCCCAGCGGCGGTATATTGAGCACATATTTCCGTGCCCACAGGCACTGGCAGCGGTCAATCATCGCCTTGGTTTGAGCAGTTAGCCCCATGAAAAAGATGGGAGAAGCGAGGACTATTCGGTCCGCTTGCTCCAGCTCCTTATAAATCACCTGCATATCGTCCCTCACCTTACACTTCCCCTTTTTCAGACAGGCATCACAGTGCAGGCAGGGAGCAACCTTGAGCCCCTCTAAGACAATAGTCTTGACCTCAGCCCCTTTGCTGGCAGCACCCCGCATAACTTCCGCCAGCAGCAGGTCAGTGTTGCCACCCTGTCGCGGGCTACCGCTAATTCCAAGAACCCTCAACCTCTTCATCCTTCAATATAGCTCAGAATATCCGATTCTCTGGCTCTCATTTGACGTTCCCGCTCTGGCTCGTCATGCTCATAACCCAAGAGGTGAAGCACCCCATGAATAATCAGAATGGCTATCTCCTTTTTAATAGAATGCTGGTGCTCCTCCGCCTGCATGACCGCTTGGGGATAGGAGATAATCACTTCACCAAGGTGCTGCACCCCGTCAGGTGGGGGAACAAAAGGGGGATAATCCGCCCCTATTTCTTCTAAAGCAGAAAAGGCAAGTACATCAGTAGGCTCATCCCTCCCCCGGTAGTTTCGATTTAGCTGGTGCACCTTGTCCTGGTCGGCAATAACCAGACCAAGCTCGACGTCCGAACTAACATCCTCGGCAATCAGGACACGCTCAGCTACACTCTGTAGCCAATCCACCCCAAAGGGTACCGCAACGCCTTCATCAATTAGAACATTAACTTCCATTATTGCCAACCATCATAGCATAGCCAGTCCAAGCCCTCAATGATTGGCTATCAACCCCATCCCCTGTATCCCCTTCCCCTTAACAAGGGGAAGGGGAATCTAGTTTGAGAGGGGCTTCGCCCCTCTTAGACACCCCGCCAGTTTAACCTCCTTCAAAGGAGAGAGGGAGGTATATTTTTGAAGGGGAGCCCCTTCAAACTTCCCTTAATAAATAAATGACCTCTTTCAAGCAGGGTTACTTAGTATACAAGCCAATGGGCGCAATTCATGGGGGGATTGGGGGTAAAGCCCCTTTAAGAAATCTCTTCCCTCTCCCCTTCATAAGGGGAGAGGGAAAAAGGGTGAGGGGTTGGTAAGCCATCTCTTCAAATACGGTTTGAGGAAAGTAAAGGCTTGTGATATAGTAAATATGCCATTGAGCTTGCCCCGGGGCTTCAGGCAGGTGGAGGGATCGCATAGAGGCCTAGTGCGGGCGCCTGCTAAGCGCTTACCCTGAGTGATTGGGGTCATGGGTTCGAATCCCATTCCCTCCGCCATCAAAAACGAGAAGCGGGCATACCCCTTAATAAAGGGTTATATTTTCAATAGTGTTATAGAGAGTAGAAGACTATGCCTCAATACTATATCTGGACAGTAGGTTGCCAAATGAATAAGGCAGAATCAGAGCGGCTCGGTAGCTACTTCGAGGAACGGGGTTACCAGCCGACAGCTACCGCCGACAAAGCCGACCTCATTGTAGTTAATAGCTGTGTGGTGCGCCAGAGCGCTGAAAGCCGTGTCGTCAACAAGCTCAACGCCCTTAAACCGCTAAAGAGAGCCAACGGCCGCCTGACCATTGCCCTAACCGGTTGTTTTGTGGATTCGCAGATTGACCAGCTCAAGCACCATTTCCCCCACGTTGACCACTTTTTTAAGCCCGGGGACTACCCTCAATGGCTGGAAAAACAGGATGAATTAAGCTTACCCCAGCACCCTGCACCCAGCACCTTCGTCACCATCATGCAGGGCTGTGATAATTTCTGCTCCTATTGCATCGTCCCCTACCGCCGTGGTCGCGAGAGAAGCCGCCCGGTTGAAGAAATAGCCGGTGAAGTCAAAGAACTGTTGCACCGCGGGGTAAAAGAGGTCACCCTGCTGGGACAAAATGTGGATTCATACGGGCATGACCTGCCTGACAAGCCAGACTTGGCTGAGTTATTACGGGAGCTTAATTCTATAGACGGACTGGTCAGGATACGCTTTCTGACTAACCACCCTAAGGATATGAGTTCCAGGCTCATCCATGCCGTAGCTTCCTCGGACAAGGTCTGCGAGCATATCAGCCTGCCGGTTCAATCAGGTAGTAATGATATCCTGAGCGCCATGAAACGGGGTTACACCGCAGAGCACTACCTCCAGCTTATTGCTTTGATTCGCCGCCAGATACCCGGAGTTGCCCTGAGCACCGATGTCATTGTCGGCTTCCCTTCGGAAAGTCCGAGAGAGTTCCAGCAAACACTTGGCCTGCTCTCCGAGCTAAGATTTGATACCGTCCATGTGGCGGCCTATTCACCACGACCCGGGACTTTTGCCGCCAAGAACCTAGAAGACAATGTCCCGTTAGCCGACAAAAAAGAGCGACTGAATAAGATTGAGCAACTTCAGGAAAGAATTGCCAGCGAAATTAATGCCCGGCTCTTGGGTAAGACGGTTGAAATTCTGGTGGAGGGTAAGAAAGGAGGCAAGTGGCATGGTCGAACCAGAACTGGTAAACTGGTATTCATCAGTGATGATAATTACTGCCGGGGACAACTGAAGAAAATCAGGATCGAATACACCAGCCCCTGGTCGCTGCAGGGCAAGGTTGAAAACACGAACTGAATAAGGAGGAGAAAGTGAGAAAGAACAAAATCTTAAATTTGGGGTTAGTAGCCGCATTAGTAATTACCTTAATATCCCTGAGCGGCTGTGTTCCGGGAGAACAGCCGGCAGAAGGAGGATTCGACTACTCAATAATTATTTTTCTGGCATTGATTTTTGGAGTCTTCTATTTCCTCATGATAAGACCGCAGCGCAAGAGACAAAAGGAGCATCAACAACTGGTGGAGGAACTGACAAAAGGGGATAAGGTAATCACGGCCGGCGGCATTTACGGGGTGATTGAAAGCACCAGCGACGATAACATAGTCATAAAAGTAGAGTCAGGGGCGACCATAAGGGTATCGAGAGGAAGTGTCGCCCTCAAACGAGAGAGATAGGAGTAGGTGAGCAAACTCCAGCCTTCTCAGGAGCAAATTGATACTATTGTAGACCTGGCTCTGGCTGAGGATATAAGCCATGGGGATGTTACCAGCGAGGCACTAATACCACCTGACTTGTTCGGGAAGGCATCAATACTGGCTAAGGCAAGTGGGGTACTGGCTGGCGGTGAGGTAGCCCAGAGGGTCTTTCTCCAAGTTGACCCCTCCCTCAAGGTCGAAGTACTTATTAGAGATGGAGCTGCGGTCCAGACGGGGGACATAATAGCCACCGTCTCCGGTAAGGTAATAAGCATCCTCAAAGCCGAGCGGGTAGCCCTCAATTTCCTGCAACGGCTGAGCGGCATCGCCTCGCAGACCGCCCAGTATGTAGCCGAAACCCACGGACTTAACGTCATTATTACCGATACTCGAAAGACCACCCCCGGCTTGAGACTACTGGAGAAGTATGCGGTGCGCATGGGTGGTGGACAAAGCCATCGCTTTCATCTCGCCGATGGCGTCCTGATTAAAGATAACCATTTAGCGGCATTACGCGCCCTGGGCATGAGCCTGAAGGACATTGTAACTAAGGCCAAGCAGAATGCCCCCCAGGGGTTAACGGTTGAAGTAGAGGTCAATACTATTCAGGATGCTATTGATGCCGTTGAGGGCGGGGCGGATATAATTATGCTGGATAATATGAGCCCTGATGAAATGCGCCAGGTCACGAGCCTAATCCCGGAGCATATCAAGACTGAAGCTTCGGGAGGTATCACCCTGGCTAATGTCCGTTCCGCAGCTATGACCGGGGTTAATATCATCTCTATCGGTGCCCTCACCCACTCCGCAAAGGCGCTAGACATTAGTATTGAGCTTGAGCCACAGACTCTCAAACTCTTTTAGGCTAACCCACCTGAGGCAATCCTCAGGCACATCGGCGGACGGACACTTGGCTAAGTTGCCGGCTCCCGTCGAGAGACCTTCCGGAAGACCAGAAGAGGAATAGTAACTGCCAGAACCAGCAAAGAAATCCACTGGGGTTGATTCAGAGATAGAAAGACGGTGTTGCTATCCAGCCGCAGGAAGGAAAGAAAGAAGCGTCCGGTAGAGTAGAAGGTAAGATAAAGCAGGAAGAGCGTGCCATCAGGCCGAATCCGCCTCCGCAGTCTCCACAGTATGCCGAGGATAAAAAGGTCCATCAACAACTCGTAGCCCACCGCCGGGTGTACCGGCGGGAGGCCATAGCCAGGGCTATCCTGATGGGTATAGACTACCCCCCACGGCAAGCCAGTAGTGATGCTGATGTGCTCCCCATTAATAACGTCTCCGATCCGTCCAATTGCCTGGGCCAGGATAAGTCCTGAGGCGCCTTGGTCAGCATAACCAGCGATAGGAAAGCCGCTGATTCTGGCGAATATTACCGCGGCTAGTGTTCCCCCCAGGATACCACCCCAAAGGGCCAGACCACCCTGCCACAAGGCAAGGATGGTACCAGGATTAGCCGAGTAGAAGCTCCAGTAGTCTATTACGTGCACCAGCCGGGCCCCGATGATACCCCCCAGAATAGCCCAGGGAGCCAAAGAGTATAGCCTCTCCGCCGCAAGTCCTGCCCTGGTAACAAGCTGAGCCGTAAGCCACACCCCGACCACCATAGCTACTACCATGAACAGGCCGTGCCAGGATACAGAAAAGGCGCCCACGGTAAACAGGATCGGGTCTATTCCAATGCTTATCACTATCTTCTCCTTGTCTTATTGTTTCCCCTGTCCTGCGCTGATCATATAGAAAAGAGGCCACCAACAAATCCTGTCTGCCACATTATAAAAAGGCCGAAGACTATACTGATAACCCCGGCTACTCCTTGGGTCCACAGATTCAGCCGGAGGGAAAGCCCGCTGGTAAGCCGGAAGGGGAGGCTGATAAGACCGCTGAAGAGCAACATACCCAGGATAGAGCCCACACCAAAGACCAGGAGAAAGAAAAACCCCTGAGCCACTGAGGACATAGTGCTCAGAACTAGCGGGACAAGCGCCCCACTCCCCGCCAGGCCGTGGACTATCCCCACCAGTAAGGGTCTTCTAATATGCGTATGGTCATGGTTAGGGATATCATTGTGGGAATGACTATGGAGGTGACGTTCATCTCCATGCCGGTGCACATGGACATGGGCTCTGCCCGCCACCAGCCGCCATATAATGGGCACACCCAATAGAACCAGGAGGACTCCGACAACGAACTCCATGGACAGGGTCAGCCTATCCGGAATAGTCAGTTTGAAAACCAGCACCGCAAAGCCGGCAGCGAGAAGGGTAAGGGTATGACCTATGCCCCAGCTTAAACCCGCCAGCACCGCGCGAAGGAGACTGCGACTACGGCTAACAATGGTGGTCACCGCCACTATGTGGTCAGCATCCAGGGCATGTTTAAGCCCAAGCAAAAAACCAAAAGACAGGGCAGTTAGAATAGTTACTTCTGGCATGCCTTTCCTCTTGCCGGCTCTCTATTTTTTAAACTTTTCCTCTGCTATCAAGTAGTATTGTCACCGGGCCATCGTTATTGATTTCCACCTGCATATATTGCTGAAAGCGCCCGGTCTCTACTTTGAGTCCCGTGGCACGGGACTGCTCCACAAATTGCTCAAATAACTTCTCAGCCTGCTCTGGGGGTGCTGCCTCGATAAAGCTGGGACGACGTCCCTTTCTGGTATCAGCCAAGAGGGTGAACTGGCTCACTACCAGCAGCTCACCACTGATATCCAGAGCCGAAAGGTTAAACCTACCAACCTCATCGGCAAAGATACGCAGGTTTACCGTCCGCCGGGCTAAATACCGCGCATCCTCATTGGTATCACCGTTGGCGATGCCAACAAAAACCACCAGCCCCCGCTCTATCCTTCCTACCACCTCACCACCAATACTAACCGAGGCGCTGGTAACTCGCTGAAGCAACGCCTTCACTACTGCTTCTCTTCCTGGCTGGGCGTTTTTTCTTTGGCTTTCTCAATGTTGCTATCCTTACGATTATCGGTAACATAAAAGCCGCTTCCCTTAAAGATAATAGGGACTGAGTGGATAACGCGGCGGGACTTTCCCTCGCATTTGGGACATATAGCTACCGGTTCCTCATCAAACCGCTGTTTCCTCTCAAAACGGCAATCGCAAACACTACATTCGTACTCATAAATCGGCACAACTTCACCTCACGCAAGTTTTCCCCCGCATATTTTTCAGGGGAGAAATTACTTATCAACCCTAACCCGGAACAAGCAAAAAAAGCATCAACTACCCTGTAAATCTCTTTGCCAGGGTTAGTTGAAGAGGTATCCTCACGTTTTGCTTTCCAGCTAATGGCCAATACTCACAATACATTATAAACCAAGCCGCAAGTTAAAGGCAATTCAAACAGCTGTAGTCGAGTGTGCGGCCCCGGCGCTTTTGTGAAGCTGGCAGTCTCTATACATTCCCGGCCATAAATTGACGGCCAGCCGTGCAGTTCGATACACTAACCTTAGCGCAACAAATGACCATAACATAAAACCGAGGAGAAAAATAGCATGAGCCATATCGAAGCTATTGCCCACCAGCTAGCGGAACTGGTTAAACAATACGACGCCGACTACATCGAGGCTCGGCTTGAGGAAAGCCAAACCAGTCACATTACCTACCGGGGAAGGGAGTTGGAGTCCATTGGCAAGGCAACTGCCATCGGGGGAAGTGTGCGCGCCCTGGTAAGGGGCGGCTGGGGTTTTATCAGCTTTAACAACTTTGACGAGCTGCCAAGCAAGGTAGAGCTAGCGGTGAAGCAAGCCCGATATGTCGGCAATGAGGTAAGCCAACTGGCTGCCGTAGAACCATTGGTTGATATCGCGCCCGGTGAGATAGATAAGAATCCGGTGGCTATACCCCTGGCCAAGAAAAAAGAGCTACTTGATGAATATAATGATATTATCTGGCAGACCCCACGACTACAAACGTCAATAATTGGCTATGGTGACAGTCATAAAAAGGTCATCTTTCTAAGTTCGTCAGGTAGCTATATTGAGCAGGAGAGAGCCGATATTACCCTGCGCCTGGCTGCGGTGGCCACCGAAGACAGCGAGGTGCAACAGGTGGGCGTCAGCATGGGTAGCCGCGGGGATTTTAGTGCGATACAGGGTTTACACCAGGCAGTGGAACGAGTGGCACAGCAAGCGGTAGCGCTACTATCGGCACCACTGGTAAAGGGAGGCGAATATACCGTGGTGTTAGACCCGGTGCTGGCTGGTGTCTTCGTCCACGAAGCTTTTGGGCACCTATCAGAGTCTGACTTTGTTTATGAAAATGACCGCCTGCGTGAAGTTATGGTTCTCGGCAGAACCTTTGGCAGCAACGAGCTCAATATCGTTGATACGGCGGCAGTACCCGGCCTGCGTGGCAGCTATAAATACGATGATGAGGGCGTACCCGCCACCAAGACCTACCTCATCCGAGAGGGTAAACTGGTGGGCCGACTCCACTCCCGGGAAACTGCCGGTAAGATGAAGGAAAAGCCTACCGGTAATGCTCGAGCTGTTAACTACCGCTACCCTCCCATTGTGCGCATGACCAACACCTATATCGAGCCGGGGTTGGTCTCTTTCGAGGATATCATCGGTGATATCAAGGAAGGGGTTTACGCCAAGAACTGGTATGGGGGCACAACCAGTATGGAGATGTTCACCTTCTCCGCCGGTGAAGCCTACATGATTCGTAACGGCAAGCTCGCTGAGCTACTCCGCCCGGTAACGCTTACCGGCAATGTGTTTACCACGCTGATGAACATAGATGCTATCGGTAATGACCTGGATATGAACCAGGGTGGTGGCTGTGGCAAGGGAGCACAGATGCCCCTGCCCGTTAGCAACGGTAGCCCCCATATTCGAATTCGTAAGTGCCTTATCGGAGGCAAGTAAATGGAAAAATTACTGGATAAAGCCAAGACAATAGCCGAGGAAGCGGAGATATTCGTGGTCTCCACTGACGAAACACAGGTTCAGTTTGAAGCCAACCGCCTGAAACGGATAGAGAGCAAACAGACGAACGCTGTAGCACTACGAATTATCCGACAGGGCAGGGTCGGCTACGCATCAGCCACCGATATAAGCGATAGACAGGGCTTGGTCGACATGGCCGTAGATACCGCCCAGTTCGGTATGCCTGCCAGGTTTGAGTTTCCCGCAGTACGCTCCTATCCTGAAGTCGAGGCCTTTGACTCCGATGCAGAGACCATGCCTCTAGAGCAGATGGTTGAGCTTGGTAACCAGCTAATAGCCACTATTACCGGCCACACTCCCGAGATTGTGTGCGAGGCAGCAGTGACCAAGGACGTTTACTCAGTCCGAATTATGAACTCCCGGGGTGGGGAAGCAACCTACCGGAAGAGCATCTCCGGCCTCGGTATCGAGGGCAGCCTGATTCGTGGCACCGACATGCTCTTCGTTGGGGATAGTGAAAGCTCCTGCCATCCCGTAGAAGAGTCCAAGACCATAGCTGAGGCAGTGCTCCAGCAGCTCGAGCTAGCCAAAGACCTGGCCTCAGCACCGACCCGGGCACTGCCGGTGGTGTTCACACCGAAGGGGGTTGCCAGCGCCCTAATTTCACCCCTGATGGCGGCTTTCAATGGCAAAACAGTCCTTGAAGGGGCATCACCCATCGGAAACAGGCTTGGCGAGCCAGTCTTTGATAAAAACCTATGGCTGTGGGATGATCCGGTAGTAGCCTATCGCCCCGCCAGCCGTCCCTTCGATGATGAGGGTGTACCCAGCCAGCGCACTCCCCTCATCGAGCAGGGAACGGTATCTCACTTCTTCTATGACCTGCAAACCGCCGCCCTGGCCCATACTCAGAGCACCGGTAACGGCGGTAGAAATCGTGGTTTGCCCACCCCCACGCCCAGCGCCTTTGTTATTGCTCCCGGCAGCACCACCTTTGATGAGATGGTGAAGGACATTAAGGAAGGGCTGGTTATTGAGCACCTCATGGGAGCCACGCAGGGCAACATCTTAGGTGGTGATTTCAGCGGCAATGTCCTGTTAGGGTATAAGATAGAAAGTGGTAAAATAGTCGGTAGGGTTAAAGATACCATGGTCTCCGGGAATGTTTACCAGGTTCTAAAGGAGATTACCGCTATTGGCAGCGACACCCAGTGGGTAGGTGGCTTCCTCCACACCCCCCACCTCTACTGCCCCAGCCTATCAGTAGCGAGTAAGTAATAGCACCAGTAATTGAGGTAAGAAGGAGGCTGAGGTAGGGGGAAGAGCATGAGTCGACGAGGACGGAAATGGGAGATACTCAGGTCTGCTGAAGCGGCGGGTACGTTAAAACTCGGCGACACTCCAGGGTGCCCGAAATGCGGAAGGCGCTTTAGTTGCACAGACCATCTCTGGGTATATGGGAAATGGTGGAATAACGTTAAGCCGGTCGTAGATGAAGTGATAAGACGAGCTAGGTTTAGGTTAAGGTAAAAACAATGCCTGAAATGCAGCTATATAATGAATTCAAGTCTTTGTTAGATGTGTCTGGACAAGAAACACCGTTGCAGAGTTTCTTGGAACAGCACCCTGATATTATAGGGCATACCTTCGCTCACGGGCTTTACGCAGTCCTCTTCCCTAAATTCCGTTTAGCTGATGAATTTATTCCAGATTTTGTCAGGATTGGACAAACGTCAGCACCAGACTGCGATGTAGACTTGATAGAGATAGAGCCAGCCGTATTAAATGAAAAATTATTCAACAAGAAACATGAATCCACAGGACGTCTTAGAATAGCTGAGGGACAAATTACTCAATGGCAGGTCTGGATGGAAAGAAATAGAGAATTCTTTGAGAGGCGAGTACTGGATAGGATTTCAAGTGAACATGTCTGGGACGACACCCCGTTTTTCGAAGCTACAACCAGACATAATCTTACTTTCATGGTTTGCTATCGTATCATCATCGGACGAAGAACAAATTTTGACACTTGGGGGAATAGATACCGAACTAACGTATATAGAAATTCAAGTGGCCGAGTTGAAATTGTGACATGGGACAGGCTTTTAGATAACGCAAGGCTGCTAGAAAACTAAGGCGAGGCAAATAGAAGAGCAGATGAGCTAATCAATTTCTTGTATAAAAAAGAGAGTCTTAGAGAGGCGAAGCCTCTCTTATATAACCAATTCCCCTTCCCCTTAACAAGGGGAAGGGGATACAGGGGATGGGGTCACCTAATAAAACCTTAATGGCGAGGTTGATAAGAAAGAGAGCAAGAGTCAAATGAAAAATATAGTTAAGATTCATGCCCGGCCCAAACTTAATTCCCCAAATATGCTAGCCGTCTGGCCCGGCATCGGCAACGTGTCCATGATAACCGCCACCTGCTTGCTAAGAAACCTGGATTTTAAGGAACTGGGCGAGATTGAGGCGTCCTATTTCTTTGACCCCATCGGGGTTATTGTCCGGGATAGCGTGGTTGAGGCACCACAGTTTCCGCAGAACCGGTTCTACTACTGGAAAAACAAGGAAAAGGGAAGTGACATAATTTTATTCATTGGTGATGACCAGCCGGCTACCAAGGGATATGAGCTGGCTAATTGTGTCCTTGATGTGGGACTACGGTTTCAGACCAAGCGTGTATACACCTGCGCCGCAGCTCTGAGCCGCATTCACCACACCGAGTCACCCAGGGTGTGGGGGGTAGCTACTAACCAACAAGTAGTCGAGGATTTGAAAAGGTATGACCTTGTACAAAAGAGTAACTTCCAAATCGCCGGTCTGAATGGGTTATTGCTGGGAGTAGCTAAAGAGAGGAATATCGAGGCTGTTTGCCTGCTGGGTGAGGTGCCAGGTTATGCCTCACAAATACAGAACCCGATGGCAGCTCTGGCGGTGGTTAACATGCTGACTAAAATGCTAAATATTCGCCTTGATACCACGGAACTGGCACAGATAGCTGCGGAGACTAAAGAGACGATGAAACAGGTAGCCGCTGAGGCCATGGGAAAGTATATAGACTACCTTACCATGCCCATCTGGGAACATGAAGAAGAGGAGGACGAAGAGGAGGAATAGAATTATGGAACCCATAATGTCATCACCAATTGGCGGCAGAGATGCCAAAGAGCACCTGGAACAGTGCCTGCACCACCCCCGTAAGGTAGTCCATGAAGAAGACCCTCTTTCCTGTCCGGAGAATAGTGTGATTACCGGTAACAAGATTAGACTTCGCAAGAAGAAATTAGCCGATGCCCGGAATGACTACAACTGGCAAACCGACGCCGAGTTAACCCGCCTTGATGCCGTCCCAGCGCTAACTATCGGTTTCATGCAGTATTTACTGGACTATACCTGGGAACTACACTTTTCCTCCCCGACCAGACATCGGTTTGCCGTGGAAACTCTGGATGGTAAGCATATCGGCAACTGCTCGTACTATGACATCAATGAGACCAAAGGCGAGGCGGAACTGGGTATTTTGATTGGCAACCGTGATTATTGGGATAAAGGCTATGGAACCGAAACGGTAACCACCCTTATCAACCACATTTTCCAGCAGACAAACCTAAACCGAATCTACCTCAAGACCCTGGACTCAAACACCCGGGCGCACAAATGCTTCCAAAAATGCGACTTCACCCAGTACGGGCACATGGCCAGGGATGGCTATAACTTCGTGCTTATGGAATTGCGCCGCAAACAGTGGCAAGAGCAGGCAGAAAATAGGAACTTAACTGGCTCATTTACCACAGAAAGCTAAAGGGGCGAATTCAATGAGCAACCAATACCCCCTCCCTATTGAATGCGAGTACTAATGATGACCTGACAGACAAAAAGGAGGAAAGACCGAAGTGGAAAACAAGCCGATGATACACGTAATAGGAACCTAACCCCATCCTGAAGATGAGAAAAAATTTAACAAATGGTTAGACGAGGTACATATTCCCTTTCACCTTCCGATTAAAGGGCTTACCGGAATAACCCGCTACAAGATGGCAGGTATGCGAGGTGAAAAAAAGGAGTACCCCGAATATCTGACAATATATGCATTTGAGAGTAAAGAGGCTTTCACCAAGTATTATATGACTGGCCCGGAACATACTGCCGCTATGGAGGAGATGAAAGAGAGCTGGAAAGAGAGAATGTACGAAGTAAAATGGAATGTGCAGTATGAGGCTATGAGAACCTGGGGGAAATAGCAGCCGATAATTAGCTTCATTGACAGAATCCGCACGCGGGTCTAGAATTAAATTGTAGAGGCATAATGTTAGTCACCATTCTATTCAAAAAGAGACGATAGCATGAGTCTGAAAGTCCTTAAGATAGTAACCATACTGGCACCCGCCGTCTTCATCGGGTTGTTCGAGTTGTCCCGGCACACCGTATTTATCGAGAACCAGCCCATGGCAATAGGAAACCTGGTGGTATTTGTTGCTGTCATTATCGGGGCCTTTTTCTTCTCCAGACTTATCTTCGGCACCATTGAAAGGATGCAGCGAGAGATAGTCCGCCGAAACCAGGAGTTGGCTGCGCTGAATAGCGTGGCTCTGGCAGTAAGTGAGTCCCTGAACCTGGATGTTGTCCTCTACCGCGCTCTGGACAAAGTTCTTCAGGTAACAGCCGCCGAGGCTGGGGAGATGTTCCTGCTGGATGAGCAGACCCAGGAGATGGTACACCGGGTGCACGCTGGACTCTTCCCCGAGGCCTTCCAGGAGAAAACCAGATTTCGAATTGGAGAGGGTTTTGCTGGGGCAGTGGCCCAATCTGGGGAACCCATAGTGGTGGAGGACCTGTCCCGGGACCCCCGGCTACTCAGGGATAAGTTGAGGGAGAACGGATTCCACTCCTTGGTCATCGTTCCCCTCAAATCGAAAAACGCCGTTACCGGGGCTATCAACATCGTCAGTCTGAGCCCCGGGCGCTTTACCGCCGAGGACACACGGCTCCTGACCAATATGGGCACCCAGATAGCGGTCGCTGTCGAAAACGCCCGCCTCTATGAGAAGGTGCAGGGTATGGCTGCCCTGGAAGAGAGGGAAAGGATTGCCCGGGAGATGCACGATGGCCTGGCCCAAGTATTAAGCTATGTCAGTGCCAAGACCCAGGCGGCGAGGCAGTTTCTCACCGCCGGCCAGAAGGCCAAGGCCAATGCCCAACTCACGGAACTGGAGACCATCGCTCAGGATATGTATGCCGACGTCCGGGAAACGATCTTGGGTCTCAGGAGCACGGCATCACCCCAAAGAGACATGATGTCCACCCTTAAGGAGTACGTCTTCCGCTTCAGCCAAATGAGTGGCATCAGGACCGAGTTGGAGATCAGCAATGGCATACTTCCCTCTCTCCCCACGAGCACCGAGGTCCAGGTCATCCGTATTATCCAGGAGGCCCTCACTAATGTGAGGAAGCATGCCAGGGCTAGCCATGCCTGGGTCCGGATTTCGAACGACAACGATCAGGTCGAGATCGTTATCGAAGACGATGGCCAGGGCTTCGAC
>SDBU01004907.1_pt1 | contig 16208 bp, 12 predicted proteins | sample 2277071 | NCBI WGS metagenome assembly SDBU01 (sample SAMN10397929, study PRJNA504765) | marine sediment metagenome | isolation source: marine sediment core GS08_GC12, 126 cmbsf | place: Arctic Ocean: Gakkel Ridge, Loki's castle | collected 2008
CCGAATAGCCGCGCAACTGCAATATTCCGTGTTCGGCTTTGACCCAGAACTGGCTGCCCACCCTGGAGCCAGTGATAGTAAATTTCCCATCTCTATCAGACTGGGCGTAGGTCCAGCGGGTTATCCTATCTTTAATCTGCACTCCGCCCACTGGTTTACCTTCAGGGGAAAGGACAATACCAGTGAATGCCACGTGCTTCCGGAACTGGAAATGCACGTCTGACATTTCCAACCCTTCCACTACATCCACATGCTTTGTCGCTTTGGGGGAGGTACGCTTCCCCATACCAACATCATTATATCTTTCCTGCACCCATAAATACTGACACCTCTTTATTATCAAAGCAGTCTCTGAACAACAGCAAGAGTGGCTCACTTAAGTTCTCCGCGTCTGGGGCCGTGGGTGAGTACAGGTTTTACATGTTAGACGCCCAGGACCAGGGTCTTTATCAGAGCAACAAAGTCGGAGTAGTGGAAAAACTGCCTCCTCTGCTTCAGCCCGACGTGATTCTCCCGCCAGATTCCCCGTCATGCGTGGCTGTATACCCAGGTATTGTCAAGCCTGGAGATAGCTACCTTGTAGCGTTCAGCGCCCCTCCTGATACCTGGATTGGCCTATATACCGAGGGAACGCGCTCAGAGCCTATATTCGCCGAAGGAATTCCCCAGGGAGGCCCCATCGAGGTTTATCCTCTGGAGGGCAGGAGAAGCGGCAACTTAGACCTGATTGCTCCCACTGTGCCCTGGACGTATGAACTCCGTATGTTCCCGAACGACCAGTTTGGGCCGGTATTGGCTTCCGCCACTTTTACGGTGGGCGACGGAGTGCAGCCTGGTGGTGGTACCATTCCCTGAGCGATGGGTCATTTCACATCTCAGATGTTCCCAAAGGTGATTACTCGGTATCCTTCGATCTGGATGGCTTTGTCACATTCCATGAGGAAGTAGAAGTCATAGCGGGAGAGGTGGCACATGTGGAAGCATTCCTGCAAAGCGAGCTCCCCAAACCGCCAGCGCTACCTAATCCATAGCTCTGGCAACAGAATTAGTTTGGCGGAGACTGTAGGGTAAAGCGGTCGGATGGCAACGCTATTTTCTCACATCGGGATGCACAATTTCCTCCAAGAGGTTAGCGGATATTGCATTACTACCCAGATTTAATGCTCGCTCTCTCCATCTCTTCCGGATATAGCTTTATTAGTGGGATAATGGATTTTGCTGAGAAGACAAAGTCTCTTTGATACTCACCGTCAAACTCCAGCGAAGCCAGGAAATCATAGAACGCCTTCCTTCGCCTCAAATACCAACTTACCCCAAATACTGTATGCATTATACGAGTTTTTCAGTTATGCCGAAGAGCACGCGTAGGGGTAGGTAACTGAAAAACTCGTAATATATCCCAATTCTGGCATGGAAGCGCTTTTAGCCTATCGCCAATCATGCCTATATTCCCATGGAACCCATGCCACAGAACTGCATCGCTGCCTACGGTTCTATTACCTCTATATAGCCATATTCTTCCAGAAATCTGCAGTATTTGATCATTTGCTCTACATCTATAGTCTGATCATTTTCCTGTTCCACCAGCTTCGCGATCTCCAGCAAGTTTCTCTTTCCATCTATCCAGAAGACGAATCCTCTCGGGATCCCTTTGCTGGCCTTGCTATGCCTTTTCTTTCCCTCTTCAGGAAGAGTCGAGAACCTTAACGGGCCCATGACTTTTCGTTTGAGGATGATCTTTGCCGCTTCCGCTTCGCCTGGCCGCGGTTCTTCACTTTCTGGTATGGCGGGCTTCTTGACGCCGTAGTGCGAAGCGGACGCCTCTATAGATTGCTCAACGTATTGTTTGTATCTGTTGGCGGCGTCGCTCAGCCGATCCCGCACTTGCGCGGCATAGTCTATGACTGCGGCATCATCGCCGGCCAGATTTCCTATGGATCCAATAGCGCTGCCGTCCCGCTGGGTCAGATAATCCAGCTTTTTCCCTATCTTCACCACAGACTCCGCGAGTTTTCCAGCTCTCAACTGCGAGTCCAAGCCGTCGTCCACAATGTCGTTACGGGCTTTTGCCAGCATTCGCTGTGCTGTCTCTGCCATGTTACTTTCTGCCTCGACGTACACCTGATCTGCCAGCCAGATGGCTTCCTTTGGCCCTGCGTTGGCCATGAAATATGCAAACGTGCCCACCAGCACGCCGGCCCTTTTCATACTGTAGTCGCTCATTTTGTCCGGCGTGTCCAGCGACGTGTGATAGAACCTGTCCGGCCATTGGGTAATCTGGAGAGTTGGAACACCTATAGAGGGGTCTGAAATGAAGCAGTCATTGCCCGAGTATATCGCAGGAAGACACCAGAAGAACCGGGGACGCCTGCCCAGCTTTGGCTTCGTAGTGTTCTCATAATTGTACGAAAAGAGCCTCCGGGCGAAATACATGAGGTAGGAAAGACACGCATCCGGTACGCCGTGATACATCAGCGCGCTTTTACATAACGGCTGATTCTCCCCCACCATATCAGGGTTGATCCCGCCGATTGTACGCTGCATAACGTCCTTTTGAGTGAACGCATAAGCCATGGTTGACACAAACTCGTGTGACAGCAGGATGCGTATGGATCTCCTGGGCTGAGATAGTTTGCTCCGCTGAATCAGAGTTTGAATGGTGCGAGCTATTTCTATGGACAGCGCGGAGCCGGAAGCATTGTCATTAGCGCCAGGCTCAAAGAGATGAGCAATTATCAGGAACTCTTCTTCTCTATTCTCACCGGGGAGCAGTGCATCTACTATTCTCACTACGCCATCATAGTTTTTCGCCTTCACGAATGCGCTCACCTTCACAGTCTCAGACTGTTTCAGCAGAGACCGGAGATTTATGCCCTGTCGGGGTGAGATAATAAATGCAAAACAGCCTGAGTCGTGAGCTATCTTGCTCCAGACGCGGCCATCGGCCAGATCCATGGGCGTCTCCCTGGCCACGTCAAAAGTGGGCATACGATCACTGACAAGCCCTATGGCTCCCTTCTCATGGGCAAGCTTGGCGGCTCCAGCGCCGGCGCTGGTGAAGACGATTTTGCCTTCAACATCCACGTTTTCATAGCTGGTGCCCTGTGAAGCATCTTCGATATACACCAGTTCCGTTTCCACGCCGCTCTCAGGTGTGGAAGAACTGCCCATTGCCAGAGACAAAGGCTCGTCGCGGTATGATGCCAGAACGCCGGCTGCGCTGGCCGGTTCAATTATCCGCAGCTCTGCCTCCTCTGCATCCCACGCTTTGGGCATCTTAATGTCGCCATAGACTGTTTTGCCGTCTGCCGGGAATTCCCAGATCTTGACACCTTCAAGGCCTATGGATTTCAGTAACTCACAGCAATACCGGGCCGATTCGCCATACTGAGAGAAAGAACACTGCCTGTCGAATCGAAAAATATCAGTAGCCGTTTTCTTAGCGTTTACACCTGAAAGCTCTTCCTCAAAAAGCCGATAAATCTTCTCAAACATAATAACCTCTCTGGTTAAACAACAAGTTTCTGCTTGAAATACATCTGGATCTCTCCCGCTAATGTCGTTTTTCAGCCTATAACCGTCCAGTTGTTTATTTTTATGTAACTCTTGCACTGTTCGGCGACCTCTTAGACAGATTTGCGCATCCCGATCTTGGAAAATAATGGTTACCTTCTGACCGCTTTACTCCATAATCACCGCCAAAGTAGTACGTACCAGATGTTGGGAGTATAACAAATGGCGACTATCCCTACAAGCAGATTATGAGAGATAGATTTTGACAATGTGATGGATAGGGTGCGGATAGCGCAAAAGGGAAATATTTCATCATTTGTCTGGCTCTTTGGAAAAAACCTACCCCTCTCAGCTTTACAAGGGAGGTTAGGGGGGATTTTCTGAATGGCTCTGCACAAAGGTACGGAAACTTTATGCTTGGAATCACTATTCTTCTGTTGACACGACAACGGAAGCTTGGTAGAATACAGCATCCGAATCATGCGCTGTGAGCGGCGCGGGCTGCCATGTCAATAATTGCTGGTAAATACGGCGGAGTGTTATGCGGTTAACCAGGGATTGAGGAGGTAAATGCAATGTTTAAGTTTCTTTTTGCTGCCGGTTTGGCGCTTGTCATAACTATCTTTTTGAGTGTTTCAGTGTTTGGCGATACGTGGTATTATGAGAACTTTGATGAACTGAAGGATGGGAACTTGACGCCGCAGGACGGTTGGAAGAATGCGGCTAACGCTAGTGGTGAGATTCAGGATGACATCTTTCATGGTACTGACGGGCAAAGCCTCTACATCATTGAGAACAGTGGCAATTCTAAAACCTTTGATGCTGGACACGCAGGACTTCAGTATCTGGCTTTCTGGGCGTATGTGCCCAATGAGTATCCGGAAGGCAACTTGCAGATCTACACCGGCGCGTCTGCGGGCGATAATAAAATCGCTTTCTTCTCCAGAATATACAATGATAAGAGAATCGCGGCTCATAACGGAGATACAAACGGCAATGTGGTGAATACTGTGAACAGTACAGTCACATATTCCTACGGCGAATGGTTCCACGTTCGATACGTTATGGATTTCGATGACCAGACCTATAGCTTATATATCAATGATGAACCGGGCGCTGAGGATGTTAACTTCAGGGGCGGCGCAAAGGAAATGAGCTGGCTGCAGATGAGGTGGGATCACGATGCAACGTTAGAGATCTATATTGATGAGGTAGAACTGGGGGATGGACTTGGAGAGGATGCCCTGAATCTTCAGGAAGTTCAGAGGGCAGTATCTCAAGAAGGCAAGTTATCAATAACCTGGGGATACTTGAAGAAAGTATAGCCTGGGTCTGATATGTGATAGCACTCGCCGGATTGGCAAACATGATATGATTTCCAGTTCTGGAAAAAGAACGAAAAAAGCCGTGAACGATTTTAAGCGTTCACGGCTCATTCGACTGGTATCCTCTCTATTCCAGTTTATGACAAAAGATAAGATTCTAAAGCAAAAAAACATAGACGCTAGCGCGATACCAGCATCTTACGAACCACCGAGAGTCTGCCTGCCTGGATATGGTAGAAATACACGCCGCTGGCTACCTCTTCGCCAAACTGATTGCTCCCATCCCAGTATGCTCCTTTTTCTCTGCTGACGTAGATGCCCGGATCTCTGTACCCAATATCCAGTCGGCGGATCAATTGGCCACTGGGGCCGTATATGCTAACAGTAACCTCGTTACCCTCAGCCAGCATAAAAGGTATCCACGTGCCCGGGTTGCAGGGGTTGGGATAGTTCTGGAACGCGTAGTTGGGAACAGCATAAGGAGCAAACGGCGCGGCTGCCAGAAGTTCCCCTTCAATGCCACAATTCTCGCCATAATGTATGGCTACGATCAACAGGTCCAGCATGTTTATGACACCATCACCGTTGAGATCCAGTTCCGGCATTCCTGTTCTTCCCAGATTCGAGCCGACTATCCGAATATCCGCAACGTCCACTATCCCATCTTTATTTATGTCCCAGGGGAGCGTGCAGATGGAAGCTGTCTGGCTCTCATCTACGCTGGTGTTACCCAGGCCATCTGTCAGACTGACGGATACTATTGCTCCCACTACATTCAGTCCCTCGACAGCGGTATAGCTTCCTTCATAGACCCCTGGCTGTTCCGTGCTCTCCGTCATGATGCCATCCTGTGTCATGACACCAGCTATGCGGAATCTGGCGGCGCTACCTGGCTCTCCCCTCAAGACCACCACGACAGTATCCCCAACGCTCCGAGCCGGGCTGCCAGAGATCTCCACAGAATCTATCGCTGGCGACTTTGTATCAATGGTAACTCGACCATCTTCATTGACTGTTGTCGTTCCAGCGATGCCGACCATTTTTATGCTCACAACAGCATTGTCAGCGTTGTCACCTTCCTGAACGACGTATTCCCCTCTATAAAGTCCGGGAGTATTAAGCCCAGGAAGCGAATCACCTTCCGTCACAATCGTTTCCGTCATAGGTACATCGCTCACAACACCATCAATGGAGAACGTAGCTTCATATCCTGGCTCGCCGGTCATAATTATGATGATGGTACTCCCCAATCCCGCCGGGCTTCCAGAAACGTCCACGGCGCTGATCACAGGCGGTATGGGAACGTACTCACCAACGAACGTTATGGTTCCATCCTTAGCTAGTATCTGAGTATCTGACGCTGGTGTGCTGTAACCAGCTACAACGCCAAATGCTATAGTGTGTTCCCCTGCAACGACATTCGCCAGTGTCCACGTTCTGCCCGCATCTGTATCTACAAAGCTGAAATCAGACTGAGAGTAGTCGGGACTGGTCACAGTGAAGGTAACCTCATCCTTCAGATTGGTTTCCACCACTATGGTTCCCATGTCAAGGGTATAGTTACCGACGAACGTTATAGTACCATCTTTAGCCAGTATTTGGGTATCTGGCGCAGGTGTGCCGTAACCGGCTACAACGCCAAATGCTATAGTGTGTTCACCTGCAACGGCGTTGGCCAGTGTCCATGTTCTGCCCTCATCTGTATCCACAAAGGTGAAATCAGACTGAGAGTAGTCAGGGCTGGTTATGGTGAAGGTAACCTCATCCTTAAGATTTGTCTGCACCACTATAGTTCCCGTGTGGGGTACGTAATCACCGACGAATGTTATGGCGCCACCTTTAGCCAGTGTCTGAGCGTCTGACGCTGGTGTGTCATGGTTGGGTACACCGCCGAATGCTATGGTGTATTCCCCTACAGCGGCGTTGGTCAATGTCCATGTTCTGCCCACATCTGTATCCTCAAAGGTGAAATCAGACTGGGAGTAGTCGGGACTGGTCACGGTGAAGGTAACCTCATCCTTCAGATTTGTCTGCACCACTATAGTTCCCGTGTGGGGTACGTAATCACCGACGAATGTTATGGTACCATCCTTAGCCAGTGTTTGGGTATCTGACGCTGGTGTGTCGTTGTTAGCCACATCGCCGAATGTTATAGTGTGTTCTCCTGCAAGGGCGTTGGCCAGTGTCCATGTTCTGCCCGCATCTGTATCCTCAACGGTGAAATCAGACTGGGAGTAGTCAGGGCTGGTCACAGTGAAGGTAACCTCATCCTTCAGATTTGTCTGCACCACTATGGTTCCTATGTCAAGGGAATAGTTACCGACGAACGTTATAGAACCGTCTTTAGCCAGTATTTGGGTGTTTGGCGCTGGTGTGCCGTAACCAGTTACAGCGCCAAATGCTATGGTGTGTTCCCCTGCAACGGCGTTGGCTAGAGTCCATGTTCTGCCCACATCTGTATCCACAAAGGAGAAATCAGACTGAGAGTAGTCAGGACTGGTGATGCTGAAAGTGACCTCATCCTTCAGATTTGTCTGCACCACTATAGTTCCCGTGTGGGGTGTGTAGTTACCGACGAATGTTATATTACCATCCTTAGCCAGTGTTTGAGTGTCTGACGCTGGTGTGTCATGGTTAACCACATCGCCGAATGTTATGATGTGTTCCCCTGCAAGGGCGTTAGCCAGCGTCCATGTTCTGCCTTCATCTGTATCCACAAAGGAGAAGTTATCCTGTGTGTAACCACGATTGGTGATGGTGAAAGTGGCTTCATCCTTCAAATTGGTCTGCACCACTATGGTTCCGAGTTCGGGTTCTGCGACTATGTATTCCACATTATTTAGTGTTACTGTGGCGCCTCTGGCTAGAATCAAAGCCCTGGGTATAGGAGTGCTGTAACCAGGGATGTCGTGGAATGTCACAGTGTATTCGCCTATTGGCAAACCGCCCCAGGTTTCGGAAATTCCGCTTCCGGAGCGAGTTGCGGGACCAGTCAGTTCGAAGGTAGCGGCTTCATTGTTCGTAACTACCTTTATCGTCCCAACTCCAGCGATCATTGCATATCTACCGTTAATAGTTATTGTACCGCCATCGATATTCAGTGTCCTTACCTGCGGTCTGGGGGTGATATAGCCTTCCACATCGTAAAATGTTATGGTATACTTGCCTAACGGCATCTTTGGCCAAACCGTACGCGTGGACGGCTCACTCACAGAGCGGCTTTCCGGCCCTACCAGATCGTAGGTAGCATCCACATTTGTGGTTACAATAATGGTTCCTGCTGGAACGTGGATTGGGTACACAACGTCAATAGTCTCTGTCGCGTTAGCAATCAGGAGAAAAGTTTGCGGCTCCGGGGTATCGAAGCCAGGTATATCATGGAATGTGAGAGTATACTCGCCCACTGGCACGTTCGGCCAGCTTGCGGATGTTCCGCTTCCAGAGCGGTTCTCAGTGCCAGTTATATCGAAGGTGGCATCGGCGTTATCCGTAGTTACTTCTATAGTGCCAGTTCCGGGTATGAGCGCATACAGGCCTTCAAACTTCATTGTGGTGCCAACCCCCAGCGTATTGATCTGTTGAGCCGGTGTGGTATTGGTATGGCCAGGTATCTCGTGAAATATGATGGTATATGTACCCGGTGGCAAATCAGCCCAGAGCACGTATGTCCCTTCTCCAGAACGATTTGCAGGCCCGGTCAGATCAAATTTGGCATCGGCGCTGTTCGTAACTACCTCTATATCCCCATCTGTGGCGACTGTATACATGCCACTCAAAGTCAGCGTTTCTCCTTCGTCCAGGGTGCCGCTTTGCGGCGCAGGCTCGTCATAGCCGTCCACGTGGTGGAATGTCGCAGTATATGCGCCCACTGACATATCCGACCAGGTTGTGAATGTGCCGCTTCCAGAGCCGCTCCCAGACCCTGTCAGACTATAAGATGCCTCCGGGATATTTGCAGTCACTTCTACCGTTCCGACCATGCGTGTATATTCACCACTGAACGATATTGTGCCGCCTTCAGTCAGTGTGTCCGTCTGGGATTCAGGTGTATGATAGCCGGACACACTGCCAAACGTCACAGTATATGTGCCAATTGGCATGCCTGACCAGCTTGCGGAGCCACTCCCGGAGCGGCTTTGAGGACCAGATACGCTGAAGGACCCTCCAACGTTCGTGCTTACCTCCACAGTCCCAACCTTAGGCGGCGGTGTTACACTCATGGATGTGCTTACACTCCATAGGGCTTCAACGCTTGCGGAGGCAGAGCCACCTGGCGGAATATCTTCCTCAATTGTGATCGAGATTGACATACCTGACGCACTGACGCTGATGTTATCGCTATGACCGGTGACAGTTAAGCTGCCAACGCTACTGGAGACTGAGAGGGAGCCAGTTGATCCTGCTTCGGGATTGTCAAACGTCCATTCATCCGAAGCGTAGTCCGTCGCCGTTTCTGAGAATCCCAGCGCACTTCCAGTGAATTTCATCTGGTTGCTGTCGGAAACACTATAGGTTCCGGCTTCACCCAGGACCATTTCACCTGATGCAGTCATTGTGTTACTATATCCGCCTGGTCCTGTTATCGTTATCGTACTGGAGACACTAGCGGAGATGCCAACTGAAGCGCCCCAACCCGCCGAAAGGGTAATGCCAAAAGTATTTTCGATGCTTGTGGAGTAACTAATAGTGCTTGATGACATACCGGCTTCCGCTATCGTTGGATTGAGCATTGCGAGGGCTAAACCTACGACTATCAGAACCTTTGCCAATATATTAGACCAAATGCTGGGGGTTGGATACCTGGTGTTGAACATTTATGTACTCCTCCTTGCGGTTCGCTTATGATAGATTCACATATTCTTGATTGCTTATTTCCTTACTACCTCTGACGCCTGCCGATTACCTTATCGGTCAGTATTTACTGAGTTCTTCCATGAGTTTAATCTGTCAAGCTATTGATACTGTTGGCGAATTCATCAGGTCGCCCTCCCAGATGTGCTCAAACTGCGTTCGCCAACAGTATCAACTATTTTTGTCTACATAATCAGCAGTAGGCGATGGCAGTTTGGCCGTGCCGTACACAAAATCTGCAAAAAACTGGCTGAAGTCTTGTTGAGTCACTGCATTTAACGCTTCCAGAACATCCTCGGACGAATATTTCCGCTCGCGGAATTCCTGGAAAAGATGATACATCAGGTCATCGAGGCTTTTCCTGCCATCTGTACGCTTTCTGATCTCATTATCCATGAGGGATGCCACCAGCGCCCCTTTGTAATACATTATCCATACTCTGGCGCTGCTCACCTGCTCATGCCCTTCCCTTCTGGCTGTCTTTTCTCTAACCCTTGTAAGCGGCATATCATCTTTTGTCCCGTATTTCCCTAGATACGTCCTATAATCCCGGTCCAGATAGCGAAGGAACCGCCTCTTGTCAAAAATCCCCGTTCGATATGGCGTGAGATAGCCGTAATATTGCGTAAATCCCTCCTTGAACCAGACCTCGTAGTCCGTTTTCGGTGTGGTAGTGCCGCCGTTCCACACGTGGAATGCCTCATGCGCCACAAAAGTGTGATCCACCCACACAGGGCCGGTGAACCCCGTCCCATGAGCGCTACCATGTATATCTCTACCATCCGAAGTTTCTCCGGCAAAGATGCCTAGATATCTTTTGAACGGAAAATCACCGAACCGCATCACGTAATCCCTGAATATCTCAACCATCTCATCGGCTTTTTTCTCCAGATCGAGGCTGTCTTTCTCAGCGCCTGATAGGACTGCGTAGATTTTATGCTCGCCTAGTTGACCCATGGCGGATTGAAATTCCCCTATGCAGAAAACCGAGTCCACTACCTCATCCACGGAGTCAGCCACGAAGGAAGAGCGGCCGGTCTCTTCCCAGGGGGTGATAGAGCGCCATCCGGCTGGCAAGTCCAGATTGACCTGGATTTTGCCTGTCATATAGAGATCCTGTGGCATCAGGAACAACGCGTGACCATCGAGAACACCGTAGTCGTCGCCAACGTAATTGACGTATTCCGGCTCATAGCTCGTGCGCGATGTGATGTTCAGTCCGACTTCGTATTGCACGGTCACTGTTTTCATAGCGTCAGTAGTGAATTTCAACAACCAGACGTTTTTACCAACTTCCTGCCAGCCAGGTCTATCATCCTCACTGCTATAAGAAATATTGTATATTTTATCATGTTTCTCGCGCAGCATCAGGAAGAACGAGTCCCGGCGCACATTCTTGAAAACGCACTTCACACTGGCCAGTCCAGATTGGAGAGATTCGATCCGCAGAGAATATTCAGCCTCTACAGGTATCAGCGCGCTTTTGAGCATTCCTGCGAAGGTCGATCGAGATTTATACCCTATGAATTTATCATACTCACCGCCCTGAGAATCGGTGAAGACAACCGTTGGGAACTCCTGAATTGCATACCGCTGCATCAGATCACCCTGGTTTGCCCCTATCTTCAGACATACGAATTGCTGCGCCAGTTCAATCACATCCGGGTCGGCAAAGGCGTTCCGGTCCAAACGCCTGCTGGAGACGCCATAAAATACTAGCATCATGGGCATCTTTCGCGCGCTGGCAAGCCTGACGGCGCTCTTGAAGGATGGCTGCCATTCTATTCTCCCTGGACTCGTTTCGCGCGGTTTTTGCCCCTCCGGCGTCTGCGGTATAACCGCGCAGCCAACGAGAATACATAATGATATTATCAGCAGAATCCGTTGAAGCATTGGTTAATCACCGGTCAGGATGTGCCCTATTTGAATCCATATAGCTCGATTTCTTGTATCTCTGGCTCTCTAATGGTACGAGACGTGCCAAAAAAGCCGCCGCGACGATTTATCTCTGTATCTGAACGGCTGGATATTCCTCTTGCTCTGATCTTGATCTTATTTGTCACGACCGACGTTTTTATGATGATCTCTTTTTCTTTATTATTGCTGAATTCCTTAATGAGTTTCCAGTCGTCCTCTTGACCACTTTCACCGACGGATGCCAGAACGTCGAACCTGTCCAGGTCCTCGCTGTGGATAACGATCTTATGTATAGACCTTTTCTCCGGTAGAGTAACCTCCGCCTCGGCATTGGGAAAAGCCCCGTAGATTGTTCTGCCCTGCACCCGCTCTGGGAAGACTGTCGCGCCCGCCGTGTCTATATCCCCGTCGATCATCTCCATAGCGGTACACTTTACCCCTTCCTCCAGAGAATAGTTATCGCTCCATTCCTGCTCCTGAAAAAGCGCCTGCATAAGCGGCGACCCACACCCGGCAAGGCATATTGAGATTGACGTAAGAAATAGTATCAGAGCTATCTTTTGCATCGTTTTCCTCTCCCGTTTCAACGACTATTTATAGTCCCAGCAGCTCAAAACTTGCTATTATCGGATCAATATAGGCCAACGTACTTGTGAACTGATCTTCCGGAGTAATAAGGGCTACAGTATACCCCTTATCATTTTTAGCGAAGTATGCCTGTTTTATTATCAAGTTATAATCCTCCAAAGCCATGAAAAGTGTAGCTTCATAGCCTGTAGTATTGACTACAGCCAGAGGTTTCTTGGAAATCACAATCACACCTAGCTGTTCCCATACGGCGATTCTGGCATTCATGACTTCCTTCGCCACATCTGGACTTGATGGTAAGCTTGAGTCAGGCCCATAGACTGATATTTCGGTGAATGGTATCTGCTCACTCATCAGTTGGCCTGTATCAAAGGTGAATTTATCCTCCGTCGTGAAAGCCATCAGGAGGACAACCTCTGTGTTAGTTTCCAGATCCTTACCACTCCGCGTCTTTATCACCCAGTCGGAAGCTGGCAAATTGGAGAGTCGGAATCCATGTTCGATATTGAGGTAATCAGTCCCAGAAATGCCTGTTTCTATTACATCTATCCCGTTTCCGTTGCCATTCCCACTCGGCGGGTCCTCCTCGCCACATCCTACAAACCAGAATAATATAATTATTATAGCGATGAACGCGAACGATCTCTTCAAATGTATCGCCTCCCTACTCCAAAATAGCTTCTTCATAACATGGTGTGCATAGAAATTGCTCTCTCAATATGTGAACTCTTATTTCCATCGCGCTCTCACCGCATCTGGAGCACTCGATGGATTTGAATATCCGTGCTGTTTTAGGGAGCTTTTCTTTTGGTTCGCTTACCTGGAATATCTCCTCGCCCTCAGCGCCCAATATATCCTCAACGTTCATCCCCTTTTTTCTGGTTATTCTTATCCCTTCGCCTGTGTTCCTGTTAAAGAAGGTATATACGTGCTTCCCATAGTCCCTGAATATGAGGTTGCCCTTCCCAAAGGTACATCCCGTCACAACCTGAATACCATCAACGCCACAGGCATCATTTTCGACGATGGCCACAAGCTCCTCGTCAGAAGATCTATCGAAATCCAGCTTCTCCAGCGCAAACTGGGCCACCTTATATCCCCAGGCCAGGCCTCTACACTCATGACCGTGGAACTTTATCGCCTCTTCCCATGAAACCACCTGATACACCTCCTCAAAAATAGTGAGAAACTTAACATTAAGTCTGTAAAAGAATAACTTCCCGCTCTTGAGATAATGTAGCAATTGATTCAATTCCCCCTTAAAAAAGGGGGTTAGGGGGTTGTCTCTTATGAATCGACAGTTACACCGTAATCTATTTGGTACGTTTTTATACAACCCCCTAACCCCCTTTTTTAAGGGGGAATCTCGCGAGGGAGATTATTCTTTTACAGGTTCTAAGAAAGAGTCGGTTGGGTCGTGACCCAGCATTCATAGCTGAGTTGGGTCATAACCCAACCTACAACTGAAGCTCCGCTCAGAGACTTTCTACGCATTCTTTCAGGTACTTTACAAACTTCGGCATGGCTGTCATAGGCTCTTCCTTACCCTCGTACTCGATGGATAAACAGCCTTTATATCCCGCTTTGTCCAGAATTTTGGTTATACGCTGGAAGTCGGCATCCTGCCTGCCTATGCCTTCTACTGACACGTCTGTTTTGGCGTGTGTAGCCACAGCATAAGGAGCGGCCATCTCTATGAGTCCATAAGGGTCGCCGCGATAGTTGCCCAGGTCCAGATTTGTTCCCAGCCATCTTTCTTCCAGGTAGCTTCCGCCCACCGCCTTCAGAATGGATATTACCTGTTCGGCTGTTGATGTAATGCCGCCATGATTTTCCAGGCCTATGATCACACCTCTGGGCTTTGAGTATTCCACGCATTCTTCCAGGCACTCCGCAGTCCATTTGAGGGCTTCCTCGAAGGTATGTCCTTCTGGCGCTCCGCCGGCAAATACTCGGATGCACGGCGCTCCCAGCGTGACGGAATAATCCACCCATTCCTTGACCGTTTTAACTGCCTCCGCCCTCTTCTCTGGCTCCGCATAAGTGAACCTGTTTCCGACGGCTGTGCCGCTGATGTCCAGGCCGTTCAGATAAGCGTATTGCTTTATGTGGTTGAGATATTCTTTGTCAGTAGCAGGGAAATAGTAAGACGTGAGATCAACGCAATCCAGGCCTATTTCAACAGCCTTATCCAGGAATCCCTCCAGTGTCATTTCGCCAGACGACAGATATTTTCGATAAGAGTATGCTGTGCTTCCCACCTTCATGGCCAAACCTCCTCAGTTGCTGCCTGCAGCAGTATTTAAACCGGACACACAACAATTATAGCATGATGGAGTTCCATTAACAAGGAAATTGACGATTTTAAAAAACCTTGAATTTTCTGCGCATTTTCGGTATCCTCGTTAGAAGGAGTCTGACTGTATCATGTCCAGAATGGAGGTAAACAAGAAATGGCGACAAATATAGTTTTTATTATGACCGATAACCAGGGCGCATGGACGTTAGGCTGTTATGGCAACGAGGATATCCGCACGCCCAATATTGATAGCCTGGCTGAAGATGGCATACGGTTCGCCAACGCGTATTGTGTGAACTCGGTCTGTTCACCCAGCAGGGCCACATTTCTCACTGGATTGATACCATCCCAGCACGGCGTCCACTGCTGGCTGGGGACGGAGAAGCCCGATTCTCAGATTGGCCCGGATGCGTATTGCACGATACAGGAGTTCACCAACCTTCCCAAAGTGCTTTCAGGCGAGGGATATACGTGCGGTCTCAGCGGAAAATGGCACCTGGGAGACAGTCTTCATCCGCAGGAGGGATTTACCTATTGGTTCACAAAGCCCAAAGGCCATACCAGTACTTTCTACAACGCCGAAGCGATATGGCAAGGGAAGATATATAAAGAGCCGCGCTACTATACGGATGCTATCACCGCGCACGCTCTGGATTTTCTGGAACAGAGTCACGAAGAGCCGTTCTTCCTTTACGTCCCGTACAATGGGCCTTACGGGCTTGGCAAGCACATGGGGGCGACCCATCAGAACCGGCACACAGAATATTACGCCGATAAAGAACTGCCTTCCTTCCCCCGCGAGCCTATCCATCCGACGTTAAGGGCGAACCGGGAATACATGAACAACCCTGTCAGCATCCGGGGATACGCGGCGGCGATCAGCGGCGTTGATGATGGAGTGGGAGAGATCCTCGATGCCTTGAAAAACTACGGACTCGACGAGAACACTCTGGTCATCTTCACCGCCGATCAGGGCTTATGCGGCGGACATCATGGGATGTGGGGCATGGGGGATCATTCTGTGCCGCTGCACACCTTTGAGGAGGCGATCCATATACCTCTCATCTTCCGTCATACTGGCGCTATCCCTGATGGAACGGTCTTTGATGGGCGGACGTGCAATTACGATTTCTTCCCATCCGTGTTGGGTCATCTGGGACTATCCGAAAAGCTCCCTGATACGCCGGAACTACCGGGGAAAAGCTATGCCCCGGCGCTGCTGGGCGATGAGGTGGACTGGGATGGTGTCATCTTCCATGAATTCGAAAACACGCGCATGGTCCGCAACGACAGATGGAAGTATACCCGGCGTCATCCCGAAGGGCCTGACGAGCTATACGATATGCAAAACGATCCTGGTGAGCGCAACAATCTGGCGGATGATCCAGAATATGCACCGATCATTGAGGAACTCAGTCCGCGACTGGATGATTTCTTCAATAGATACGCAGATCCCAAATACGATCTGTGGCATGGTGGGACATCAAAAGCCGGACTCATGCTCGATAATAGCTAGTGGGGCACGCTCAGATTGTCATTCCAGCGAAGGCTGGAATCCAGTCATTTTACCAGTTCATCATACAGATATATAAGCAAGTTTAAGAAAAGGTGTTCAGCTATTGAGATTGCTTCGCTTCGCTCGCAATGACAGGTCGTGGGTGTTGTCTGTCATTGCGAGCGAAGCGAAGCAATCTCTCCTGAGGTGGTGGCAAAAG
>SDBU01004908.1_pt1 | contig 16195 bp, 36 predicted proteins | sample 2277071 | NCBI WGS metagenome assembly SDBU01 (sample SAMN10397929, study PRJNA504765) | marine sediment metagenome | isolation source: marine sediment core GS08_GC12, 126 cmbsf | place: Arctic Ocean: Gakkel Ridge, Loki's castle | collected 2008
ATCCAGCATATTGCGCAGCACGTCGTCAGTCGTGATCCCTTCAATTTCGCTTTCCGCTTTCAATATGATACGATGTCTCAACACTGGCAGCGCCAATGATTTCACATCATCCGGCGTCACAAATTCCCGCCCGCGAACGGCAGCGAAGACCTTGCTGCACAACAGCAGGGCGATGGAAGCTCTGGGGCTGCCACCTAAAAGAAAATGCGGCGTGCTGCGAGTCTCGCGAGCGATCTGGGATATGTAATTGATGATTGCCTCGTCAACTACGACCTCCTTCACGCAGTCCCTACACAGTGGCTCCCTGCGTAGCTGTCGCTGCCGTCTGCCGTTCTCCCCTCTCCACCGTGATGAGTTCCGCCACTTCACTTCGTTCGCCCGCCACGGCGTTGCTCTGTCCTCTGGCCCTGCCTTCTTTCTGCATTCATCGCACTTGCCACCCTTCGACAGGTGTGGGCATCCGGGTGTGCTGCATAGCTTCATGGGCTTGGCTGGCATTGTAACCCTGGTTCCGGAACTGACTCTACCTCGGTAAGCTCCCCGGCCTTCAGTGCCACGTCAACCAGGGATGCCACATCCTCAGTTCCGTGTACCTCGTAGAATATCCTTACGGGACCATCGGCGGGGATGTCGATCACAATACGCTTTGCGCGGTATGGGATCATCTTCTGCGTTTCGGCAGGTAGCATCCGAAACAAGCCCGGACCGGTAATTACCGTCGACGGGGTTGGCTTCGGTGTGGTTGGCCGTTGTGGTTCCTTGGCTCCCATGATTTGCCTCTCGGGTAAAGTTTCGTTATCGATAGGGGCCACACAAGGCGGCCAGATGTGTTCATTGGGGCACCCATCGCATCCGTCTTCAAGTTCCGCGTTAGGGCACTGGTTTTCGGTGGTCATCACAGCCCCGCTATCGTCGCGTACTCAGTGAGCGTCTCCCCGTTAGCAGTAACCGCAATTGCCGTCAACCGATACCTACGGCCTGCTACTGTGCCTGTGACACTGAACGTGACTAGGGTACCCGAAATGGCCTGATCCGTGGCCGTGAAGTCCCCGAGTGGGTCAACCGTTACGCTGGTTACGGTCGATAGACTATCCCCGTCCGTCAGCAACGCCGCGAACTCAATCGCCGGATTGCGGTCATCGGCCGTGATCATCTGCATCATTGTCATTGGTTCACCCTGTTCGTTCTATCGGCGGTGTCTAGTAACGGCCTGGCCCCTGCTGTATCGGTCAGTGACCGGGCTTCGGCTGTAAAGATGTACGTGGGCGTTACGACCACCGGGCTGTCAGGCTCGATTCCTGAATACAGATGTAGAAAATGTATCCTGTCGCCTACGTCAAACGACCCATCAGGCACCGGAAGCGTGGTCCACCACGGCAGCCCGAAGTTGAGCATCGAAATTCGTTTTTCTGCTGTGTCCAGTGCCATGATTATGGTCCGGTTGATATCTCGCCCTTGGTGGCCGTTGTGGCATTATCTGAGACGGTCGCCTTCTGATCCACGGTAGTCGTGTCATCATTGTACAGATCATACTCTGTAGCTGTCTGAGTGCTCTTGTTCCGCCATGCTTTGTACAGGTAGCCGATCTTGGCAGCGAGCGATATAGTGGCCCCTGGCGTGCCTTGCCCTGGCTCGGCATAGGTATCGGTTGCAAGTGCATCGACCACTTCGGCGTTGACCTCGGCAGCCGAAACGTTCTCCAGTGCCGCCACCGTCGCCTCTAGGGCCAACGCCGATACATCCGCCTTGCTGGCCGTCCTGCTTGCCGCGTCCGTGGTAACGTCTGCCGTTACGCTGCCGACCGCTCCAGTGACCGACCCCACCGCCCCCGTTACGCTCCCTACGCTACCTGAGAGGTTGCCGGTAATGTCCATTGTTTGATTCGGCAGGTTGATCGCCGTAAGCCCAGCACCGGCAACCCCAATCACAGCAGTGTCAACCAGGATCGCCTCAATATCCGTCTGACTCACTGACAGGTCATTGATCGTCGTTCCGGCCAGGCTCAGTGTCACACTGGACGTAACGCCATAAACGTTGACCGTCGCCGCTGTCGGGCTGCCTGTGATCGTCACGGGCCCGGTTACGCCGACGATTTGAACAGTTTCCGACGTCGCCGTTCCGAGCACGATATTGGCCGCTCGGAACGTGCCGCGTAATTCAACCGAAGCCCCACCGGTTGTTATCGTCTGAGTACCACCAGCCAGCACTTCATGGGACAGAGTACAGTCAGCATCGAGCGTTTGGCTTGCGCCACCTTTCCATGCGCGATTATTGATTCCAGTCGATGCACCGTTTCCGATGAATGTGAAATCAGGCGTCCCCATCCCCTCGACGAGCGAATAGCAGTCGACGAACACATACTCGCCAGCACTTGCCGCGGTAAACAACCCGTCACTCAAACCAAACCCACAGCGACGATACGTGCCAGGTGGCAACGTACACGCATTGAATCGGCAATCCTCGAACGTAACGAGCGACGATCCAGAGCTTACCCCAGACACGTTGGCCCCGTGGAAGAAGCTGCCGCTAATGTCCTGTCCGGCCAGCACAAGGGTCCAGTTCTCGCCGTCGTAAACCTTGTTAGTTTGCGTCGAATCGAGCGTGATAGTCGTCCCGTTGTTGATACCGCCTGGCGCGATGTTGAACACACACCGCACCCGATCCGTGCCGATGTTTGTCGTGCTGGATGACGTGAACCGAAGCTTGACGAGTCCGAAGTTTGCACCTGTCCCGGTAGCCCCTATCGGTACGTCAAACGCTCTTTCGATTATCGTCGTGCCGTTCGCGCCGCTAAGCGTCTGAAGTGTCAAATACGTTGATGTCGGCCAGTTGAAATACTGTATATCAACAGTATCACCATTCGCTTGAACGTAACCATCCCAGATGAATTCTGTCGCCGTACCGATGAACGTGGACAGATCAAAATCATACTCAAACAGCGTAACGCCACCAGCGGCGGTCAGTATGTGGATTGTGCCAGCCGAGAATGTATCGGTGTAAGCGTTGGTCGGGGTTCCTGTCGTGACGGTCACGCCACTTGCGTTAGCTGAGAACCCAGACGATCCGGCGGAAATTGAACCAAGCAGGGCGTCGGTCGTAGAATGTGCGGTTGTGACGTCGGCCGTTAGAGCCAAAGCGTCCATGTCGAGCCCTCCGGCATCACTGATGGGCAGGCCGCCTACACCATCGGCCGCCACTGCTGGAACGGCTGTTCCTGTTAGGCCACGGGTTGCACTGTAGTTGTCGCAGGCTGATTCTAGATTGTCAGCCGCTACCACGTCGCCACTCACGGCCTCTGCGTCCACCGCTATCCTGCCGCCAACCCCTGCTGTGATCGTCGCGGTGCCATCACCCGTTACTATCCCATTGTTTGCGTCTGCCGCTGCATTAGGCAGAGAGGTCATGCCACCACGAACGGCATCGCGTAGATCGACCGACGTGAGGTCGATTTTCAGTGGCCTAGTAATTGTGTTTTTGGCACCCGCCGCCCGGAGGTAGATGATCACGAAGTCAACGCCAGCCGCAACAGCCGCGTCGGGAATGTCGCAACGATACGTGCCGGGCATTTCGGTATCGTCGACCAGAATGAACCCGCCATCAGCATGGCCTGCCGACGCACTAGCAAGGGTAATCAACGCGAAGTCTACCCGCGCAGCCCCTTGCCGCTGATAGCTTGCAGAGCCGCCCGTTTCAATGTCCGAAAACAGCAGGCCCGTGGTGGGTTCGCCCGGAGCCGTACCGCCTACGTCATCCACGAAGTAGAAAGGTACGGTTACGTCTGCTGAGCCTTCAGTTACTATCATGAGAATCCACCTGTGAGTTGTCCGCCGCCTAGTATTGACGATGCCCCGCCCGCCGGGTCCGCGTGTTGTACCGCTCCGACGTCTAAGAATCCTGTCTGTCCGTATGGATTGATTCCGGCCGCCCGAAGCAATGCACCACCACCAGCAGTGGTGTTGAGCGAGAAATCACCGCCCGCTGCGCTTGTGAATGGGTCAGCGGTCAACGCGATAGCCCCATCGTCGATAACTGGATCTCCACCAACATTAAAACGTCCGCCTGAGTTGTCACCACTGGCACAATTTAGCAACTGGGCATTTTGCGTTTGGTTGTAGCCGGAGCCGGTATTCCCATACGAAATATGGTTGACAACCACTATTAGTCGGTTGACGTTCGCGTGAGATAGACCGTCGGATCCGCAATTGTAGGATACACAATTCGCCACGATCGCCCCGTATACCTCAAACCCTCTCGCGGTGCAATTGCTGGCAATACTACTGATCGTTGTGAGGTTTAGCCCGCTGATACCCGTGACACATACGTCAGCCCAGCAGCCTTGGATATTGCATCCATTGAACCCAACCGCCGCACAAGATGAAGCCTTGCACCGCACACACTTGGCAGTATCGAACCCAGATGTGCCGTCACAATCCAACGCTAGACAATTGGTATATTGGTTGTACGTGGCCGAAGTGGACGCGAATCCATTGACGTTCTGAGAGTTACCGTCAACGGTGATATAATCGCATATATGGCCCCCGCTGCTATTGCCTCCAAGCTTGAGCATTTGCGTCGGAGCGAACGTGTCGGCAGCAATCACCGCGTTGGCTAGATTGTCGCCCCTGGTCGTCTGATACCCTCGAAGTACGAACAGCTTATTAGACATAGACGCGCCGAAATCAGGGGCACCGTTCGACACATTCAGCGTAGCGGTTGTGAGCGTATACGTACCGGACTTTACCCACGCATTCATACCAGCCACGCCACTGGCGAGTAGTATTAGACTGAGCCCGCCTGGACTACCAAGAGCCCCGCCTAGATTCAGCGTGGCCCCGGTCCCGGTAGTCAGGCCAGTCGAGCGATCAACCGTGATGATGCTGGCACTCACTCGCGTGATGACCTCATACCACGCGCCGGTGATGCTGCCAGTTCCACCGGTGATGTACAACAGATTACCGATCATCGCCGATTCAAAAGTGGCGTTGGTACTGGTGATGGTCGTGGTGCCGTTAGTGACCGCATCAGTGACGGCCACTTCCGGGGTGTCGAATATGCTGTAATCCGTGTTCCCCGCGTCCGAACGGTAGCCGCCCCCATTTACGTCGGCACCCGCAGTGCGAACCTCCCAAACAGTCAAGGCAGATAATCCCATGTCATTCGTCCTGTAAAATCACTCGGGTCTGTTCCGTGTTGCTCGATACCACCGTCAACGGAACCGGGTCCGTGTACTGCTCGTTCCAGTCGGCTACCAGCACCTCGCAGTCATCCGGCAGTTTGCTCAGCAAGGCCATCAGTTCTTTGACTTTCATGGGGAGCCGTTGACCTCGATCTGTAGCAAAACATTCAGCTTCGCGTTGTTGTTGGCCTCCATGTCGGCAACCATAACGGCCAAGTGGTCGTGCAATCCGTGGACAATCGCCCCCGTTATCCACGTCCGGCCATCGTCTTGGTCACGGTCAATGATCCTGTCCACCGTGTCGGGGATCAGAGCACCCATGCCGGTGGCGTCCCATTCATCTAAAAACGCCACGGCCTTGTAGTAGTATTCCGTCGCCCGGTCGGCCACAACTCGGGCTTCCTCGTTCGAGAACCGCCGAACTTGCGGGTCGATAATATCAGGCATCGTCTATTCTCCTAGTCCTTGAAAATTCCGTTAAGCCATTTACTCATCTTTTGAAACGCAAGTTCCTCTGTCCCGGGGCCAATGATCATGCTTATTGGTGTTGCTATAATTATGCAACTGGACAGGCTCCGTACGTCCGGGGAATTCACGCACTCATCCAGATGGCAGTTGTGAAACAGTACGGCATAGCCAACGAATTCACATCTCTCAAACGAACAATCGATTACGATATCGCCAGCCAATTCTATGATCTCGTTCCGATGGATTTCGTTTTTCCTGAATGGCATCGTCTATTCTCCCAGTTTTTGAAATATCCCGTCAATTCATTTACTCAAACGCCTGAAGCCGGCGCTCGTGATCGTCCAACTTTTGGTCATGCACCGCGCACCTACTCGGCACGCTGGAGCCGTTCCCGTTGAGTCTCTGTTCCAACTGCGACACCTTTTCGGTCACTCGACCGAGTCGCCAGCAGACTACCGCGATCGTTGGAACGGCCGACAGGGCTGCCTGTGAAACAAACAAGAAGATTTCCGTTCCGCTCATATCTGCCTTCCCTTTACAATCGATCCATCTGGATATTGGACGAACGCCGCGTCCGGGTCACCGTGACCACAGCAGGCATTCATTATTCCGGGTAGCGTACCCAAACATCCGTCGTGGCCCTCGGGCGTTTCTGCGCGGCCACAATGACCGCATCGGATGTTTGGATTGTCTTTCACTTTTTTGCCGTCGCTGTAGAACCACTCGCCTGTTTTTTCGTCGCGATGAATTTCGTGTCCTCTCCATTGCGACCTGGTCATGATGTGTCCGGCTCGTTGTCGTCTGCTATGTCCGCTTGCCTCACCCGGTCCCTTGTTTGCTCTTTCATCCGATGACGGGCCTCGCGATTATCCTCCCGCTTGGACGGCCCTCTTCTCTGGTCCTGCCATGGATTCGATCCCCTTCGGGCAATCGCGTAGTCATCGGCCATTGCTTACCTCAGTCTCGGATGTAATTCCTGATCGTCACAACCAAACCCCAGAGCCACAGGGAGAAACCAAGCCCAATGACGATCCCCACGACGATGTCGTCCAATCGGGCCGCGTCAAACGCTATCTGGGCTTCGGTCATGAGGATGCCTCCACTCGTAAGTTCGGGTTGATTTCACGGTAGAGGTTTCCTGAGTTCATCGTTTCGCCATTTCTCATACGCCTCGGCGTCTCTTTTTATGCTCCATGCTTTGAATTTCTCGATCAGTGTCGTCGATACATCGGCTTGTTTCCTGATCCCGTAGAAAACGACAGTGCAGCATATCCCCAAAAAGACGCCTGCAGCGAACGCTAGTTGGGCTTCAGTCATTGGCTTACTCCAACCATATCCTGCGAGTAGTGTCAACATCCTCGGCCGGGGATACAGCCGGGGCCACAACGGGAGGCGGCTGGGGCGGTGAGGAAAGGCGGTCCGCCAAAAGTGCGTAGAGGATGCCTCCTAGTGCCGCGGCTGCCAATATGTCTTTCCACCCAATGCCATTCCGAACATTGATGTTCATATCATCCTCGGGAATGTCCAAGGCCTGGTGGGCCGACTTTCGGCTAAGATTATCACGCCACCTCTGGGTTTGATAGTAGTTTCCGTAAAGAAACTCTTTGTCTATTTCAGGTTTCGAGTTGCTCATCGGATTCTCGCTGTCGGGTCAACATGTCCGCAACAAAACGTTCGCCCGCAATCGCACAGTCCAGGGCCTGGAGGGTCAGTTCGCGGCCATAGTCCACTGGCTTGCCCTCCTCGACGGCCTGGGCTATGACTTCAAGCCGGCTCATCCCGCTACCTTCGCCATCATCGCGTCAGCAATGATCTGACGTCGCTCTTGCAGGGCAGTAAAGCCCTTGCCGGCCATGTCGACCGTTAATGCCTGGGAACGCCCCACGACTGCATTCATGTTCACATCGGTGGGCGAGTCATTGCTCTGCGTCTGCTGGGCTTGCCGGGTGTCGTCGGCCTGTTCGACGGGTCCGTAGGCTCGAGTGGGTTGGCTGGTGGGGTCGTCTCCGGAGGTCGTACTCATTTGCGTAGTCCTTATTTAGGAACGGTGTTATGCAGGGTGAACTCGCCACCCAGCGGGACAGCTTTGGTTATCGATTCGTTTGTTTTGTCGTCGACTACGTGTATCGTAATCGGCGGTAGTCGCTTTGCAAGGGCAAGGATTTGCTCATCGGTCAACTGATCGATGTCGAATACGGCAGAGCCGCCGGGATCGCCTTTTGCTCCGGGGTCACCCTTTGCACCCGGCTTGCCGTCGACTCCAGGCTGTCCTGGTTCGCCCGACGGACCTTGAGGCCCGGGCTGTAGCTCGAGCTGCTCGAGTGCTTTCCGGAGTGCCGCCAGCTCGAGCAGGATTCCCGACAGATCGACGGCGGGCGGGGGCTGAATTGGTTCCGGGGGTGGTTCCACGACAACCGGGACCGGATTATTGATATCCGGCGTGGGAATCTGGCCTATCCCTGGGGTCGCATTGCCGGGAGTGTTTGGTTGCGGGCACCGCCCGTCTTGACACCCCCCGCTTCGTTGCTGTCGGCCAGGAAACAGAGACCCGAACAATCGCCTGGTGTACTCAGCACACATGGCCATACTTTGCGTTCTGTGCGATTCATTGCTGCAACTCCGGGAGTGGCCGTAGGGTGGCCCTGAGCCCCACATTGTACCCACTAGCGTTCCGTCTGGAAGAAAAACAGGCCCGCCGGAGTCGCCGCTATAGGACGGTGCTAGAAACTCAACGTACCAATCAGGTAGGTCTGGCCTTTTGTCTGGTCGGGTATGGTCGATGTATTCGCCGTCCCGATAGACCAGCTTGTCGCTTGAATATCCTCCAACCCAAAGCACGTCACCCGGGCCCACATCTCGCGCTGCAAATATATCCGCCAGAGGCGCCTTCGGTAGCCGGTCGAGCTTGATTACCGCAGCATCCCAGGGAGAGTCGGCTGCGGAACACCACCAGCCAGGAACCGTTTCGCCGTCTGCTTCAAGTGTGACTGTGACTCTACGCGTCCCCTCGCCTCGGAATAGGTGCTTGGTCGTCAGGACGTATTTGTCGCCGACGTAGACGCCAGACCCGATAGATCTTCCAGCACGGACACGCACGACGTTGTTTTGCAGTGCGCTGATCGGGGCGGGTAGTTCGGCCCAGACTTTGGCCGATAGACAGACCAGGGCCACTAGAACGGCTGCCGGGATGAATGTTCGCCGCATTATTCTTTCCTAAATGGTCTGAGGGTAGGTTCCAGCATAAATTCTGGCCACCATGACGACCAGTCGTGACCCTGGACGCGATACCGAGGGGCATCGGCGTCCATAAACTCCACTCGCGTGATGACGCCGGCTAGTTGAACAGGCGTCCGGACAAAGGTGCCGAGCTCAAACTGGCACTCGAAATTGGGCATAAGGGATGTTCCTCGGGGGGGGGCCTTAACTGGAATACTACAGGCAATCGCGGGATCCGTCAATAGAAAAGATGCTCCGGCGGGACTCGAACCCGCAAACCCAGCTCGAGTAGCTCGAGCTGAATTACCTTGGTGCGACCGCGTGCGATATCCAATTCCGCCACGGAGCCGTATGCCGGTTGACCTATGCACCGGCGAGGTATGGGCGTCGGTTGCAACTCCCGAGCGGAACTAGGAAGCCCCGCTATTTGCTTCTCGTACTCAAGGCTTCTGGTACCGCATCCTCTCACCTTTGGGTTAGAGACACTCAATCTACCAGCTTTCGTCAGCTTTCACTTTCGCTGATTGCGTGGGGGATGTCAAGATAAAAGAGGCTCCGTCATGATTCCCCCAACACCTCACGCTCGCCGACAGATTGCTGATGGGCCGCGAACACGCGTGGTTCGGCTATGCCGAAAATGTGAGCAAGCACAAACGATATGGGGCTGTCGTTGCAAAACCGACCATCGCCGTCTTCGTAATCCTCGATATCTGCCACGAGGCCGGTCCGGTGCAAATGATGGTTGACGTATTCGACCGACAGATTCTTGGCTTCCCGCAACGCCTTGAGGTTCTCGGGCGGCTCGGGCTCGGGTTCCATGTTTTCCTTGCAGGCAGCAAAGGCTATATCAGCGATTGCCTCGAATGTCGTGCCTCGTGCGTAGTCGTTATCTCGTGCGATTCCCCGAATGCAATCCAACGCAGTGTTGTAATACGCCGCCTCTTCCCTCAGTCCATCGATCACCGGCCGCAGCTCGGCTGCCTTGGAATCCAAGCCGCCATTGAACCCCCTAAGTATACATCCGAAGCCAAATGCACGTGTCGGCCCCAGACCATCGTGGTAATCCGTCGTACACATTGGCGTAATGGTCCCCGTATGTTTCTCTATCTGTGCCATCGCCTTGTCGTAGTCGCTTTGTTCGTCTTTCACGGGGTCGCTTTTTTCAGTGTTCATGATTCACCTTTTTGGGCTTTGTATTCAAGAACGGATTGAATGGAGGCTTTATCTACATCATCCGCCGAACACCCACATATGCGAGACATCAAGGCATCAAAACCTAATGTCGTTCTAAGCTCACCGGCTTCGCATTGGCGGTATCCACGAACCACGCCGGGCCAGCATTTCCGCTGGATCTCCTCTATGTCCGCAATCTCAAGGCACACCCGTGTCCGCAGTGCCTTGAGGTTCTCGGGCGGCTCGGAAACGATTCCACCACGGGCCGCGTTGGCTATCTCGGCGATGTCGGCAAACTTAGAGTCCGCGCTGTAAATGACCCCTTTAGTGAGTTCTCGAATTTTCCGCAACGCACTGTCGTAGTACGCTACCTCGGTTCGTAGGGTGTCGATCTCCGGCTGCATCACGGCCTTCATGTCGTCCCGGCCGTTGATGTAGAACGTCACGCAAGAGTCTCGGTAGTAACCGAACTCCATGGCTAGCCCTCCCTCGGCGCTATCGCCGACCCGACCGCCGATCTCCATATCGTGCAACCTAGCGTCAATATGCTTGTTCGCCCTTGCTATCACTTCGTCGTGGTCGCTTTGTTCGTCGCTCATTAGCCTAGCTCCTTGTGTCCTGTTAGGTCCTCGGTTCGCATTTCTGGAATCTCCGCAAGCTTGCCCGAACAGCCTGCGCGAATTTCAATACGCCGCTCGGCAATCTCTTCCTCGGTCGGGATATATCTTTGGCTTGGATGAATCATGTCAGTACTCCTCAATTAGAAACTTGCCACCATTTTTCTTCGTCTGCTTGGTGGCCACGAAGATCTTGAAAGGGTACTTGTCAGCGAACATCTTGACCCGGTTCAGTGCTTCGTTGGTTGCGTACCCCTTGACTTCGTATATATCGATATTACCGCTGTCGAAAAACACAACGAAGTCGGGGGTGTACCGGATGCCTGGCTTGCCCTCTGGGGTCGTCTCTGTCAGCTTAAATGACCATGCCTCATACCAGCAATGGACCGCCTCGCCGGAGTCCAGCATCGGCTGAATGTACTCTACGAGAAATGCACATTCCGTCTTGTTTGGGATGCCACGCTCTTTCTTCACGCCGCGAGCAAACGTGGTCCAATGGGGTCGCACCATCTTACTCACCTTCCTTGTCAAGAAATTCCAAAACAGCCTCACTCTCAAATTGGCAAAGCTGGCCATATTCCGGGGAACCAATTATAACCACGCCGCCCGGGCTACGCCTCCCGGCAAGCCTACGCGTTCGGCCACCAGTGCAAGGCGGAGGTAGCTTCAGCATTACGTATTCGCCGAGTGTACATAGACGACGTAATTCGCTCACCTCCATCGTCAATCAACCTTCCTTTTCGTCTGGGTTCTTTACGAACACCTCGGAAGAAAATAAATACCACTTTTCGGACACACACTTTTCGGGCGAATGATGCACCTCCACGGAGGTAGGCGTCATTCCTACGACGATATCTTTATCCCACCCACCCAGCACTGGATAATACACCTCCATTCCTAGCGTGATCCGTTCGTTGTCGCCGCTGAGAGGCAGGGTGGCGTACAGTTCTCCGATACGGTCCTGCGCTGCGAATAGTAGCGCCTTGTGGTTGACGTCCCACCCTGAATCACTATTAACGTCGTCACTCATTCGGTCACGTTCATTCGTTTGGGTCACAATAAGCCTCCATGGGTTCGGTGAATAGGTCTTCGTTATTTATTGAGTCCCAGTCGTCACCTATATTCACCAGGCAACAGCGGCGAGACGTTGTGTGGATGGTGACCTCTTCCCACTTTCCGCCGTCGTCATCGTCACCATTGTCGATCGGCCCGATAAAGGCTCGCCAACGCCACATAGTGTCACCAGGGATGACCGGGTCTTCTCCCTCGTTGACCGGCAACTTATTGATAATGGCTCTGAGTGCTTGGAGTTCCTCCGCCATGTCTGCGATGGATACCTCCAAGCTCTCCTCGGTAACGCACGAGGCAGCCGCAGCCAGTTGTAGCCGCCCGATTTCTTCCTTTAGTTCGTGTGTATTGTCAGCCATCTTGATTTTCCTTTCTGTCCAAAATATCCTCCACCTCGCAGAACGGCAGCTCCCCAGCATCCTCCGCGTCACACAACTCCTCGATAGCGTCGAGTAGTTCGGGTGATGCCAGCGGGGCCTTGATTATATTGCGGCGAAGATCGGCTAGTGTCGGCATCACTTCCCCTCTTTCGCTTCAGCACATGACGCTTGGTTAGCCGCGAAGGCTTCGGCTGGGGTTACGCCAAACAATTTAGCGATCCACAACGTGTATTCACTGCCTTTGCAGAGCCAGCCGTTTCCTGCCTCGAACTCCGAGTAGGACAAGTTTATTATACTGAAGCAAGTTCTGCTCACGTGGTCCATTGCCTCAATCGTCAACCCCACCGGACACGCTTCGCGAATGTCTTTGAGGGTCTTGGTTTTGGTTGACGACCCGCAGGTGACTTTGTCGATAATCGCTCGAATAGTTTCGTCGACGCCCTGCTGCTCTGTGCAGAGTTCTCGTATATCCCCCAGTGCCGCCGTCTGCTTCTCGTTCTCGGCCTTGCGTTCGAGGCAATTGGCCTTCCATTCAGCAACGATATCGGTCAGCACATCGTTCTCGGCCCTTAACTTCATTACGTTGTCAAATGTTTTTTCTAGCTCCCTCCGCTGCCTCTCTATTATGGCCTGCATTTCCCTAGCTTCGTTTATTATGTTGTCCAAACGTCCCATGACTTTCCTCTTTCGCTTTCGATTCTGGAGTCTCGTAAAGTAGTTTCCACACGCGTCGAGGAACCGGCGACAGGCGCTGCGATCCGTCCTTATTGACCGGCAACCAGCCACACCCTCCGGTCCACTCGAATAGATACACCTTAGCACCGTCGCGGATTTCCACCGGCTCATTCGGCACACACAAAATCCCAGTCCCGCCGCCGATCTTGAATGGTATGCACGGCATCACTCATCCCCCAGACCCACGAGAAACTTACCCAACGCCACGGCCTGCTTGGTTGTCATGGACGCCTGGGGAGACTCTAACCCTTCTGGTGTGGTTCGCCAAATCGTCAAATCGTTGCTTAGTGGATAGTGTGTAAATGTCGTTGCAACTCCGTGTTCCGCAAGCAGTGTTAGCTCGCCTTTCCGTTTCATTATTCGCATCATCACTTCCCCTCCAGCTTCTTCTGAAGTTCCTGAATTCCCATCAGCACCTCCGTGGAAACACATGGCGGCTCGATCCCCAGTACTCCGCCAAGGATGTCGAACTCCTTTTTCATCCTCAGAACGGTTTGCCGCTCGTCGTGCAGTCTCTGTTGCAGGGTCAATACGTATTCATCTGAGAATTGTCCCATCACTTCCCCTCCGTCTCTTGCAGGAACTCACCAATAGCTGCGCCTTGCTCTGCGGTTAGCCAAGACACAGTCTGTCTTCCACACGGGCATTGGTGCATGATTGTCACGCGACCCTTGTTGTTGTGCCGATGAAACACCAGCCGGTTTACCCGACAGTCGGCCGCCACCTTGACATTCACTCGTAATTCATGTTTTCGTTTTACGATTCGTGCCATCACTTCCCCTCCGCGCCGTGGTCAAAAAAGAAATCCTCGCAGTCTACCCGCTGTATGTCGTAGCCACCAAAATCCACTACAACCGTATTCGCCGAAATCTCTTCGACGATCACGCTGCACCATCCATCGGAGTCATTGCGCAACACCCAACCGCTAGCGCCTAGATAAATCGACTGCTGCTGGACGTCACCGCTCTTGGGTAGGCCAGCAAGGATGGTCTCTATCTTGGTGTTACCCCCTAGCCACTCCCCGAGTTCTTGGACGGCCGCCGGGTCGAGCATCACCCGATGCCTGGACTCATCGCCAGTCTGCAACGCCACCCATCCATTCCTCATTTGGACGGCGGTGACATAACGCCCGTCATCATCGAAAAACTTTATTGATCGCCTGACACGTTTGACTTCTGTTCGTTCCGCCATCGTTCACGCCTTTCGTTCTGGGGTCATGGCTAGTCAGCCGCGAATAAATCGCGAACGGCCGTCAATGTCTATGTACCATTGATCCGGATGGAGCAAGTGGTCGTGTGCGATTGACGCCACGTCTGTGTCATACCCGACGCCATTTTGTTGTAGGGATTCGTTCAACGCCTGTCCGTTTGGGTGGTTGGTGATTTCATGCCTCATCACCCAGAGAATGCTTTTGTTCAGGCGAAGTATCTTGGCAGCCGCCTTGGTTAGTTCTCCGTCGGTCATCGTCACGCCTTTCGTCTGAGTTCTTGCATAGCTTTTTGGTGTGCGATCATCCCCTTTAATTCATCGACCAATTGTTTGTCTCGCTTCTCAAGCCGGTCGATGAGCATAAACAGCCCCTCGATAACGACTTCGCGAGCCTCTTGGTTTCCATCCCTAATAATGGTGAGCGATTTTAGTTTCAGTTCTTCCGTTTTTTTATCCATCGTCCACGCCTTTCTGTCATTGCGTCCAGTTCTCGGGCTTCAAGTGCCATCGCATGAATGATGCCGACTTCTTGGTAGTATGCTTTACTTGCCCACTCTAAAGCAACGCACTGCTTTTCGTATGCTTCTCGGAGTGCATCAACCACCTCAATAAGGTTTTCACGCGTTCCGTGTTGTTTGATTGCCTCCATTTCAGCGTCTGTTCGTTTGCTCATCGTTCACGCCTTTCGTATTTCCTTGAGAATGTAAGCCTCTAGTCTCAGGTCCAACGCCTGGTCTACAGTTTGGCCTTTGAGTGTCATGCACGTCGACCAATGCCCGCCCACGTAATTCGCGTCCTCTTTGTCTATCAGGCATCTCCATAGCTTTGGTAGTTCCCGCTGAAGCAGTCCCTCGACCATCAAATCAGACGCGGCAGTTCCATCCGTGTCCACCATCTCCACCGTCTTTACCGCAACGCCTTTTTCCCAGTACACTTCAACGAATGGTTGACCAGCGTCAAGTCTCCCAACCACGAGTACCTTCGGGTGCCGCCAGTTTCTAATCTCACACTCAAGGAATTCTTCCGTCGCCTCACGCAGTATCTTGCGACCCTCATCCGTGTCCCGAAGCCAAGCACGTAACGCGGCCTGATTCTGCGGCAACGTTGTCCTGCCTTGGTCCCTTGCCATCACGCAACGCTCCCTTCCTTCCCCGCGACTTATTTAGCCTCGTTGCCACTCTGTTATGATCCCCACGAGGGTGAACGACTTCCGTTCCCTTGCGTCCGGCGGCATCCCTTCCATCCGTCGGTTCCGACTTTCCGCTGACTTTCCTGATACTAACGCGGGCTCTATCCGCTCTCTTGTCTGGCGTCAGCTGCCAGTCGCCCAGTCTGGGGCTATACCGGCTGGTTAATAGTCGCCGTGGTCCTTGGGGTCAATTCCTAGGTGCTCGCAAATGCCCCGCAGGATCGAAAGCCCATACCCGCTGTACTCGCCTTCAGTAAGCGACAGTAGTTCATCGTCCCCGCTCAACCATGCCCATGCGATCATGTGACTGATCGATCGGTTGGCGGATATTCCGCGTTCGCCGTGGGCTTTCCCAAACGCAAATTCCATGTATTTGGCCATGGCGTCTTTGGGCGGCACAACCCCGGCGCGGAAAGTGTCCCAGTCCCCTTGTGCCGCATCCTCTTTCAGGTAGGGTTTGGCATGATCAAAATCCAGATAGTCGATATATTCGCTGGTCTCGAATCCCAGGAAGTCAGTGGGGCGACGGGATTCTACTCGCTCTGCAATTTCGTCTTGGGTTCGGCGCGTAATGGTTGCTGTTGCTTCGGTCATGTCAAGTTACCTTGTGAAGTACAGTTATTGAGTTAGTTGGCTGCCGGTCGCCCAGTCTGGGGATATGTGCGCCCCGGGTTATTCCACTTTTGCCGTCAGGTCGAGGTACGAATTACCTTGTGTGTCCCGAATGACTTTGGGTCGAGTTGCTTCTTCTCGCAAGCGGCCCACCTCAGTCAGCAGGGCATCGAGTGCTACGCACACCCCGACTTCGCATGTCTCAATGGGCTGGTCGTAGAATTGTCCCCGAACCAGTGGCCAGGCAAATTTTTCGAACTCTTCCAGTGCCTTGATTTGGATTTGTTGTGGCATAAGGGTACTGAATTGATGCAGGCCAGATAGGCATGCCTTGTTCGCGATGCCTGCACCG
>SDBU01004909.1_pt1 | contig 16193 bp, 10 predicted proteins | sample 2277071 | NCBI WGS metagenome assembly SDBU01 (sample SAMN10397929, study PRJNA504765) | marine sediment metagenome | isolation source: marine sediment core GS08_GC12, 126 cmbsf | place: Arctic Ocean: Gakkel Ridge, Loki's castle | collected 2008
GACAAAGAAAACCTCATATTGTCAGAAAATACTTTCAGGAAAAAAATGTTCGATATGCAGCTGCGTAAAATGCAACCAATTTATTGCTCTCCGTAGTAGCTGTTAGTTTATAACTTAACATAAGGTTTGGGTTTTTCTTCAAAGCTCTTGAATTATTGAAATCTTGCAGAATAAATTCCTTTAAATGCTGAGTTTCTTTTCTTTCATAGCTAACAGCTAAAAGCTAAAAGCTAAAAGCAATATATTAAGTTTTTTAAGAATAATTCAGGTTCTATTTAGTTATAGATAGAGAAAATGTATATTTGGAAAGAAATAAGGGCTTTAACAGGATTTAACGACAAGATGATTGATTATCGGAATTCTATGGTCAGGGAAATTAATTTTGTCTTCTCAAAAAGATATTCTGAAGTAGAAAAAAATCCGGTAATTGTAAAGGAATTTGAATTATTGAAAAAGAGAAGAATAATAAATGGTGAGAAAATAGGTGACCCACTCCAACAAACAACCGTAGAAGCCAGCATGTTAAAAGAGCTTCTTAAACATTCAGGTGACTTTATTTCCGGTCTGCTCTTGAAGAAATATTATGGACTTACAACCGATAACCATGGGAGAGATATTTATTATGAAATGTCCCAGACAAGCAGTGTTTACAAAAATCTCATCCAGAATAAATCCTTTATTTCTGCTTTTGGATTTATTCAGTTCTTTCCAAAAAATGAGGCATTAGCAGAATTGGAAGATATATTCAAGAAAGCTGTCAATTTAAAAGATAATAAATCAATAATAATGATTATTGAAGAAATGAAAAAACCTCAGTATTATAAAATTACTAAAGATGCTGATATTAAACAGCTTCTGTACGATGAAGCAGAACGTGCCGAATTGGAGAAAAGAATCGAGGAAGCAAGAATTATAGCAGACCTTTTAGGAGATAATGAACTCAATATTAGATTAAATATTGTTGAAGCACTCCAAAATAATGAATTTGACAGAGCAATTGAAAATCTTAAAAACCTTTCCGATAAACAAAAAATCCGAAAAGTTATACTTGAATATTATAATTCAGAAATAAAAAAAGGTGATATTGAATCTTTGGAAAGAGCTTTTAACCTTGCGTATTATGGTGGATTTACTACTGAAGAGGATATAAAATTTTTGGAAAAACCTGCCGGGAAAATTATTGAGCATTATATTTTTAGTACCAAACTAGGTGAAAAGGATTATTCAGAGATTGGAAGATATATAGAATTTGCCAAGAAAAGCTATGTTTTTGATATTTTTTCGGAAAAATTTTTGTCAATGGTTGAATTAAATCAAACTGAAGAAGCAAAACAAATAAAAATGAGATTTGGTTTGGTATTTATAAAAGGTAGTTATGCTAACGAAAAAAAGGTGTTGAAAAAATTTAACAGCTTAACTGAAACGATTGGTGTTCATGCAATACCAAAAGGCGAGGAAAATTTAAAAGCTGCACTGGATATGGTAAAAATATTTGATTTCAAACAAAAAGAAATTGACCATATCAATTCCCTTTTTTGTAAATATTATATTGTGCACAGAAGGTATAGTGAAGCAAAAAAATATTTCGTCCCAGGCAACAATGAGGTAATAGAACTCATAGATGATGAATTGCTTAAACAAATTACTATAAAAAACTATTCATCTGCTTATCAGTTTAAGAAAGAATTTAATTTGAAATTTCCCAAAAAAGTAATAAATAATAAAAAAAGAGAAATCATAGATGCAATCAAAGATAAAGAAATATCAATCGATAACATTGCTAAGAATATCATAATCGATGATATTTTCGAATCTGAGGCAGTTAGCGGTCAGTATTATCAAAGAATAATTGATTACATAGAAGTTGATGAGCTAAATGGCAGTCAAACACTGATAGACTTAAAAATCCCGATAATCCAGAAATCTGACAGCAGTCTTAAGGTAATGATAAGTCATGTAATAGAAAAGCTATCTCCAAATAGTCCTAATACTGCTTTTAAAATATCAAAAACATTTGAAAGCATATTGCCGCCAAATGTTTTTGATTATATTATACACTATATTAAGAAGTTTTTAGGCATTTGACAATTTATAGCTATTAGCTTTTAACTATCAAAGCGATAATTAGTAGCACTGACATTTCTGTATGTGTTATTAAATATTCCTTCTGCTGGCGAAGATGTTCTTCACCCTCATCCATGAAAAATAGAAATTTTATTTTCTCAATTTTTCAAACTTTAAGCTTCATGTGTTAAAACCCCTATATGATGCAACGGCAAAAAGTCTAAAAATCTAATATTTTGAACAGAAAAGAATTTGATAAATCAAATTCAATAGGGTTGATATGATATTTTAAAAAAATTACTTTTTACCGCTGCATCCTATATAAAAAGGATTGCATTAACTTTTACTTTTTAAAATCAACAAGTTCTAATAACTAAATCTTTACAATTACTGCAATTTTTAGTCAGCAAGTATTGTCAGGGAAAAAAGTGTCTTGCAATATTCAAAAAAATGTTTAAATTAAAAACGATAAATTAATATATTTATTCACAATATAATTTTAAAATAAGGAAACTTTGTAACACATTATTAAATAACAAAATAAATTGAGGTCAAGTATTATGTCAGAAAATAAAACGTTAACAATCGACGGTAATGAAGCTGCAGCTTATATAGCCTATAAAACAAATGAGGTTATAGCGATTTACCCTATTACTCCGTCAAGTAATATGGGCGAACATGCCGATGAATGGTCGGCATATGGTAGAAAAAATGTATGGGGAACTGTTCCGCAGGTTACAGAGATGCAGAGCGAAGGAGGAGCATCAGCATCAGTTCATGGAGCCCTGCAGACTGGTGCCTTAACAACCACTTTTACTGCCTCTCAGGGTCTGCTTCTTATGATTCCAAGTATGTTCAAGATTGCCGGTGAATTAACCTCAACGGTTTTTCATGTATCTGCACGAAGTATCGCCTGTCAGGCATTATCAATTTTTGGAGACCACAGCGATATAAACGCAGTTAGAATGACCGGATTTGGGCTGATTAGCAGTAATTCTCCGCAAGAAGTGATGGATATTGGTTTAATATCTCAAGCAGCTACTTTGGCTACAAGGATTCCATTCGTTCACTTTTTTGACGGTTTTCGAACCAGCCATGAAGTCAGGAAAATTGAAGCATTGTCTGATGATGAAATCCTGGCAATGATTGATGATAATCTCATTAAAGAACATAGAGAACGTGCAATGAATCCCGATAATCCAATTATTCGGGGGACAAGTCAGAATCCTGATGTTTTTTTTCAAGCAAGAGAAACGGTAAATCCATATTATGATAAATGTCCTGATATTGTTCAAGAAATGATGGATAAGTTTAAAAATGTTGTTGGACGTGAATATAATCTATTTGACTATATGGGAGCTCCCGATGCTGAAAAGGTGATAGTTTTAATGGGTTCTGCTGCAGATACCACTCATGAAACTGTCGAACACCTCGTTGCAGCAGGAGAAAAGGTAGGTTTAATTAAGGTGCGTTTATACAAACCTTTTAGCAGTAAACATTTTTTTAAGGCAATTCCTGATTCTGTTAAAATAATTGCAGCTCTCGACAGAACAAAAGAGCCGGGAAGTCTTGGTGAACCTTTATTTATGGATATTATCACAACGATTGCCGAATCGGAAAGAAATATAAAGATTTTAGGAGGCAGATACGGATTGTCAAGTAAGGAATTCACTCCTGCAATGGTCAAGGGAATTTATGATGAAATGAGCAGGGAAAATCCACGAAAAAGATTTACCGTCGGTATTAATGACGACGTTACAAATCTAAGTATTGATTATGACCCGAATTTCAATATAGAAAAGGATAATGTGGTGCGAGCTATGTTTTACGGACTTGGAGCCGATGGTACAGTCAGTGCAAATAAGAACAGCATCAAAATTATCGGTGAAAATACACCAAATTATGCTCAGGGATACTTTGTCTATGATTCAAAAAAGGCAGGAGCGACAACAGTTTCTCATCTTAGATTCGGACAAGAGATGATAAGGCAGTCCTGTCTTATTGATTCGGCTAATTTTATAGCATGCCATCAATGGGTTTTTATAGAAAGATATGATGTTCTTGAAAAAGCAAAAGAGGGTGCTACATTTTTACTTAATACATTTTACAGCAAAGATGAAATTTGGGAAAATTTACCAAAATCATTACAGCAGGAAATGATTGAAAAAAAGATTAAATTTTATATCATAGATGCTTATGATGTTGCAAAATTAACCGGTATGGGTGTTAGAATCAACACTATAATGCAGACTTGTTTCTTTTATATTTCAGGAATTCTTCCAAAAGAAGAGGCAATACAGGCAATAAAGGATGCTATTAAGAAAACCTATGGTGGGAAAGGAGAGGAAGTAGTTAAAAAGAATTATACTGCTGTAGATACCGCTATCAGTAATCTATATGAAGTAAAAGTTCCATCTGAAGCATCCAGCACTTTCGAGCGTCCGCCAACCGTATCACCGAATGCACCAAAATTTGTCCAGGAAGTTACTGCTGCTATTATGGCAGGGAAGGGTGATTCCTTGCCGGTATCAAAACTTCCCGACGATGGAACCTATCCTTCCGGTACGACACAGTGGGAAAAAAGAGCTATAGCTCTTGAGGTTCCTGTTTGGGATACTGAAGTTTGTACCCAGTGTGGAAAATGTTCTTTAATCTGTCCACACGCTGCTATCCGTGCAAAAGCTTATAGAGAAGAAGACCTGATAAATCCTCCGGAAACATTTAAATATACCAAAACCCGGGGAAAGGAATTTGAAGGATTATTATATACCTTGCAAAATGCACCCGAAGACTGTACAGGATGCGGATTATGTGTTTATAATTGTCCTGCTAAAAATAAAAAAGAACCTGGATTAAAATCAATAAATATGAAACCGCTCGAACCTATCAGATTTAAGGAACGGGAAAACTATGAATATTTTCTTAATCTTCCCGAATATGACCGTTCTAAACTTAAAGTTAATACGGTTAAGGGAGTACAGTTTCTACAGCCATTATTTGAATATTCAGGTGCTTGTTCAGGCTGCGGTGAAACTCAATATGTAAAATTATTAACACAGCTCTTTGGAGACAGAGCGATTATTGCAAATGCAACCGGATGTTCTTCAATTTACGGCGGTAATCTTCCTACTACTCCTTATACTAAAAATAAGGACGGCAGAGGTCCTTCATGGTCGAACAGTCTTTTTGAAGATTGCGCCGAGTTCGGATTTGGATTCAGACTTTCACTGGATAAACAATCCGAATATGCTAAAGAATTACTTAAAGCACAGGAAAGTATTATCGGTACGGAGCTTGTCGATTCGATTATTAATGCCACTCAAAAAATAGAAAGCAATATTGCTGAACAGAGAAAGCGTGTAGCTGCTCTTAGAGTAAAACTGGAAGGTGTTGATAACATTGAATCAAAACGCCTTCTCACTGTTGCCGATTCATTGGTTAAACGAAGCGTATGGATGGTTGGAGGAGACGGTTGGGCTTATGATATAGGATATGGTGGTCTCGACCATGTGCTTGCCTGTGGGCGTGATGTAAACGTACTTGTACTCGATACAGAGGTATATTCCAATACCGGCGGTCAAATGTCGAAAGCAACACCGATTGGTGCTGTTGCTAAATTTGCCGCCGCCGGTAAGCCGTCAGGTAAAAAAGACCTCGGCCTTATGGCAATGAGTTATGGGAATATTTACGTGGCGCAGGTTGCATTTGGCGCAAATGACAGACAGACAGTAAAAGCATTTCTTGAGGCGGAAGCTTATGAAGGACCAAGTATGATTATTGCATACAGTCACTGTATTGCACATGGTATCGATATGGGAATTGCCACCGACCAGCATATTGCGGCAGTAAAATCGGGTCACTGGCCGCTCTATCGGTATAATCCTGAAAGGACTCTAAATGGTGAAAATCCTCTTGTTCTCGATTCCAGGGCGCCAACAATTCCTATAAAAGATTATATGTATAATCAAGCTCGATTTAAAATGCTGACTAAATCAAAACCTGAAAGAGCGGAACAACTCCTTAACCTGGCTCAGCAAAGTGCTGTTAAGCGATGGTCTTTTTATGAACAATTAGCTGCTATGAATTTTAACAACAAAGTTGAAGATTTTTCTGAGAATAAATGAAAAAAATTCATTAATTCTACAACCGCAGAGACGCAGAGTTAAGAAAGGCACAGAGGGACAAAGGCACATAGGCACAGAGTTTCAGAGAAAAAAAATGTTATGTGTGCTTCTCTTCTTCTCTTTTACTTTGTGCCTCTGTGCCTTTGTCCCTTAATTTTTTTTTTGTGTCTCTGCGGTTTTATATTCGTATTGCTCATTAGTATGTTATCTGATTATACGTTTGGACAAATAAAAATAGATGGGAAAAATTATTCTTCCGACCTGATAATTTCACAAGGAAAAGTGATTCCAGACTGGTGGAGAACCGAAGGTCATCTTCTTTATTTATCCGATGTCGAAGATGTATTAAATTTTAAGCCTCAAGTTTTAGTGGTTGGTACGGGTTTTTATGGAGTAATGAAAATTGATAATTCTCTAAGAACATATTGCAAAGATAAAGAAATTGTTCTTGCCGAATTTCTCACCGGAAAAGCTGTTGAATATTATAATAAATTACCGAATAAAGACAGAGCAGTCCTTGCAATTCATCTTACATGTTAATTCTTTATTTTAACCGCTTTTAAGAAAAAAAGCGTTATATTTCTTTAATTAATAATATTATAAAAGTATGACATATTTCCGGGATTATAAAATTCCCTGAAAGATAAGTTATGAAAAAAATAAAAATTATTTTACTAATAACAATATTGTTTTGCCAGGTTTCATATTCTGCAAACAAAAATGAAAAGAAAATTACTGTAAAAAATGCTTTGAATTGGAAAATACCTGGCAGCATTGCAGTTTCTCCAAGAGGTCAAAGAATAGCATTTGTAGTAACAAAACCGGATTTTGAAAAAAGCATATATGAACGTAATATATGGATAATAGATGTTAAATCCGGAATGGTAAAACAGTTTACTTATGGTTCAAAAAATGAGTTTTCTCCCGAATTCTCGCCCGATGGAAGATATATTTCATTTATTGCAAACAGGGGCGATGGGACTGAAGAAGATAGGAAAAACCAGATATGGCTGATTCCCGTTTCCGGTGGTGAAGCACGAAAATTTACATCTTCGGAAGAAGGTGTTATCAGTTATAAATGGTCTCCTGAGGGGAAAAATATTTTTTATGTTACTAAAGAAACTATTCTAAAGGGAGCCAAATCAAGGAAAGAAAAAAACAAAAAAATTAAAAATGATGCTTATGTTGTTGATAAGGAAAATTACAGAAAAGAAATATGGTCAATTGATATTACATCCAAAAAGGCAAATAAAATATTTAAAGGGGATTATGGTTTATCAGGTATTGAAGTTTCACCTGACGGGGAAAAAATTGCTTATACAACGAATTACACCGGAAAACCGGATGACCGGGATAAACTTGATTTATGGATTCTATCTGTAAAAGATGGAAAAGTAAAACAATTAACAAATAGGGAGGGTAGTGAACATTCACCGGCTTGGTCTCCGGATGGGAAAAATATTGCGTTCCTGGCAGGTGAATATCCCGAAATTTCCTTTTCTCAAACAGATATTTTTATTGTACCTTCATCCGGAGGAGAAATAAAAAACATTACCGAAGATTTTGATAGAGGCGTAAATAACATACTATGGTCAAAAGACATTAAAAACATTTATTGCAGTGTTGCTGAGGGTTTTAATACATCTGTTCATAAAATTGATGTGAGAAGCAGAAAGATTGAATCGGTAATCAAGGGTGATTTTAATATCAGGGAATTTAAATTGTTAAATAATGCTCAGGATTTAGTATATATTTTGGAAAACGCCGAACAACTTCCGGATGTCTGGGTTTCCAATCCTAATAAGTCTTCTTCAGGACAGTTAACATATCTTAATCCGGAAATAAGCCAAATTGATTTGGCAAAGCAGGAGGTATTTAAATATAAAGGCAAAGACGGGCTTGAGATAGAAGGGCTGCTGATTAAGCCGGATAATTTTACAAAAGGTAAAAGTTATCCGTTAATAGTCAACATACACGGCGGTCCTCACGGCAGGGTAATTAATACTTTACTATCATCGATGGAATTTCAGCTTTTTGCCTCTGAAGGATATGTTGTATTTGCACCGAATTTTCGGGGAAGTTCAGGATATGACGGTTCTTTCGACATAGCTAATAGGGGAGACATCGGTGGAATGGATTATGAGGATATTATGAGCGGAGTGGACTTTCTTGTAAATTCAAATATTGCAGACCCGGATAAAATGGGTATAATGGGTGGAAGCTACGGTGGTTATATGACAAACTGGATTATTTCGCAGAATAACAGATTTAAAGCAGCAGTTTCAAAATATGGGATTTTTAATTTGATAACAGATTTTTCAAATTCTAATAATCCCTCGTGGGAAAAAAATTATTTACTACATTATTATTGGGAAAATCTTGATATTTATCTGAATCGCTCCGCATCTAACTATGTTAAAAATATTAATACTCCTGTTTTAATAATTCACGGTGAAATGGATGAAAATACATTCATCAGCAATTCAAAAGAGATGTACACCGCACTTAAATATTCGGGAAAAGAAGTTGAATTTGTCCGCTATCCGAGGGAAGGGCATGGGATAAAAGAACCAAATCACAGAATTGATTTAATGGAACGCTGTTTGAATTGGTTCAATAAATATCTAAAGGGTGAACCGGAGGCAAAAAGTATCGATGAAATAGTTTTTTCGGGAGATTTTGCTCTGAAAATTATTGAAGTTAATAAAATCAAGTCTAAAACCGACGAAGAAAATGTAATAAATGAAATCAAACTTAATTTTATAAGCGATAAATCGACAGAAATAGACATAGATATAGAATCTGATATATTTATTATTTTAGAAGATGGTAATGAGATTCCACCAAAAGGTATGAAAGTAAAAATACAGGATAAAGATGTTTTTATATCAGGTGGGAAATATACTTTAAGCAGAACATCCGATAAATCTGATATTATTCCACTGACTTTAAGTTTTGAAGTCCCAAAAGATATGAAAAGTGCAAAATTAAAAGTAAAAGAATTTCCTCTCATTTTCATAAATCGATAATAACAATATTTTTATCATAAACAGTAAAACGGATATAATTACAAATTTCAGGAAGTGTATAAGGTATTATTTCAGGAATAAGTATAAGTGAACCGCAGAGACGCTGAGAGAAAAAGATAACCACGGATTTCACGGATTGGAAAACGAATTGCACGGATTGAGAAAAAGAAAAAAAAATTAAATGTTATATATTTTTATTTTTTAATCTGTGAAATCCGTGGTTCCTCTTTTAATAACAAAAAATATAGGAGTAAATTAAAATGAGCAGACTTCAAGGTAAAAAAATATTGATGATAGTTGCTCCGGATAAATTTAGAGATGAAGAATTAAATCATCCTAAAGAAGTTTTTATCAGAGAAGGTGCATCAGTCACAATTGCTTCGACCTCTTTAGGCGAGGCAAAGGGGATGTTTGGTGCAAGGGCGAAGGTTGATTTATTAATCTCGAATGCAAACTATAACGATTATGATGCAGTGGTTGTAGTGGGGGGGATGGGTTCGCCTGAATATCTCTGGGAAGACAACAGCCTTAAAGAGCTTGTAATAAATGCTGAAAGTTCAGGTAAGACGGTTGCGGCAATCTGTCTTTCAGGTGTGGTACTTGCAAAGGCAGGTATCTTAAAAGGTATAGAGGCGACCGTGTATAGAACTTCAGAATCTATGGAAGAGTTTTCAAAATATGGAGTAAAGTATGTCCCAAAGAATGTAGTTAAATCGGGGAAAATTATTACAGCGGATGGACCTGCTGCGGCTAGAAATTTTGGGAATACTATTGCAGATATGTTATAATATAGGGATAAGGGAATAGGGGAGAACTAAAAGCTAAAAGCTAATAGCTAACAGCAAAAGAGGTGTTTTATGAAAATTTTGAAAATTATAATTTCTTTTATATTATTTTTAGCGCAGACAACAAGTAATTCTTATTCAACTAAATTGATGACAGGTAACGTTTTAACAATAGCAAAAAATGATTCTATTAATGACGATATATTTACTGTTTCAAAAGATTTAAGACTGAAGGGTTATATTGACGGGGATGTTTTGTCATTAGGAGAATCATTGATTTCAAACGGCAGAATTAAAGATGATTTCACTGGAATTGGAAAAACAATTGATATTGGCGGTATCGTTGGTGATGATATCAGGGCTGTTGCTTATGATTTAGCAATCGATGCTGAAGTAATGGGTGATATGATTATTGCAGCAAATGAAATAGAAATTTCTAAGGGAAGTATAATTAATGGAGATATTTATTCTGCCGGGAAAACTATTATTATTGGAGGTAAGATAAAAGGTTCGGTTAGCTGTTGGGGAATGGATATTATTATTTCAGGAATTATAGAAAAGAATGTCAACCTTAATGCAGCAGGAAAAATTACCTTTCTCACCGGTGCGCGAATTCTTGGTGATTTGAAATATAAAGCTGAGCAGGAAGTGTTATATTTATCCGAAAAAAATATTGTCAAAGGAAATATCAGCTTTGAAGAAAAAAGGAAAGAGAAAAAATACTTTTCAGGAATTAATTTATTATACCAAATTTGGAGTTTTGCTGCTGCGGTGGTGATTGGAGTTATAATGATTTTATTATTTAAGAGAAATATTTTAGGAACAATAGTTTTAATAAAAGATAAATTGACTTTGAGTTTTATTACAGGAGTACTTCTGCTTTTGGGAATTCCGGTTTTGATACTTGCGTCAGTTATATTTATTATTACTATTCCTGCAGGCTTGATACTTACTGTAATATATTTTATAGCCGTATATATTTCTAAAATATACGTTAGTATTTTTATTGGGGTACTTCTACTAAAAAGACAGTTTAATGATGAACAAACATTCTTCCTTCCCATGATTTTAGGGCTGATAATTATCTCAATTTTAACAAATGTCCCATTCTTTAACATATTTATATCTCCTGTTATTTATGTTCTTGGTATGGGAGGTATTGCAATTTACTTTTATTCATTGTATCAGAAACAGAATGAAATGTAATAGATTGAAATATTAAAATACTGATTCAGTAGAAAGGGCGGGTAAGCCTGCCCTAACGCGCATAGAAGAGACGAGCTTAATCAGTGAAATCATTGGTTTATTTTTAAAATAAAAATACAGGATTTAGCTATGTATATAACATTTATCATCTTTATCTGTTTGTTATTCTTTGTAGAGAATTCTTTATCCCAACAATCGCTTTCGCCGGATGAATTTATTGAGAAACTTTCAAAATCAAAGGTCAAAAAAGGGCAGGTGATGATTTTTTATGTTGAGCAGAACACATTTGCATTGAAGACTGACCGTCAAAAAATCATCTGGATAGACCCTTTTCTCTCCCGAAAAGGAATACCACCTTCAGGATTTTTTCATAAGGAAGAGAGGATTGACCCCGAAAAGGTACCGGCAGACTATGTTTTTTGCACTCATGCGCATCTTGATCATACCCATTTAGCAACAATTGAAATTATAAACAGGAAAAATCCGAAAGCTGAATTTATTGCACCTAAGGAATCTTTCGATATTTTTCGTAAAGCAAATATATCAGAAGATAGGATTAGAATAATTAAATTAGACGATGAATGGTCTTTTCCCGGATTTAAGGTCAAAGCAGTTTATGGAGAACCGACCGATAAAGAGAGAACTACGCATTTAGGATATGTTTTTAAAATTGGGGAAATCAAAATATATGATTCAGGAGATTCAAAAGTCGGACTGGACAACTATATCGATAAAATGCAAAGTTTGATTATCGAAAAACCCGATGTTGCCCTTATTATCATAAATGAAGGATATAATAATTTAGGTCCGAAAGATGCAGCTAAGTTAGCTTCTTTAATAAAGTGCAAGTTATTTATTCCAACACATTTTAATTGTTTTGTAAATAACAGTATTGACCCAAAATCTGTTTATCCGTTTTTACCAAAAGACTCGAAAATGGAATACAGGATTATGGAATGAATACTTATTTTACTTACAAAAAGTAGAATAAAATACAAATTTACAATAAAAATATTTTTATTAAATGATTTAACACAATTATGTTAAAATTATTAAAACTCTTTTTCGTATTTAACATATTTATTGTTGCAGTTACATTTGCACAGAATATAGTTATAAACGAGGTTATGTATAGTCCCTTAACCGGCGAGGCTGAATGGGTAGAAATTTTCAATGCAGGAAAAGAAACGGTTGATTTAAAAGAGTGGAGACTCGGTGACAGAAATAAAGCTGAAGGCAGCGTTATTATTAATGATTCTTATCCTGTTTTTTCAAACGATTTTATTGTAATAAGAAAAAATTCAGGATTGATTTTTAACTTTGATGGAAATATTAAAATCATTACAATGTCAAATGGATTTCCAAGATTCAATAATGACGAAGATGATGTAATACTGAGAGATTCAAATGAGAATATTATCGACAGTTTGAGTTATAGCAGCAAATGGGGCGGAGGAAGAGGGATTTCAATCGAAAAGATAAATCCCTATAAAGATACTAATGATAAAGAAAACTGGAATTCTTGTGTGGAAATAACAGGAGGGACACCCGGTAAACAAAATTCGATTTATTCCGTGATTACACCCCCTACACTTTCAATCGATGTTTCCCCCAATCCTTTTTCACCGGATAACGACGGCATCGATGATTATACTGTTATAAATTATTCTCTTCCATTTAACAGAGGATATGTTAAGGCTGATATATATGATGTTTCAGGCAGGTTGGTAAGAAGACTTTTTAATAATGACCCAACCGGCAGCACACGTTCGGTTGTCTGGGACGGGAAAAACAATGAAGGCAGGATTATGCCGATAGGGATTTATATAATATACATTGAAGCTATTCAATCCGAAAAGGGAACTAAAGTTTCAAAAAAAGAAACAGTAGTCCTTGCAGGTCAATTGAATTGATTAATATCCATCATAATTATCAGTAGGGAACAGGCATGCCTGTTCCCTACTTAGGCGCCTGAATGAGAGAAATTATTCCAAAAATGCCGAATATTATATTTCCCAGCCAGGCAGCAAGTAAAGGTGGGAGAATGTTACTTTCCCCTAAAATTGGACCGAGGCTTACATTCACACCATAATACAAAAAACAAATAAGAAGAGATATCCCAAAACTTTTTGCAGTTCCCCTTCGCCATCCTGCCGATGCAAGAGATATTCCGAACATAACTATTATAAAATTTGAAAATGGAAAGGAAAGTTTCTGATTCAGATGGACACTCCATTTAAGTGTATCATTACCAAGATTTTTCAATTTTTCTATAAATATTTTTAATTCGTAATAATTCATCTCTTTTGGTTTAATTTGAATGGCACCTATATCCTGCGGTTTCGCATTTAAAGTATTGTCAGTTTTTTGTGTAAATGTTTCAAGTTTCTCCGCTTCATCTGTAAAAATTCTTATCACCCCATTATACAAAATCCATCTGTCTTTCACCCATTCCATTCTTTTTGCATCAGTCCTTTGCGTTATTGCGTTTCCCTTTTTATTTTGAATGTTAATATTATATGCGGTCAGTTTTTCACCATCAAAGTAACCTACATTAAGAATTCGATTCTCTGAATCCTGTATCGATATATTGCTCCGCTTTGATAAACCCGCAGGCGGAAGCTTTAACAGATATATTCTGTCTATATCAAATTTTAGACGATTTGTTTTGGTAACAAAAATTTCATTATAAAAAAACGAAAATATACTTATAAAGAGAGAAAAAATTATTATTGATGATAAGATTCTGTATAGATTGAGCCCGGAAGATTTCAACGCAATTAATTCGCTGTTTCTTGCAAATTGACTTACAGAAAAAAGACTCGCAATAAGCATAGAAACCGGAAGTATTTCTTTAATTATATCGGGTATAAAGTATATATAATAAAGAATTATCATCTTTACCGGAACCTGTTTATCAATAAAACTATCCAATTTTTCAATAAGATTTGTAATTATATATATAAGAATAAATGCAGTAATTGAAAAGAGGAGTATTTTTAGAAAACTTTTCAATATATATCTGTCGATTATTTTCATATTATTAAAGTATTTATTTAATATCTAAAGAATCCTTTAATGATAGATATTTGTTTTTAAGCTCAAGACGAACATATTCAAATAATTCAGGGGATTTAAATTTTTCAGATATATCAAATATTATTTCCTTATTATGTAGTATTGTTAATATTTCTTTTCTCTTTTGAATTTCTCCAAGTTCATCCATTTTTTCAATAAATAATAAACAAGCGTAATAACACTTAGCATCTATTTCTTTTTGTTTTTTTATTTTTTCTATAGTTACAGAATCGAGACTAAGAATCTTTTTTTTATTAGCATTTGGTATATCATTTTTATATTTTAATTCGTCCGATTCTTCTATAATATATAATTCAATTATATCAAAACTTTTTTCATAGATTATTTCTAAATATTGATTTTTAATATCCATTTCAAACAATAACATTGGGAGAAGTGAATGTTTTATATCTTTTGGAATATTCATTTCAATTGAATAATATTTATTCAAATAAAATAGTGTTGAATCATATTTACCCATCTGATAAAAAGAACGAAATATACTTTCTAATGCATCTTTATATAGAGAATGTTTTTCAGGTAATTTCTTATATAAGTTAACAGCTTCTTGATGTTTATCTTTATAATAATATACACTTGCTAATTTATAAATTGAAAAATAATTATTTTTATTATAAAACAGACTTTTTTTTAGAAAAACTTGCGCCGAATCTAAATTATCTTCCTCCAGTAATAATGAACCTGCATTTCCTAAAGCGATTGATTGTAAAATTTCATAGTTTTCATATTTATTTTTTTCTATAAAATCATTCATATACAAAAATGTATCTTTTGATTTTTTACTATTTTCTTCATAATAATAAGACATTGCTAATAAGAAAAGAATTCTCACATATCTTACTTCATTTTTAATTTTTTTATAGTGAAAAGGAAATGCTTCAAATAATTCTATAACTTTGTCAAAATTATTATTCATATACGCAATGAAACCAATTGTTTCATATATATAGGATTTAATTTGTGCAACAGGTAATATTCGATGATATTTATCTAAATCTAATATTCCTTTTATATTACAAAGTTTAAAATCTAATCTTTCTTCTATATCATCAAAAATAACACCAACATTGAATGGGCTATAAAAATATGCATAAATTTGTTCTTTTCCAGTGTAAAACTCTTTACCTTTTGTTCCCCATATTATATAATAAGCGTTATACTTATTAGCCCAATTTATTGCGGATTTTTCATTTTTAAAGAATTTATTTGTTTTTTTTACCTTTATATTATTGAAAATCGATTCTTCAAAAGAATTTTCAATTTGTTCATATAAAATATCATTATAATTTGAAAAAAATTGGTTAGTTATTTTTTCTTCTCTGAAATTTGCTATTACGATACCAATTTCATCTTTATCAAATTTATTAAATTTAGGTTCTAGATAAATATAATATAATATTATATATGTAATAATAAATGTAGAAGCATAAAAAATATATCTAAATGTTAGATAAATTTTCTTAAATTTTCTTTTTCTTTTTAGACTTTTATATAATAGAATTTTCCATTTTATATGGGGTTTAAAAATATGTTTTATATTAAAACTATGGTAATTATTTTTAATACCTAATGAAATATTAATAATATAGACAACTAAATATAAATAAAATAAATATTTTAATAAAATATATAAATTATAGTTATTTATCAAATAGGATTGAAATTCATTAAAGATTCCGATTGCCAATAGGAAATTGTAGAAAAAGATAAGAATTCTATTATAACTTAAATATTTTTTGAATAAGTTCAATTTTTTATATCAAAGTATTTTTTTGAAATGAATTAACTTTTTCAAAAAGGCAAAAGATAAAACCGGCATTTCCTTCGATGTAATATATAAAAGATATATTCCTGCAAGACTGATAAAAAAATTTGGAGTCCACATT
>SDBU01004910.1_pt1 | contig 16189 bp, 33 predicted proteins | sample 2277071 | NCBI WGS metagenome assembly SDBU01 (sample SAMN10397929, study PRJNA504765) | marine sediment metagenome | isolation source: marine sediment core GS08_GC12, 126 cmbsf | place: Arctic Ocean: Gakkel Ridge, Loki's castle | collected 2008
TTCTTGAATATGTCCTCTAATTTGTCATAGTAAGCATGGTCCTGAACTGTAACATCAACGAATCGCGGGTCAGTTGTATTTTCCGGCTTTTCATGCCAAGCAAAGAAATGAATCTTATAGTCCATTGGCCCCAATTCCCTGCCTGAAGCCCTTATAGTCTCGGCAGTAGCACACATATCAGGGAAATCACCCATCGGCCCCTCAAACGTGCTTTCAATGAATATCATCCCCTTCTCATGTACCGTCTCCATAGCCCCAGCTTTAATCTCAGCCGCCTTAATCGGGGCATGAGTGCAAATCCAGGCATACTCAGAAACGTGCAGGTATTGGAGCGTACCGGACCTCATAGACGTACCGACGTAAATACTGCTATTATTTGAGAACATCAATTCTTGGGCATCGTCCTTGATTAGCTTCCGGTGATCCTTCAGGTCTTCAGGTAAATGCTCGTAAGCGTATCGAATCTTGTCCTTGAATATTCTCTTAGCATCCAACAGCTTATGAGCTATGATACCAGCCCTTACATTAGAATTGAATAAGCAAGCATCCAATTCAAATATCGCTATGAACGTAGTTACACCGTGCTGCCTGCTCTTGGGTATGAGATTGAGCCACCATAAGGCAAAATAGAGTATCTTCTGGACATCGTTCAACTTGAATAGAATCTTATTGCCGTCCTGGTCTATTATCCAGTACAAGTGGTTCAATCGCCACCACCTATTGCCCAGCTTCTTTAGTCGGGCTTTGGTCTTTTTGTCGAGCTTAGCCATACAAGGGGTAAAACCACCTCTCGTTGTATTTCTTGCCTGCACTTTCTATCTTTTCAATCAGAGCAGACGCCTGAACCATAACATCACATCCCTGCTCCGCCGTCAATCGAGTAAATTCAGCTTTGTTTGGGAATAAGCCAAAGTGAATTCCATCCTCTACGTATGTCATGCAAAAGTCATGTGTAAACTTTAATATTCTCGTTATCATATCGCTATTCCCGTAGTCTGCGTCGCCTGGTTTCCTTACTCAGATATTGCCCTTCTCTGTCCGCTCGGGTTTGCCTAATACTTGCCCATTGATAACGTCCGCCATTAAATTTAACTTATGGGGCTTGTTGGCATCCGTCATACCCTGTGGCATCATACCCTCATTAGTCATACCCTGCGTCATACCTTTGTCACGCCTACGCTGTGAAGCCTGCCTGTTAGCCTCTCTCTGCCTGTCCGGGTCTTTATACATAGTCTGCGTCCTTCAATGCCTGTCACGTCTTTCGCTTTTGAGGCCTATATAACCACAGCACAGCGTAAGACATACACTCAAAACTAATATTATCAATGCCATCACTTCAGCCATCCTGTTCCTCCTTATTGGGCAGCTTGCCCTTACTATCGCCGTCGATAAGCCCTAATAACGTAGCTGCCTGCTCTGTGACGCCGTGTGTGGTCTCTGTACGCTCAGCCATACTGTGGTTAGCTGAAAGTACAAACCTTGCCATATTAGGGCTATACTCTGAAATTAAGCCCTTATTTAGTAACATTTCCTTACTCGTTTGGTTAATTTTTGCCATCGACACGGAAAACTCTTTATGAACTTTACTCCATTCCTGCAACGTATCTTCACACACACCTATATAAACTGCTAATCCACAAAGACTTACAAGCCATTTATTCTTTGAGCAATCCGTTATATATCCCTGAATGAACTCATCAGTCGCAAATTCAGCTTTGTATTTTGTCGGTCTTCCCATTTTAAGCTGCTTCCTTGTGTTTAATCACAAACCTATTTTACGCTATTTTATACGTTGTCACAACTTAATATTTATTCAAGTATTTTTGTTTATAAGTATCTATTATACCTTTATTTATAACTATTTTTATGTCACCATCTATTTTTATTTGACTTATTGGCTCAAATAGTCGATAATAGTTTCATAATGATTACTTGGCTAAACAATCAAAACCGCATTTTTTCGCCCGCTGGCACTTACAATTCTTTTAGCCGAGTAATCGTTTGTGTCGGCGGGCTTTATTTAGGAGCTGAAAAATGGAACGTATCACACAAAAAGACCTTGAGTATCTGGTTAAGAGAATTAATGAAGTTACAGGTTCACCAATTTCCACCGGTGGCGTAAACTCCGGGAAATATACTTGTAATATCGGCAATTACCACCTTGACTATGCCCATGGCGGCGTCAAGCTTGTTCGGATAGTAAATGAGGGCGGCGACATAACTGTCATAAGCACGGGCGGCTTTGGCACAAAACGAGAGCTATATAACTGGATGCTGGCTTTTCTGGTAGGCCACGCAACAAAATAACTTCTCCAGCCCTGCACGGTTCGCTGGTTCAACTCCGGCTCAGGGCTTTCACTAATATTAACTTATCAAAGAACTTCCTTGTGTTTTGTCCTTAAATAAACTATCCCAACCAATAATGGTATTGATAATATCCAAGGCAGGGTTGTTATCATAATGACCTGTCCGCCCCCCGGCGCCGGGGCCTCTACCGCCATCAAAGCAATATCATCTTGCTCGAACATGCCAAATGAATTCCAGTAGAGTTCAGCGACCTCAGAAACAGATATTTGTCTATCGTACATAATAAACCAACCATAATCTACTAAATCACTTGCTGTCGCACCCTTCTGTCCAAGAAAAAATGATTCGATTGCGACATCGTTTCTCGTTGGAGTAGCATTATTAAATGAACGCAATATTCCGTTCTGCCATATTTCCATCCCACGAGGACCAGAGGTAAAGACCCATATATCATCTCCAAAAGTCAAACCTGCTACTGACTCCCTTGTTACATCTTCTGTCGTCCCACCAAAATCCCAATAAACCGTGCCATCGGAATATGGTAAATGCACTCCGCATGTTTCATTAATACCAATTCCAACATCATGACCGAAAGCACCAGAAACACGGTTTGTTGCATCGCGTTTTTTGCACTTTAAGACAATAGTAATAGCATCAGTAGGAATAAATCCTGGGCCAGCACCTAAATTTATCCGGTCTGTTGTAGCATCATGGACGATGACAGAGCCATATTTACCTGCCCCCCAAGAAGGAGATGCAACTCCAACACCAAATGTCCCTGTTCGGTTATTCCCGCTCAAATCAAAGACTTGACCGCCTGAGCGCTCGTTCATCAGCAAGAAACAGACAAGCCCCCTGCCAAGTCGATGTGCACGATTGACAAACGGCATACCAGGCAGAGGCTTTACGTTTACATTACCAAAGCACGCTGTTGTCAGTATTAGACTAAGACATATCTGTAAGCGACGCATTGTTGCCCTCTGTGATTAAGTCTGTAATTGCATTGGCTTTGTCGTCATCTTCTTTGATTCGGGCCTTGAACCGCACGTTAAAAGCCGGCCAATCCTTTTTAATTGTGTCGAAATTCTCTGTCCACACCCTACCGGGTATGGGTTCGCCTTGTGCGTCTGTTTCTTCAATCGTTACCCTTGCCTGGGGTTTTTGTGCATCTGTAATTGTTTTGATTCTAAAAGCCATTAGGTGCCGTCTCCATATACTTTGTGTAATGTGATTTGGTAATCGAATGTGTCGTTTGTATCGGAAGTCTTCACGCCGATCTTGCCGTGCGGCGGTGCTGGAAATACTCCCCAGGACTGTTGTAAGTTGGCCCCGGAGCTCGCATCACATTGTATTTCAAATAATGCCACATCGTCATAATTCGTGCCGTCATAAGACCCGAAATACCCGATTATAATGTCATCGGTAGTACCAACTGAATCGTGCTCTAAAGTAATCCACATACCATAGTAACCTGCGGTTTCAAGGTCTATATCGGCTCCAAGATCGTATGCTTCGTCGGCGGCTAAATCGGGAGCTGCGCCACCGTAAAGGTTAGTTTCAAGATATGGAGCATCTGCGAGGTATGCGTATTTGAAGGTAGTGGCGTAGATAATCCCCGCCGAAATCAAAACCAGCAAAAGAACGGTGATAAGTTTATGACTTGAATAGAACTTCTTCATTTTAATCTCCTATTATCTTTGGGTTTGGTTGCTCAAGAGGCTGGCTAACGTCTTCCACTTTATTTACCCTTGATTCTGGCTCAATAACGTGGCTGTTAAAACCTAAAGTTGCCAGCGGGGCGCTGGCTGCCTGTTTTTCCTCTTTACAGCCTACACACTCGCATTCGGGCTCATAGCCCAAATTCTCAAGCTCAGGTTGGTTTCTTGAATCAGTCATTTAATATATCGTCCATATCAAAAATAATATTAACCACAATCCGATTTTTTCTTTCCAATTTCTTTTTGATGGTTTTATCCGTCCCATTACCTTTAGTTTATAACATGCTTTTTGTATTTTCTGTTCACTCATTTAACTTCTCAATTTCTTCATTCATTGATTTTATAGTCATTTCATATTGTAAACAATCCTTCACCTTGAATTGACCTATATTTACGCATTTCTTCTTGTACTTGCAAGTTTTGCAGTCTTCATTCATCTCTTATGCTGTCAATCATTGCAAATACCAAACTCGCCCCAATTAGTGGCTCCGTCGCCGCTTGGATTGCATTTTTTACAATTATATGAACCACACTTACATTCTGGAACTCTATATATTTTTTCTTTCATATACTTTTTCTTATTTTTCGGAGCTGGTCGTCTTTTTGGCATTTTAACTTACATCCAGGGTATGTTATATTTATACCGTTGATCTGCAAGCCAATTTCTCATAAACTCCGGACATCTAAGGTGTTGATTTGGCCTTGATTTAACATTAGCTCTTGTTTGAGCTTTAGGCTTCTGTAAACAACCTTTATTTACTATAATCCTCATTTTAGCTTAGAAACAGGTCTTATACTGAATTAGTACCTTTTTAAAAACTATTCAGCAATCTTATAGTTTAATAGTCAGACCAGAAAAGGTTTTTATATCATAACTGCGTATTTCTCGCCGTTCGGCTTATTTCAACAACGGAATAGATACCATCCATCAGCTTCTTAATTAGCCTAAAAAGGTTTGCTGTGATAGAATGGTGGCTATTCAGCCGTTGTCCTTCGCCCCTGACTGTTGGCAGGGCTCCTGTGTGAAGGATATTCGTCCGATGAGCTACTCTTTTTTGTCTAACATTATAAAAACAAAGGCCAGCACAACTTATTAGACAAAAAAGAGTAGTGCTGACCTTATGTTTAATGGAGGCGGAAGGAATCGAACCTTCAATCAATTGCTTTCCCGTTAAGCTACGTCCCCAGTTTATATTTTCAATCATATCAGCTTTCACTTCCTTAATCATGGCTAATATGTTTAATTACTTGGTTCGGCACAGTCGCGACTCCAGAACGCCATTAAAACTCATTTTCCACAACTTGTCAATAAAAATCTTTGGATTAGAATAAAAATATATTCCCGCTCATTCGCCCAAAAACAGCGATTTAACAAGTTTCCTCAGATTTCCTGAATTATTATATTGACGTAGAGCCAAAATGCCGATAGAATTACAATAGTATGAATGATGACCAAAACAATCAAACAACTAACAAAAGCTCCGGCACTTTCCCCTCTTTGGTCAGAGTTCATATCGTGTCGGGGCTTTTTATTTGAGATGTGAAAATGTATAACACAGAACATGAAAATGGCGTTTTGATATGCAGTATCCACCGAACACCTATCAGCAAAAGTCACGGTCGTTTTTTCTGTCTAAAGTGCCAACGCAAAAAATCTTTAGGAACTGAAATGGCCGATGCTTTCGATAAAATAATAGAATCCAAGCCTAAATGTAGAATCTGTAATGATAGTGGTGTTTATGAGCAGACTATTGTAACAGGCGAAAAAATTCCAGTGAGATGCTTTCACGGCAATATTAAATTTTAACCAAAGGCAAATTAAATTCTGAATGGAACGAATCAAAACCAAAAATCGTAGAGTTGAAGCGGGAATGCGTCCCCTTGCAGACAAATTGTATGTGGCAAGCAAATTCTCATACAAGATTATGGCTCACAAGGTAAATGGCTGGCTAATGTTTGCCAAAAACATTATGACTCAACACACCCCAGCCGGAAACAATAAACTAAAATATACAGGGCGGGGATTTACGAATCCTCTGCCTTATGTATTTTAGAATGTTAAATCTGATAGGACTAAAACAAGTTAAACCGCCTGCCCGATTGTTAGTCCCTTCAGAGCCGATGGGCGGGCTTTTATTTGAAAGGGTAAGAAAATGAAAAAAGAAGATTTCATAGAACGATTATGCGATTTATTAGATACAGTAGAGGAAGATACTCGAGAAGATTTTGATGATGAGACGATAGAGGACTTGATAGTTGAGGCTCGAATACCAATTACCCCCTGCAATGGCCGCCTTCACTATAAACCATCTGGCATAGTAATAAGAACATAAAAATTCTTTAGCCCGTAAGGGCAGAAAGGTGAGAATTATGACAACTCACGACAATGACGTAGATAGGCAGTGTGCTGACTATCATTGCTTAGAAACTGAAATCACTACCCTCAAGCAGCAACGGGACGATTTATTGGAAGCTATGACATCTACACAGAATATTCTCGAAGATATACATTTTAGGCATTCAAATAAGAAATCGTTCCATAATAATCGAATAGCAGCAGATAGTTCTACGGGTATTGAAATCCTTAAAGCTGCCATTGCTAAGTGTGAGGCTTGACCTCTGCCTCAAGTTCTTCAATTCGCTCGTCCTGCTTTTCGATTATATCGCAAGCTGAATTGATTATACGCTCGTTATAAGTCAATGGCTCATCGTGTTTAACTCTCCAATTTTTTGTAAAGTCGCTCATATCAATTACCTTTCAGGGCTAACTTAAATTCAATTACCCATACCCAAGGGTTCTTGTCCCAACCATAACCTCGCTTGGTATTGAGCGAGTCCCAGAGCCAATGAAATGTATCAATAACTTCTACGCCCGCCGTGAAATCATCTATGGCTGGGTCGCCAGTTGGTTTTTTAACGTCACAACCTTCAGCAATAATATCTTCCCAACTTATATCCTGCACTCTCTCTACTCTGATGTTTGTTATCTCAAGGAAGATACGGGCAGCCCATTTAGGCATAAAGCGTGAAGACCGCCAAGGTATTTCAAGGCCTTTGATTTTCTCATTGTGCTTATCCCACATATTTTGGGCGTCGCTGATGTGTTCGGGCGCATGTTTTGAAACCAACCTACCGCACCATTTTTTGTCATCGGGCCGATATTCGCTATCGCTTGCTTTATATTGTATTCTCAGGGTATTCGCACTACCATTCAAAAGCCACGTCTCTCGAACCCAAAGCCTATCGCCGAGGGCGCCATAAGGGCAATAAATCGTCTCTGTTCCACAATCGCCATGAATCACAAACTCTTCCGCGCCGTTTGGGTTATTTTCAAAAGCCTTAAAACCACGATGCCATTTTTCGGGCAGTTTCGCAATCCTTCTGGTCTGCGTTTTCCGGCCATCAAGTATAGCCTTGACCATTTCTGTTGAAAATAATATTGGATGTTCTGCCATAATCATTTACCGCCTTTCCGCTTTGCTATAATCTTATCTAACCCCTAATTTATTCTTTTGCTGATTACGCTCATTATTTACATTGACCTCAACAGATTCAACTATCTTCATTTTAGGTAGAAGCTTTGTTGGCGTTGTCGGTCGTTCTTCCGGTATATCTATATCCTCATATTTTCCATCTTTTAGCCAACGAAAGGCATCTGGCACAAATCGGCCTGGTCTCATAAAACCCACTGCATACATAGCCCATTTATGGTCATAGTCCGTAAGCCTATCCCATTCCTCAGCAGCTTTGCGCTTGCCAATCTTCCAATAATGTTCATATCCACCGCCCGCCTTTGGTCTGCCGGCTTCGTGGTATCGGCCTGGGTACTTACGCCAAAAGCTCATAAATTCAGGTGTATAGTCCATTTTCTTCTTTCTTCTTAGAACAGGGCTTATACTGAGTTTAACTATAATATCAGTTGGTAGCATACTTTATATCCTTGTATGCTATATTCTATAAGTTCAAGCAGTTTGCGTATGGCTTTTGCTTCAAGTTGTTGGATTCGCGAGCGGGTAACTTTGAAGATTTTACCAATTTCTTCACATGTATATTCAAATTTTTCTCCAATCGCATATCTTAGTTTTACGACTTGTTCTGTCAAGGATTATTTTTCTTAAAATTATGTAATTCTAAACCTAAACTCGTACTAAGGAACACAAGGCCACAATAAATTGACAGACCATCGGCACGACATATCCCTGCTATTAGACCAACAACCAGAGCTGTTAAGCCAATAACAGCAGTTATTTTTTCTTCACTTTTATATTCTCTCTCAGCCATATTGCATCCCTGCGATTAGAGTCCTACTTCCTTTTGTTTCTTGTTATCACGCCTCGGAGTGCTGAATTACTACGGGCAAGGCTTTCGGAACACCGTTTTTCTTGGCGTAATTGTTCTTTAAGGTTCGCAGCTTTTTGGGCATCGGAGTCCCCTGCGTAAAATTGACTGTGACCATTAGGGCAATAGAATGTTTCTTTGCTCTTCCGAAGTTTTTGGTAATGCTCTTCTGTAATCCAATAAACCAAACTACATTCGCAACAAGTTTCTTGTGATATTTGTATATCCATCTTACAGTCCTTTCATGTCCCAGTTCAGCTTACTAATTGATTAAATCCAATGACGTTCTTGAATATTTCACATACTCGTTCTTTTGTGGGGAATTTCTCAAATTGGAAATTACCGCCTAATAATGGGCAATATCCTAACAAGGGCATATATCTGTAATATCTGCCAATTTTGCCCAAATATTTACAGCCCCATATTCTCGCAGGTTTCATCTTACAGTCCTTTCACCATACATAACACGACCTCAAAATCTATTCTCGGCGAACCTTTGGATTCGGCCAGCCGCCTAAAAAATGACTTTCTTTCTTTACGTTTGATTTCAGTATCGCCGAATAAAGTCTGGTGCTTTGTCTCTTTTACGAGCATTGCCTGATGGACACAGACGGTCTTGAATCCCACAGACTCACAGAGCCGCTGCCAGTCGCCCGGGAAGTCCACTATCTTGCCCTTACGGACGAAACTTTTAACGACCCAAATCGCGTGGCCGCCCGGCTTGAGTATCTGATGACATTGCTCTACTATTGCCTTGGCGGCTTGCCAGAAAGTGTCGCCTTTGTCATTTCCGATGTTGCCATTGGTTTCGCCATATTGGATAACATTAAGATTTGCTCCGTCTTTATGTGTATGTACCTTGCCTGTGATTACTTGACGATTATGAGCCTCTTTTGTAATGCCCATTCCAACGCCCTCGAACGGCGGACTACTTATCACGCAATCCACATCGCCGGACTTCAAGTTTCCGAGATTCTCTTTCCCGGGTCCATAACGCATTTCACCCCCCGCCCCTGCTCTTGTTTTGTGAGCTGGCTCTTTTGTCATATCTCTTGGTGTGCCATCTTCACGTTTGCATTTTGACCAGTCAATTCCACTTTTTTCACTACTCATACTTTCTGCGTAAGGTGGACTTGAGATTATTGCATCGATATCGCCGGATTTAAGATTGCCGAGATTACCTTTGGAGTTTTGTCCATTTTGTTCGCTATATTTTCCGGTAAGTTTTTTATTTGTCGATTTATCCCAATATCCGGACTCGGCCTGCCTTTTACTGTTTTTGTCTGTTGTCTGAGCCTCAGCATACGGCGGACTCGATAAGATTAAATCGACCTTGCCGGGCTTCATTGCGCCGAGTTGGCCGGGGGAATTACCATAGTCTTGCTGATTAGCCTTATCCATTGCTCTTTTTCTTGCTGCAGGAGTTGCGTAATGGCCTTTCGTTATCCCTTCAGCGTTTCTCTCACTAAGCATTTTGGCCGAACCTGCCTTAAACTTTTTGGATTGCATAGAGCCTTCTTGATTTTCCCAGGGCGGGCTACTCACAATACAGTCGGCCAATTCGACTACCTCGCACAGTCGGCGGGAATCGCCCTGGAGAATAAAAGGATATGGATTGCCAAATTCTACCCAGGCGTCTAAGTGCAACTCAAAATTCTTTCTTGCTAAATCTACAAATTTCCGCTCTAACTCACAGCATACGCACTGATACCCCTCATAAGCCCCCAGGATGCCCGTAGAGCCGATACCGCCGAAGGGGTCAACTATAACGTCCCCTTCCTTGAGCCAACCCTGTATCTTGACGTGGGCAAGGATACGCTTCAATAGACCATAGGCCATCTTCGCCGGGTGGCTGAAGGCTTCCGGGACTATTAACCCCTTCCAGCCTTCATCGTAGCATTTATGCCATTGCGTTATCATCTATTGGCCTCAAAGAAGGCTTGAGCAATACGCTCATAACGATTACCTTTATTTGTGATAGGACGATAAGCGTGCTCGCCTTTTTTTATCAATTTCCCAGTCATTACGCATTTACGTTCTTTGCGTATTTTACATATAGACCACAATTGCCGTCCCCAACGGATATGCTCTAAGGCCACCATTCCTTCGCTTAAGTATTTTAGGGAATATATTCGGTAATCAGCCATGTGTGCCTCTCACTTTTGGAGGATACCAAAAACCACATTTAGGACATTTTTTGCCTATCACAGCTCTTATTCCTGTCCAGCCACAATTACATTTTACTTTATATTTTGGTCTCCAATTTCTACCCATCTGTGCCTCTCATATCTCGAACAAGTGTTTAATTGGCCTGAATATATCCCGGTCGGCTCTCCAAATAATTCTTTTTAGGTACGGCTCTAACCTTTTTGCCCGTGCGTATTGCGCCCTTATCTTCGAGTTTTTGCTATGGTCGTTGAGACTGGCGAATATCAGGGTAATCGGGGCATTGTACTGCTCGGTAGCCAATCGAATTTTGGTATAATCCTTAGGCGGAAAATAGCCTTTGGTTTCTTCGAGTTCGTATCTCTTGCCACTACCCTTACAACTTGGACAAATCATACCTGGAGAATAATGCTCGCAATCTTTACCGTTAGGTCGGCAAGTTATCCTGGCGTGGGTTTTTATGCACATACTCATACTAAGTAAGCAGTGTTTTTTTCCGCTTCCTAAACAAGACTTGCATCTATAAGCAATAGTAAAGTCCGGCAGGTACAGTTTCTTGTTCTTGAATTTCTTAGTCTCAAGCTCAAGTAAACATTCAGGGTCTTCAAACCACCATTCGAGTATTATGCCCTGCTCCTTACGCAGTTGAGTCCATACGGCCCAGCGCATTTCCAAAAGACTGCGGAAAGTGCAAGTTTTACCACCTATTTCTTTTGTTACTTTTTGCACATGCCCAAAGTTAGACATTACCAATCCTTTTTTCTTCGTGTTGTAAAACCCCAGATTAGCCGTAATAGGTAATCTTGAGTTGGTACTCCCGTCCATTTTTTACGTTTCTTCTTCTTTGTCATTTTCTTCTTTAGGTTCAGCATCTTCACATATCAACTTACTTACTATTAGACCACCATCACTCGCAAGAGATACGTGAGAGAGTCGGCAATCACCTTTGTTGTTGCGATTACATTTAGTATTTTTGCAATTCAATATTATGGATTTATTCATTATTCACCTTTTGCGATTCTCTCTGCCTTAATTTCGTTTTGGATTCTCTTGCAAGCATAACCACCTAAAACTAATTGATGATTATCGTGGCCACAATATTGACAGACTTCCGATTCCGGCAAATCTCTACCGCAATTTTCGCAGGATTCAGCTTTTCTTATAAGTTTTGGCATATTAACATCCGTGCTCCTTAATGATTTCAGGATCGTACTTGATGCCGATACGCTTGGCCATTGCTTTGGCGGCTTTGATTGCATAGGATTTACGTTTCCATTGGCGGGTAAGACCCCAAGAACCAGAATGATGTAGAGCATTATCCATTAGACATTTCTTGCCTTCGTAAATTCCATAATCATACTCACCCATACAGGTAAATTGTCTTACTTTCACTCTCACATTTTTCATAGCTTTGCTCCTTTCATACTTTCACATCTTCAGCATCGGGAATGACAACGCCCCAATGCTTCGCTGCGAGAATTATGCAATCCTCAATAAATCTACTCATTTCAGGCATTTTCAAATCAGCCAAACTTTTTACATAAGCTGTTTCCGTACCATCTGGAGATACAGCATATTCTGTCAGAAACTCACCTTTTAATAATCCCTTGACCTCTTGCCTTGTATATCCTGAAGCCTCGGAGCATAGAGCGAAAATTACACCGTGAACATACCTTATTTGCTGCAAAGACTTCTCTTTGCGCCAAGTCTGCACGGTAAGCTCTAAGTCGCCCTTCTCTACAAGACCTTGAACATAAGCTCCAAATATTTCAGGGCGGTCAAAGACTAACTTTCGGCCTTCGGCTCGGCAATGGAAACGTGGGATAATCATTTCAGAAAGGAACGCAAGTACATTCTTCCTTTAGATTTCTACAATTGTCGCAGAATTGAGCTTTTGTAGGTTCATTCTGTATTGACTGGTTAGAATCAGGAGCTTGTTTCTTAGTCAATCCGTTATAAATATAATGCAAAAGTATATCGGCAGTTTGCGTAACAAGATTCACTAATCCTTCTCGGTCTTTGCCTTTTATATCTATATCTTTATTTGCCTCAGCTATCAAACATATAAGTTTTGTGCTATTCGTCAGAGAGTTCATACGAGCCATTCTTAGGTCTTTAGCATCCCAGTCAGGCTCTTTCTTGCCCTGTGGGGCAGGACTTTGGTAGTTCGTGGCCTGAGCAGGCGGTGAGGGGGCTTGCTGTTGATTTTGGAGCTGCTTTGCCACAGAACCGTTGTAATATGCTTTGAATTTTCCTGTATTTGCATCATACTTAACGCCCCATATCCCTAACTCCATTGCACTACTGGCATCCACTAAAATATCGTCTTTTTTGACCGCAAATAGCACCTTTTCTTCATTGCCCAGTTCATCCTTGAGAGTTCCGAGGGCATAAAGCCCATAATCCCCTTCTTTTACGTCAAACTTGGTTGCCTTAGCTCTCATTTCATGGAATTTGCCTGGGTTATTCTTTGCGTGTTGCAAGTTCATTTTGGCTCCTTTCGTATTTCGTTTTAGCTTCTTCGTATTTCATCTGGGCATTTTCAGCAGCCGCTTTGAGATATTCAACCTTATGTTTAGGGCAGTAATCTTGATTATCTGCGAAATTCCTATCGCAATCTGGGCATCCAGTGTTCATTTTCATTCTCCTTCCCTAAGAGCTTGTATGACAGCTTCTTGCGATTGCTCTGTATGTTTTTCTCCGCTGTTAATCATACTATTAAGTAGGATGACTACTAAACGCAACCGTGCATTTTTGATTTTTGTCTGTTCGTGATTACCAAACCTGAATCTGTTAGCCTCGTTCTTTCCCTCAATCATGGCCATGCCGATTTTGCAATATGGACACATCTGAGGTAAATCGTCAGGTATCATACCGGTATCGTTGCACCACATACATTTATTATCCATTGTTATTCTCCTGTCATAATGAAGTCAACCATATCTTTGATTAGCTTTTTAGAATCCTCTGCTATTGGCTCAAGGGCTACTTCTTTGGCTTTAATAAGAGAGCAGACCAGCCCGTGCCTAATCTTGCCCTTGATTTCATCTTGGCGTACTTGTTGCCAATCTTCTTCCTGCATTTCTTCTCGCTGACTATAAGACAACCTTACAGCCAAATCGAAGCATTCTGTAATAACGACTTTCATACCTTCTTTTCTGCGAATGTCCGTTTCTTGCATAGTAGCTTTCATAATGCAAATACGTTGCTTTGATAGATAAATTGAGGGTGGGACATTCTTAGTCTTATGGCTCTCGTATTCAGGCTCATGCGGTTCTAATAGAATATGGCCTGTTAGTTCGCCGGTACTATCCATAAATACCACTTCTTGCCATCCATTCTCTTCGGCATCCCAAAAAGTTGGCCTTGCGGTTTTAATCAACAAGGGAACACCGCTAATTTCTGTATCAACAGCCAATTTCTTTAGGTCTTTAATCATTATTGGGTCTTTCATAATGGTTTCTCCGCTTCGAGGGCTTGTAAATACTCCCCAATTTCAGTAATAAGACCAGATTGAGAATTGTTCTTGCACTCAATGTGTGGCAAGGTATCCTGCAATAGTTCCACTAATTTCTCATAACTGTTTATGGCCTGGACGATGTAATCGGCTTGCGCTTTAGTCATTTTCTGGGCTATAATAAGAATAGAATCTTCCACGTTGTAAAATTCTTGCGATAGCGATTCTTGTATAGAACACCTAACTGTTTTTACTGGTAAATCAAATGGACATTCCATAATTTTGTTCATAGCTTTATCCTCAAATACTTTACACCCCATTCCAGAGCCTCTTGGTGGGTTGAAAATAACAGGTCAAATCTGCGGCCTTTAATAGAGCCGCCCCGGTCCAAGACTTCGGCCATTCCGTAGCCTGGTATGTCAATCCATGTTCCAAAAGGTATCTCAGGCGGGGCGGCGATTAGTTTACCCTCAGCTTTCGCGCCAGAAGCAGTAATGCCATCAGCCCACTTGCCGCAACAACAACTATTTTTGCAATAGGCCGTTATTCGCCACAGTTCACTCTCTACTGACTTTTGGGGTATATCTGCTACTTTCTCAGGCGTTTGGCCAGCCACGGCCACGTCTCGCTCCTTATTTGGCCGTTTATGAAGGATAGATAATGCCCCTATGACAATTATTACAATTAGTAGGGTTTTGCCTACTCTTGATAAATAGTCAGGTATTATTGGAAGCATTTTTTCAGTCATCTTCTTTTTTCCTCATACACTTTGAATCTTGTGGTATAATTTCTTCGCATTCAAGTACATTCTGTGAGCCTCTTCGGGAGTGCAAAAATGACCGAGATATATGCTTTTGCCGTTCAAGCGTATTCGTGCCATATATTTTTTAATGCTCTCATCCCAACAATAACCTTTAGGATTTTTCCGATTCCATTGATTTTGTTGGCAAGTTGCTACCCTCAAATTTAATATGCGATTGTCAAGGGTGTTATGGTCTATGTGGTCGGCTTGGCGATTATCACCATACTTCAAACCGAGGATTTCTCGTGCCATATAAATTGAAAATTGTTTGCCATTTTCCTTTTTGCCCTTTCTTACAGCATAATAACTCTTTGTGTGTTTATTCCAGTGCGCAAACCATTTGTTTTGCGATAACCATTCAAAATCTTCATCATCGACTATTGCAAATTGGCCTTGCGTAAGTGAAATTCTTTTCATTAGTATAATCCTTAAAGAAGAAGCCGCCGAAGTCGGCATACAAGACGGACGTAGAGTCCAGAATTGAAACCTCGGCGGCTTAACTGATTGTTTTATCTTGTATGCCATAATTGGGATTATACCATCAAATCAATATCATTCAAGCTTCTTTTGCATTTATTTTGCCATTTTTACTTTGTTTTTTGCAAGCCATCGGTACTCTATCTAAGGTAGCTTGTGTTTCTTCCGGCGTGGCGCAATGTGTTGTGAACTGGTCGGTATATTCGCCGGTACGAATTGCTTTGACTAATAGCTCGTTGTCTAAGCCAAATTCGCCGTTCAATCTATCGTGTATTCTTTGAGTCATTGGTTAGGCTTTCAGAGTTCTTTCTTGATGTAAAACTTTGCTTTGTTCTATTTGGTGCGCTACGAGAAGTCCCTTGAAAAATTCAGGGTGATAGTCTCGTTGTATCATTAAGCGAAAATGAGCTATTGAGCGACCCAAATTCAATCTTTTTTCAATAAGTTTTTCTTTACTCATTTCATTCTCCTTAAAAAGCGACGGCGCCCGATCCGTGGGCTTTACCAATTTCCCAGTTGTCGCACGGTAAGCTATATCCTTACCATTTGCCGTCCTTTACTCTTTTGGCATTTGCCGCCGCTTATGTACTCAATTTAGTCAACCACAAAATCACGCTCTATTTTGATGGCTTCGTCTTTTCTACACATCATCATTTTGCCGTCTATTTCCTTGCACCAACGCCAGCAAGAATCAGGGAATTGGCAACTTATTTCCCAGCCATGCTCCTGAAGCCACTTTGTTTTTGCCGAACTTAGCTCAAGCTCCAATAATCGAATCGGCTCGTAGCTCTCCTCTTTTGGTGTCATTTCATCTTCGCACATTATTTCTCCTTACTTGCTTGCCGATTCCTGAAGATGCTGGCCACCGGCTACAACGCCATCGCCGACACCTTCAAAGATTAAACCTGTGCCTTGCATTACTTT
>SDBU01004911.1_pt1 | contig 16185 bp, 18 predicted proteins | sample 2277071 | NCBI WGS metagenome assembly SDBU01 (sample SAMN10397929, study PRJNA504765) | marine sediment metagenome | isolation source: marine sediment core GS08_GC12, 126 cmbsf | place: Arctic Ocean: Gakkel Ridge, Loki's castle | collected 2008
CTATCTATCAGAATAGCATCAATGAACAATATAAAGAAGCAGGTCGATTAGCAGATTCTTTAATAGAGAAAGGAATCCCTATCTGGAAGAACTGGCAACAAAAAGAAAGAGCAGGTTACCCAGTAGATTTAGTTCCATTTCCAAGAAGAAATGCAGGCGAGAGAAGTGCATATAAAGAGATAAATGGACGTATTGAAGCAAAGGAATTTCACAGGCTACAGAATGTAGAGATGAAAGGCCAGGAGAATGCAACTACAGTAGGTCTGCAGACAGATACAAACTTGGCAAGTACAAGCTGGACATTCGGCTCTTACTTTTTAAGTCCTGTCGAATTGAATGACATCTTTCAGCCTGTGTTAATCAATCAATTGAATGACCAGACTATCACACTTGGAAGACTCCAAAAAGAAGATTGGAGCGGTAGAAGTCAGATTCAATTCCGAGCAAGAACTGGAAGAAACACTACTGCAGGTGGATACACTGAAGGAACAGTCTGGGCATCTGGAACAGATTTCTCAGGAATTGTAGGAAGAGATAAATTCCAACAGCCATTTTGTTATTATAATGTCTTGCTTGCAGTAACAGGCCAAGAACAAAGATTTGCAATGGCTCCTGGAGGAATGGGAGATGTATGGGCAAATGAAATAAACTTTGGTGGAGTTGATTTAGCTGTTGTAATAAACAAGGCAATTATAGGAGTTGGAACTGGTAACAGTGAATCTACTGCACTTGGTTTTGAAGGATTAATACTTGGAACCACAGGAACACTTTATGGAAAAGCTCTGGCTACTTATCCGACTTTAAGAGCTACAAAAGAAGATGTAGGTACAGCAAGAGTTACATTGGACCAACTTAGAAAGATGATAAGGGAAACCCAAACAGGAAGTGGAACTGGAGGATCTCAAGTGCATTCTAACTCTAGAGTTGGAGACTTGGTATTCTTCTGTGAACACAAGCAGAGAGACTTTATCAAAGGATTGATTCAAGACATGCAAAGGCTTGTTCCGACTAGCGGAAGAGTTGGATTCGAAGGAGAGATAGAATTCGATGGAGTTGTAGTCACAGCAGACAAGGATATGGATGATGATGATCTATTCTTGATAAACACAGCAAACACAAAGATTGCTATGAATCTACCTCCGACATTAGAGCCACTACCAGTAACTACAGACGGACAGGCAGCACACATCAAGACTTACTTTAACTTGTATAGTGATGCACCTGGCAACAATTACTGGGCATATAACTTTGCTACCTCTTAAGGTAGCCATTTAATTTTTTGAGGTGAAACAATGGCAGCAGAAGCAACAATAACAACTAAAGTATATGAATGGTCACATGACCCTAGTAAAGAAGTAGTAGTTTTAACTGCTACAGATAGTGAAACATATAAATCCGTTAAATTCAAGACAGTTCTCGGAGTAGAAATGAGCGTCAATGAAGATGATGAAAGTGCAGCAGCAGGAATTTGTTGTTCTTTTACAGGACAAATTGTCACATTACATGGTGCGAGTTTAAGTGATACACTTGTTTGTCTTACAATTTATGGAAGGAAATGAAAGCAACTGAAGACTTTGTAATAGCCTTGAATAAAGATAGAGTTAGGGTTTCCTATAGAGTCGGAGTCGAATACAAAGACATAGAGTTCATTGAAGTAAAGAAAGGGAAGGAAATTCCAGAGGAATTTATTAAGAACATAATTGAACACAGCATTCAACTTGTTGATGTTCAATATAAAAACAGAGTTCCTATCCTTCCAAAAGAACTTCAACCAGGGTCTAAGCCAGTCTCCAAGAAGATGGAAATCAAGAAAAGAAAGTATACACAGGATTCACTCACCAAGATTAAGAATGAACAAGGATTCTCTGCTTTGAAAGAAATAGGAAAGGAATTTGGTGTTACTGACCGTTCATCTAATAGGTTGATTATTGAGATACTTAGAGAACAAGAAGAAAAGCAGAGGGCAGGATTATGAGTATATCAGGAGATGAACAGGTTGGAGACAATATTGAATTTACGGCTGCCAGTATTGACGATTACACCATTTGGCTCAGTCATATAGGAACTGATACAGCAGCAACAAAATACTCAGAAAAGCCACAAAGTGCAAGGAAGTTCGAAATCAGGGTAGATAAGAGCACTGATTTATTAGGATTGAACACCATAACATTTACAGACCCATGCCAAATCACGGCAGACAAACCACATATAGAAAACAGAAATGTCCCTGCTGTTGGTAAAATAGTATTAAGAACAAACTCAACAAATACAACAATAAAAATAAGATGGTTTTAAATGGCTGACCCAACATTAGCAAAGATAATAGGAGTAAAAGCAACAGGTGCGAATATAGGAGAGTATGTAATAATAAGGAATCTCACAAGAGGTGGAAAACTAACGCAGAAACTTGCAGGAACTGATAGAAGCACTGCTTTCAATCCAGCACCTAGTTTAGGATGGCTAGATGGAGATTTGATTCAAGCAGAATTTAGGGGCAGAGCCCAAGGAGTAAAACAAGAGATAATAAAAAAAGGTGGAGTTAATATTATAATCCAAGATGTTACGGCTGATACAACTACACCAGGGGTCTCATTATGAAAAAATCACAAGTTAAGACTATGTTTGTTTTTGTTCTTATATTTACATTATTGGCTACTTTAATTTACGCAGTTGCAAGTACATTATTAAGTCCAGTTGATAATTTTGCAGATGATGATGGTTACCTTGATTTAAGAGGAAGTTGTAGTCCAAGTACAGCGGATGCAACAACTAACTGGAATATTACCAATGGAACTCTTTGGACAAATGTAGACGGAACTTGGAAAAAGAATGTAACAAGGCAAGCAATAGCCTCAATAGGAAATAATACTTATTATTTTAATTTCACGAATGACATAAATGCAAGTCCACAAGGTGAATTTCTATGGAATATAGAATGTGGGGAGCAAAATACAAGTAACCTGAATCAACATCGATATGCATCTTCAGGAAACAGGACAATCAGAGTTGTCTATGCAGCTCCAAGCGTAACTATGAGCAGTCCTGCTGATGGGTCTTATAATTTACAAGGTTATAACATATCTTTCCAGTGTAAAGCCACTGCTTCTGCAGGATGGAATCTTTCAAGAATAGACCTAAAAACAAACATAAATGGAACTTGGCAACCAAATGCGTCAGTTACAAATGGCTCTCTTTTTGGTTTACAGGGAACAGAATATATAGCGAACTTTTCAATTGTTACTTCAAATGATACATCTATTTCAGATGGAACAGACTTGCTAGCTACTTGTTCAGCTGCACAAATATTTAACGGAACTGAAGCTGATACAGGCATAATAAGCAATGAAAAGTCAAGTGGTAATATAACAGTAAACATAGAATTTCCACCAATAATTACTTTAGATAGTCCAGCTACTAATAACTGGAGCAAAAATGCAGAAGTTCAATTGAATTTCACAGTAGTAAGTTCATTCGGTTCTTCAATATCTCCATTTAAAGTAAGGATTTGGACTAATAATACAGGTGTCTGGATGCCAAGTACAGGTATATTAAATGTGCAAAACAATACACCTTTCTCTCAATCATTTACTTTCCAGGAGAAAACTGCTATAACGTGGGGTGTCGAAGCATTCGACGCAAACGATGCAAATGTATTTAATAAGTCATTAAACAGAACAATCAAGATAGATACAATAAATCCAACTATAACTTTAGATACAACAAACGGCACATTCTCAGATGCAAGTGTAGAAATGAGTTTTACTGTCACCGATGCTAATATAGATACCGTAACTGGTTTTGTAAACTTTACTGGAAGTTTAGAACTCAATTATACAAATGCCTCTGCAACCTCTGGAACACAGATAACCTGGAAACCCACTGGAGATGTTACAGATGGAGTTTATCTTTATAATGTAACTGTAAATGATTCTGCTGGAAGAACTGGTTCAAGTGCTTTCAATGTTGTTATAGTAGATACAATTCCACCTCAAGTTTCAAGCATAGCAAACCAAACAGTAAATCCATATTGTGATATGGCAAACATAACTTTCACAACAGACGAAGATGCAAACCATACAGTTTTCTTTGATACAGATACAGATACTTCAGATGGGATAGCCGTTGCAGAAGGCAGTGATTCAACAGCACATGGAGCAGTACTTGACTTCGATTTAAGTGCTGAGGTTACTTGGTATTTCAATATAACAGCTTGTGATTTAGCTGGAAACTGCAATAATACTATTCCATTGACTACTTTCATAACTCCAGCAAGAGTATGTACTGGATGGACTCAATATGCTGTTTATGACGAATTAATTAACTTGTCAGTAATCCAAAACCAAAGTGGAGCAGACTTAGTATACTTCTGGAATGCAACAGCACAAGACTGGGTATTTTATACAGCTGGATTAACTTCCAATGGAAATGTTGACGTTGGATGGAATACTTCATATCATGTAGTGCATTTATTTGAAAACACAAATTCAACATGGCACAGAAACAGGATAAACTTAGGAGTTTATAATTACAATGTATCTGTTATAAACAACTTCGTTAGTATTCCGAAATTATATACTTTTGGAAACTTCACAGAGTCTTTTATGAATTCAAGCGGGGTACTGCCAAGCACAATTAAAAACATAACAGGAGATAATACAGTTCCAAATGGAACAACATACGGTCCTTGGAATATGACTTTCCTTGCAGGATGGAATAACTCAAGACAAGATTATGTTAATCATATATTCAATTTCACATGGGCGAATGAGACAATGTTAGAGCCATGCCCAGGTAGGATTAATATACCTACTTGCATGGAAGTTGCATGGGTAGCATCTGATTATAATGTAACCTGGAATGGTTCAGAAGTATATACTAATTGGACTAAGTATACAAGGTGAAAAAATGAAAAAATTAATTTCAATAATAATAATGTTAATGATGATTGGAGTAGTAATAGCTCAATCTCCGCCAGTTCCAATGCCAGTAAGAGGATACCTTACTTTAAATGGAGTAGGCTTAACTGGATATATAATAGAGATAACAAATCTAAGAACTGGACAAACAGTCACTGGAGATACAATTTCTTCTTTAGTTACAGAAGCCAATGGCTTCTCTGTAGATTTGGGTAAAGTCGGATTTATTGGTTCAAGTGCAGTTTATGTAGGAGATACAATCCAAGCAAAGGTAAGGGGATTTTCAGATCCACAAGCAACTGTCACATTTATCCCATCTACAATTCCTTATAGCTTTGAAATAGCAATAGTAAACCAACAGACAGTCTATCAATGTACTGATGGAAGCTTTGTAGTTGACTTAAATGACTGTCCTGTTCCAGACCCAGAACCTGAGCCAGAGCCTGAACCCGAAGTAGAGATAGAAAGCAAGGTTACTTCTAATGATGACAAGAGTTCTGCTTCTGTGGAAGTAGATTACGGTCAAAGATTAGATGTCAAAATAGACAACAAAAAGCTTTCTAAGTTAATAGACGATGAGATTAACTATGATGGAGATAATTATGATGTCGCAGAAGAAGTCTATTTAGAGGGAATTGTACTTACTTCTATAGATGACAAAGACTTCGGAACAGACCCGTATCTTATTTTAGAAGAAAGTTCTGTTGTGTATAAATACATCTTCAAAGACGAAATTAAGATTGCCGATATTCACATAGAAGAACCACTTGAAATCAACTTTTTAGACAAAGACCTTAAGATAATAGAAGCATCCGAATCAGAGATTGTAATAAGAACAGGAGAAGAGTTGTTCCTGCAGGAAGGAAAAGTAGTAACAATCGAAGGAAAAGAGGTTAAAGTTGTTACAATCGCAGAAGAGTCTATTTTAATAAACGTAGCAGGAGAAGAAAAGATAATAGCAAACGGAGAAGAACTAGGAGTAAATGGACTAAGAGTTCTTGTTGAAAATATACTTTATAAAAACTATGAGGAAGCAATTAATTCAGTTGAATTAGTAATTGGAACTGATATTGATGTTGTAATCAAAGATGGAGATTACTTTGAGTTATTCGAAGAAAATGAAGATTACAGATGGCTAATCAAACTATCTGGAGAGCAGTTCATTGGAATAGAAAACACAGAAGCATACAAAGACATAGATGAAGATTCTGATTATAAAGCAATTGGAGTAAAAGAGTTTATTTCTCTTCCAAATGGATTCTTAGAAATAGAGTTCAAAAGCATAACAGAATCAGACTTAAACGAGCTTACTTTCAAAGTAAAAGACGACTATCTTTATGTCAAGGGAGATGAAGATGTTTTCAGTTTCGGTTCAGATGAATACAACAGATTATACATAAATGAAAACGGTATCCATGATGAAGACAAAGAATTTATTACAGACACCAAAGTAGAGATAGGAGACAGTGATATCTTCTTGGAGTTTGGCTCAGTATTGATTGCAGACCTGAGAATAGAATTAGACTTGAGCGATATCTTATTCAAAGGAATTTCTTATGCAAATAAGGAAGAAACTTACATGGATTATCTTGGAATCATCTTCTCAGACGCAGAACAGTCAGTTGATGACAAAGACGGCTTTGATGTTATAGTCCCAGAAGAAAGGCCAGTTGCTTTGATTTCATTCAATACAGAGGTTTCTGAAGTAATAGAACCAGAGTCTACACCTGTAGAGCCAATTCCAGTAGAACCTACTCCTGTAGAACCAACTGAACCTACACCTGCTGAACCAGTTACAACAACTCCTACGCCTACTCCAACACCAGTAGAGCCTACTCCTGTTGAGCCTACAGAACCAGTTGAGCCTAAAGGCAGTGCATTTCAGACTTTCTTAATTACTTTAATTGCAGCTATAATTGGTTTCTTTGCATGGGGAAAAGGATTTGCAGGATTAATCAAATATTACTTGAGATTAGCAAAAGAAGCAGAAAAAAGTGGAGATACTGAATCAGCCAAAAAATACAGAGCAAGAGCAGAGAAAATGGCTAAGACTGTAGTTACTAATTATCTAGCAGGTAAATACAAGAAGTAAAATGGACAATGGCATCTACTCCCTTACAAATTGGATTAAGAGTAGACCAACCCGAAGGCACTCTTAGAGCAAATATCCAAGTTAGCTGCAGCAATGAATCCACTAGCCAACTTTCAACAAAAAACACTGCTTCTGATGGAAAGGTAATATTTAATTTAGGAAGTACAAAAGACTTCTCAAAGGGATGGAATGTAGGAGATATCATACAAGTTTATTCTCTTTATCTTGGATTTGAACAGAAGTTTTCTTTTACCATACCATCAGCTGGTACTAATGTTTCTATCAGAGATGCCTCTGGCGTAGATGTAGGAAGTTTTAGGGGTGGATTTGGTTTAGATGGCGTGCTTATTTTAGTTGCTGTGCCTGCTGCACCATCGCTGAGATACTCCACACCACAGGAATTTCTTGATTATTTCAATCTAAAAACAACAGAACAAGACGCAGCGAATGGAATAGAAGTAATGAGAATAATAAGAATAGGAGAGAACATAGAAGATGGAATTGATGATGATACAAATACTAAGTTCGATGATAATTCAGGTTCTTACTATTCCCCTGCAGATGTAGAGGCTGGAGAATCACCAGAATACCACGATGCAAGATTCTCTCACCAGACAGATTATAATCTTAAATTTATTCCTGTAAATGAACTGACTACATTTGAAATAGAAATTCGGGCAGAAGGCTCAGCCAGAGTCTGGAGGGATTTGGTCTTTAATCAAATAGACGCATTAGACTCAACAACTGGATGGGGAGCTAGTGCAGATGGAAGCGTATCTCTTCAATCAACGCCAAGTAAAGTAAGTGAAGGAGACGCAGCTCTTAATTTAATAAAGTCAGGTTCAACAGTAGCTGCAGTCACTTACTCAAAGACATTCTCATCTCAGTTTAAATTCACTGACAGGGAGATTAATGTAGATTATTTCATTGCAGACAATACAGATTTAACAGCTACAGATGCAATCGAAATAAGGTTCGGAAACGATGCAAGTAATTATTATTCCCAAACTTATGACAGGAGCGACATAACAAGCAACGCATACGTTACTTTAAGCTTCAGAAAAGAAGACAATGGAGTTACCACAACTGGAAATCCAGATGCAGATACTTTAGACTATTTTGCAATTGTTGTGACTGCAACTGCAACCAGTACAACCATCGCAGCTGGAGACCAAAGACTAGATGATATAAGATTAAATAGAAGAGACAGGATAGTTTTAGATAAAAAAACAGGCAGAGTTAGAATAACAGACCCTGCGGATTATCCAACAATTGGAGCCAGACACGCAAGAGCAATCTATAACTTTGGAAGAAGCTCAGTTCCAAAAGACATAAACCACTTGGCTATTGTAGAGACTGGATTACATATACTAGGAGCTACATTTATTCGGTCAAGGACTTTAGACAAATCAACTGCCAGTCTAGGATTTCCAAGTGACATTCAATGGTTTGATATGTTCAGAAGAAGCATAATAAGAAAATACAAAAATCAACCGTTTTTACCTACATAGTCGTCCTTTGTAACCTTTTTTCCCTAGAACATCTCTAAGCTTATTCTTTGGGTTTTGGACTACAAAGGACGATTACTATTTATATATTAATAAGTTTAAGAATTATTGTCCCAAGGGATCTATTTCGCTAAGGCAAAATGAGCATACCAGAATCGGCAGTGATAACTAAATCGAATGTCTTTACTCAGGTATTTGCCAATATCTATAATTTGATTAATGACAGAACTAATATTCCTAATCCTAATGATTCTACTGGCAACACTAAGTTTGTTTATTCTCACAGAGAACCTAATTATATGAGCACAAACTTTCCAGGTTATCCTTGCATCATAGTAGGTGGAGCAGATTTAAGCCAAAACGAAAAAACAGTCAGCTCAACTAAGGCTTTTATGACAGATGAAATTGTCATAGTAGTTATGTCTCAGGATAAAGTAAGTGATGGAAGCGGTAATCCAAGCGGAGCTGATACGCTTAATTCTATTTCAGATGATGTGCTTGAAGTATTAAATGCCAATAATGGAACTCTAAGAAACAATGGAATGTCAAACAGAGAGATTAGCGGTACAGATTTCGATTGGGGAGAAATAGACGGTCAACAAGTTTTCAGAAGAGAAATCACACTTACATTTAATCAATTGAGGTTAGTGGTATAATGGTAGTAGCAATAACTATAGATGCAAGAAGAGCACAAGGAATGCTAACTGGATTAAGAAAAACCATTCCGAAAGCTGTAGATAAAGGTCTACAGAAACTTGCTAAGTTTGGTGCAATGACTGCTTCACAACAAGCAAGAGCAGCAGGAATTAAAAGGTGGAGAGGGAATTTATTTGATACATTAAGACGACAACAGAATAAACCAAGAAAGACAGGACCAAAAAGTTATGGTATATTCATGCCAAGTTATGGAATTGCATTGGACAGTATGGCACCTCATTGGGTAGCTCTCAAGAGGGCTAGACCAATTAGGAAATGGGCATTAGACAGAGGAATTGCTGTAGAAGCAGGAAGCGGAGCAAGGCCACAAGTTTTAATTTATCCATTTAAAACAACAAGTGTTTATGTCAGACCACACCCATTCATTGCAAAAACAAATAAAATAATCAGAGAGAACTCCAAGAAAATAGTAGAAAGTGAAATCAATAAAGCAATAAGAAGAAAAGGGAAGTGATACAAATGCCATGCAAACCAAAAGGTAAAGGAAGAAGGTGATTACTGTGAAATACAAGAATACAACGAAAGGAACTTTAAGATTTAGAGCACACGATTCAAAAGGTATAGTTAGAGTCTTTGAATTGAAGCCAGGAAATGAAATGGAATCTGATAGAGAAGTTCGCTTTGGCGGACTTGAAAAGGTTGGAAAAGGCAAATCAAATAAAACAAAAGGTGATGTATAATGGCATTTCCAGATGCATGGGAAGAAGTAGCACTTATTAGTGTAACAAGATTTGGTTCTAGTGCAGCAATTCGTGCAGCAGCACAATTCGCAGCAATAACAGAAACGATTGATATATCTGAGCCTGACTATCCAGGTGAAAGTATTCCAACTACCGCAGGAGGTAGAGTTTGGAAACAGAGTCCACAGGAAGATGGAGAAATTACTTTGGAGATTTATCCAATACAAGCAAGTGCAGGTGACGCAGAAAATAATCTTGGATTGTTTCAACAGTTTGTAGGAACTGCTGCTGATGTTGCATACGATACTGCAGAACCAATAGCAACAAATTTAAGTTTGGCAGCAGGAATCTCAAGAGAAAGGTCAAGATTCAGAGTAACAATTCTTTGGACAAACGATACAACTCCACCCACCACAGCAGAAGCAGCAGTAGCCAGTGGAAAGGAAGGTCTTAGATTCAGTGCAATGTTATGCAGAATCATCAGCCACAAGACAAGCTTTACAGATGGAATAGTCAAAACAACAGTTACATTCAAGTTCCCAGCTATGAACAAAACTGGAAGTGTAATTGCTTTTAGATGGGATAGTTGTGATGCAACAGCAGCGATGGCAGCGTTAGGAGATTATGATGATGAAGATGCTTGGACATGAGGTGACAAAATGGCAGGAACATTTCCGAATAGTTGGGAAGAAGTAGCATTGGTTTCAGTTACACCAAAAGGTGGAAGCTCAAGGCAATTCGCAGCAATAACAGAAACGATTGACATAAGTGAACCAGATTACCCTGGAGAATCTATTATGAGTGTAGCAGGTGGAAGAATCTGGAAGCAATCAGCTCAAGAAGATGGAGAAATTACTTTGGAGATTTATCCAATTGAGTTAGATACAGGAGCAAATGACACAGGTATGTTTGGTCAATTTGTAGGAGGGACACAACCAAGTGGTGCTGGATCTCTTGTTACAGATATAGCATGGCCAGTTGGAATAGACAGAACTAGAGATAGGTTTATGGTAGCAGTAGCTTGGACACAAGACACTGGATTGGCAGCAGCAGAAGCTGCAATTGATGGAACAGATGCCACTGCACTTAGATTCTATGCAAAGGAATGCAGGATAATAAGCCACAAGACAAGCTTTACAGATGGAATTGCAAAGACTACGGTTACTTTCAAATTCCCAGATATGGATAAAGCAGGCTCAGCAAAATCTTGGGCATGGGAAAGTACAGATGATGCAGATACCAGTAGCATATCAGCACTCACTTACTCTTAATGACTGAGTTCCAAGATAAGGTAAAAGAAATAAAGGAAAAAGTAAGCAGGACAAGCCTTTACATAGGCAGGATTCCAGAGAAAGCCAAAACTGAATTGATAGGATTAGCCAATGCAGAGTTTGAGAAAGACTACGGAATGACCATTAAATGGTTATTAGACTTCAGAAAAGGATTATTAGAGAATCCAAACTCAGTGCTTTCGGATAGAATAGATATTTTAGCTGATGAAATAAACAAGCTAAAGGAAATGGTTGAAAAGAAACCAGATGAAAAGGAAAAGAAGATGCTCTCAGGAAGAGTATTGAAAGGGAGGAAATGAAAATGAGCAGACTAGCAGCCCTACAGGGCAAGCCACAGAAGTTTAAGATAGGAGAATTAGAGCTTGAGCTAAAGCCTTTGACTGTAGATGAATTGAATTTGTTTTCTATTGATGACAAATCTCCAATGGAAGAACAGATGAAATCAACAAAGAAACTTATTTCTAAGGTATTGAAGAACTCAGTGCCAGATGCAACTGATGAAGAGATAAATAACATAAGCTTGGAACATCTGCAGGATTTGATGAATGCAGTAATGAAGCTTCATAAGTTTTCTGAAGGAGACCCAAGAATGCAGAGGATAAAAGATGTCATCAAAGCCAAACCACCTAGACCAACTTAAGCACAAGATTCAAAGAAGTAGTGGAGGAGACGAAGTTACTTCAATTTATTTCCTGATTAAAGAGCTTAAGTGTTTGCCTGATATAATAGGAAGGGAGTTTGAGGTAGTCTATGAAGGAGATAAGATAAAGAAGATAATCCAGAAGCCAATGAGCATACCATCTTTTATGATTTTGCTCAATGAGATGAAAGAAGATTACAAAAGACAGGAAAGAGAAATGAAGAAATCCAAACTGAAGAAAGGAAAGAGATAAAATGGTAACTGAAAATGTAGTTGTAAAATTTATAGCCAATGTAAAAGCATTTAATGCTGCATTAGCAACTCCTTTAACACACATGAGAAGGATACATACCCAATCTGGTAAAATGAATAAAGAATTGACAAAAAATATGAAAATGGGTCATAGATTGGGATTTGCTTTTAGAAGAGCGATGCATGGGCTTCGTGGATTTCGTATGGAAATGCTTGGAGTTATGTTCTTTGGTATGGGACTTCAAAAATTCTTTACAGGACTTCTTCAGCCAGCTTTGAAACTAACTGGTATATTTGAACTATGGAGTACTGTCCTCGCAATACTATTCCTTCCTATAGCTTTGCTTTTGCTTGATTTTCTTATGCCTTTATTCGATTGGATTATAAACTTAAGTGATAGCACTAAACTATTTATTGGCAAACTTGTTTTACTTGGTGCAGCTCTTGGAGCTGCTCTATTCTTATTTGGAATGTTTGCTCTTGGCATAGGTTCTATCATACTAGCTTTTGCTGGTTTGTTTGTAATATTAGATAAGTTGATTCCTGATATAAGTGTACTCGGTGTGAATATGTCCTCTTTTGTTGAAGCAGGATTGGCAATTAGTTTAATAACTGGAGCAGTTGCTATTTTGAAATCTATGATTGGAACTGTATTTGATGCTATACTTAGTTTAGATTTTGTAAGAGGTTTCCTCGACAGAATTGGTGTTACTGTAGATGATAGTAAAAAGGGTTGGGAGAGATTCAGGGATGTTGTTTCACAGGTATGGGATAAAATAAAGGAAAAATGGGGTAAGGTAGAACTTACAATAGGTAAAGAGAAACTATCTTTTGAAGTTTGGTTAAGAGTTTTACAAACGAGATGGCATCAGTTTACAACAAATCTCACAAAAGATAAAGATAAATTGGTAGAATCTGTTAAGTCTATAACAGATAGTTTCAGTACTTTTTTTGATACTTTAGATGAAAAAGATGCTGCTAATGCTCTTAATATAATAGCTAAAGCAATTAATTTGTTAGCAGCTGCTATAGAAAGATTAAAGGAAGCATGGGAACGTTCAATTTTTGGAGCAGGTATAGCACCAACTACCCCTTTGGGTTTTTTAGCTAACCCACCAAAACAAATAGGAGGATTCATACCACACACAGGACTTTATAAACTTCACGCTGGAGAAACAGTAAACCAAGCTGGAGATACAATTAACTCTTCTCCTATCATCAATGTCTATGGTGCAACAAGTGAAGACTTAGTCAATCAGATTTCAGAGGCAGTAACAAGAAACTTAGCAAATCTATCGAGGAGATAAAATGACAACTGCAATAGACCCAGGAAACATATACATAACATCTGGAACAGTTAGTGGAAATACTATAACTGGTGGAACTACAGTAGATATACAGACTACAAAAATAGATCAGAATATGGATAATCAAGTTACAATTCTTCCTATTCCAATCTCAAAGGGAAGCAGGTCATCTAAAACTGCTTATGCAAGGGCAATAGACCTTAAAAGAATAAAAGAAGTAGTTTCAGTCCAGGGGTTTTTGATAGAAGAGCCAACTTCGAGGGCAATAGATAAAAAGAACAATCTTCTTACTCTAGCTAAAAAAGGAGGTGCTTTGACTTTAGTATGGGGACAGGGAAATTATCAGACTCTCTGGAAACCTAGTACAAGTCCTTATGGAGTTTTTATACTTAAAATAATGTTTACAGAGACTGCAGGGCTTATAGCTGATGCTTCAGGATTTAGTGGAGACCCACCTCCAGAAAGAAGCATGGCAATACAGATTCAGTTAGTCCGTGGTAAAGATATGTAAAATGCACAATGGCAATCAGAACAAAATACATAGGTGTTGGTGCAACAGCTACTGCAGTTACCCTAATAGTCTGGTTCTTTCTCTCTTCTATCTTTTCAGTTGAAGTAAGCGGAGATGTTATTTGTGATGGTACTTTTGAAGACCCTTGTGAAGCTTTCTATAATATAACTTCTCTTACTCATACTTACTATATCTACAATAAAGACAAAGTCAAGCTTAATTTTATCCCAGATGTGAAAGATTCTTATTCTTGTAAAAAAGATGGTAGATATAATGCTGCCTGGAGAGCAGATAGAAGTTTAGCTCCTTGTGGAATAGGCTGGAGAGAGTTTAACTGGGATGTTCCTCTTACTAAAAGATTTTCTTACATAGAGAAATTTATCAAAAATAAGAAGCACGAATACAAGCTTGTTGTCTTTAAATACAATCCAAGTGATAGGATTAAATGGGGTGGAAAGATAACAGGAGAAGAAATAGACCCTGTATTCTTACCTGGAGATATAGATATAACTGTTCTTCATAGATGCAAGACTACTACAAAAGTTAAAGTGGTTGATAATTGGGTACAATGCAAGAAAGATATAGAGTATGTTTATATTGTTAATGTAACTGTTGGTGAAAACCTGATTAGTAGAGATGAAACAAGAGTTAGAGAACAGGACTCATACTGTTTATTGGGAAAGCATAAAGAATATCTTAATACTACTATATGTGAAGATACTGGATTTGAAATAGATGGAAGGATATTATATTATAGAAATGCAGGATGGATGTGTGAGAGAACAGATTATATTATTACTTGTGATGCACCACACCAGAGCAACAAAGATGGTATTTGCCAGAGTGGAGAAAGATGTGCTATCTTTGATATAAAAGATTTATCTAAGAGAACAGATACAGGTTATTCGCCAACAAAACAAATAGAGGAACTTAAAATTGAATAAAACAATACTATGGATATTTGTATTTTTAATCAGTTTATATATTGTAAATGCTATCCCTACAACAACATTCCAAACATTAAGCAATGGTTCATATTCGACAGACCCAGATGATTATCATACCTGTTATGGGCAGTTAAATGGTTCTGATACATCATTTAGTGCTTTTAATAATGAAGCTGAGTTTCGTGATGCTATTGATGGTGGCTCGACTTTATCTGCTGGAGTACATAGCGTTAATCTTACAACAATAGCAGAAAATTCAGACCAAAGGTTTGGCAATCTGTCAAACACCAGTTTTCCATCAGGTACGTGCATTGATATTCAGGGAAGGTATCAGAGTCCAAGCGAGAATGGTGGAATATTTATTGGAGTAACTCACGGTGTACCCCTTGGAACTGTAAGCTGTACCAATGCTGCTAATAGTGGTATTGCCTGTCTTTCACTACTGAATGACGATTCACAGAATCTCGCAGTTTGGAGTTCAGATGATACTCCTAAATACGTAAGCACAGGTTATGTTGTTTCTGTTGGAGAAACTATGAATATGACATTCTGCATAAACGACTCAAAGGCTTCTGTTTATTTATTCAATTCAGATGCTTATAATGCGGAAACTGGCTTGTCTGGCTTGCAAGCATATTATAATTTCTCTCTTGAGGGCAGCAGGGGCCCAGGTGCAGATACTCGGTTTGACCTTAATTATTATTGTGTTTATCCAAAAACAGGAGCACCAGTTCAAGAACCAGCAGTAGATACAAACCCGCCTCAAATCACTTTTATAAATGCAACCTGTGAAGGGGGATTAGGGCAGATTATATTTGATGTTGGTGCTACTGATAACAGGCAACCAGGAGCAGGAGTGACAATTCCAAGAGTCAATGATACCACTTGTACTTTCTTTGTAAAGACAGATGAAGCAGCTACTTGTGCAGTGATAGACCAGAATAGGGATATGAACTGGACAGCTATATATGATGGAAATAGGAACTTTGATACAGAAGGATTAACTCATACTCTTACCTTAAATGCATCAAATTCAACAGGTCCACTTGGAGAATTCAACCTTTCTATAGGATGCAAGGATGCATTAGGAAATGAAAATATCTCCTCTACATCTGGTAAGTTCTTATTGAATCTTACTGATATAACTTTTCCTATTATAAACGGGACTACAAATGAGACAACAATAGTAATTGGAACTGTCCTGAATGCAACTTTTAACATGACGGATAACAAGAATTCGATAAATGGAACTATAATATCAAACAGCACAGGGTATAACAGATATTTTAACTTTAGTTTTGTAAATTATGTTGCTGGAACTAC
>SDBU01004912.1_pt1 | contig 16184 bp, 12 predicted proteins | sample 2277071 | NCBI WGS metagenome assembly SDBU01 (sample SAMN10397929, study PRJNA504765) | marine sediment metagenome | isolation source: marine sediment core GS08_GC12, 126 cmbsf | place: Arctic Ocean: Gakkel Ridge, Loki's castle | collected 2008
GTCTCATGATCCAACTGTGAAGGGACGACCTAAAGGCTGGACACTTCCCATCCGGGATATTCTGATATACGGTGGCGCTGGCTTTATCGTGCCGGTGGCCGGCGATGTTAAGCTGATGCCGGGCACTTCTTCCGACCCGGCCTACCGCAGAATTGATGTCGATGTCGAAACGGGTAAGGTAAAGGGATTATTCTAAAACTGGGGCAAGGGAATGGCTGATAACAGGGCACAGAAACTGCACACTGTACACTTTGAGCCGGACAATATCAATATAGATGTTGAGCCGGGTGCCAACCTCATGGAAACGGCTGTTGCCGCCGGTGTCCATATCAATGCTTCTTGCGGCGGTGCCGGTGTCTGCGGCACGTGCAACGTGCTCATCAAGAAAGGCCGGGTAGAGAGCACCAGAACGGATAAGGTTAGTGCGCAGGATTATCAGAAGGGCGTCAGACAGTCCTGCCAGAGCCGGGTGGTCTCTAACCTGGTGGTTGAAATTCCGCTGGAATCCCGCCTGGAGAAGGTGGTCTTGGATAAGGAACAAACGGAGATAGCTACCCAGATGCCGGCGGTACTGGCGGCAGGCTGGCAGTTCAATCCACCGGCAAGGAAGCTCTATCTAGAGCTGCCGCCGCCAACACTAGAGGACAACGCCAGTGACCTGTCGCGGCTGCTGCGTGGACTGCGGCAACAGTACTGCCTGGAAAATATCTCGGTGGACTTTGAGGTGGTAATCGGGCTGGCCAAGGTGCTGCGTAGCGCTGGCTGGCAGGTTACAGCCACCATTTTGTCAGATGGCGATTCCGGGATTAGGCTGATAAATATAGAGCCGGGGGATACCAGGGCCAGGAGTTATTCGCTGGCCTTTGATATCGGCACCACCGCGGTGCGCGGTCAGCTGCTTGACCTTAACCGCGGCCGGGTTCTGGCCCAGGCGGTGGACTATAACCGGCAGATAAGCTACGGTGCGGATGTCATCAGCCGTATTGCCTGGGCCCAAAAAAGCGGTGGTCTTAGAAGGCTGCAGCGGGCGGTGGTGGACACCATCAACGACCTGGTAGCCGACCTCAGCAGGCAGGCAGGGGTTGCTCCCGATGAAATCGCCCACGTGGTGGTTGCCGCCAATACGGTGATGGTTCAGCTCCTGCTCGGTCTCGACCCCAGGTACCTCAGGCTATCACCCTATGTGCCCGCAGCCAGTGCCCTGCCGCTGATACCGGCCAGCTCCGTGGGCATAAAGCTGGCCAAACATGCTCAGCTCTTCGTAATGCCCTCGGTAGCCAGCTATGTCGGTGGTGATATTGTTGCCGGCATTCTCGGCAGCGGCATCTACCAGAGAGAGACAGTGACCCTTTATATAGACATCGGTACCAATGGCGAGATTGTCATCGGTAACTCGGACTGGATGATGACCGCAGCCTGTTCTGCCGGGCCTACCTTTGAAGGTGGCGGGGTGAAACATGGCATGATAGCTACTACCGGTGCCATTGAGGGTTTTGAAATTGACCCGGCAACCCTTGGGCCCAGGCTTGCCATCATCGGAGATGCCAGGCCCAGGGGAATCTGCGGCTCGGGTTTGATAAACATCGCTGCGGCGCTGCTTAAGGCCGGTGTTATCGGTCAGAACGGCAAGTTTAACACTGACCTGGCCAGCAAACGGATCAGAAAAGGTGCCGACGGCTATGAGTATCTACTGGCCCGGGCAGATGAGACTGAAACCGGCAAGGACATTGTCATTACCGAGATAGATATTAACAACCTGATACGCTCTAAGGCGGCTATGTATGCCGGCTGCCAGACGCTGGTAAAGAGCGTCGGTAGCAAGTGCGGTATTGTAGAGCAGGTGATTATCGCCGGCACTTTTGGCAGCAAGATAAATATTGAGAATGCCATTGGCATCGGCTTGCTGCCTGACCTGCCCCGGGACAAGTTTGTCTTTATCGGCAACGGCTCCCTTCTGGGAGCCAGGCTGACCTCCTTTTCCAGAGACCTGCTCAGTGACAGCCAGAGGGTGGCCGCTATGATGACCAACGTGGAGCTATCCGAAAGCGCCAGCTTTATGGAAAACTATGTGGCAGCGCTGTTCCTGCCGCATACCAACGCCGGTGAATTCCCTTCGGTGAGATTGGGGTAAGGACTTTGAATTTTGCGGTTGCCGGTAAGGGTGGTAGCGGAAAAACATCAATATCCAGCCTTATCATCCGCTACCTTAAGAGAGAAGGGCTGGTGCCCGTCCTGGCAGTTGATGCCGACGGCAACGCCAATCTGGGTGAAAGCCTGGGGCTGAAGGTGGACAAGACAATCGGCTCCATACTGGCCTCCTTTAACGAGGAGAAGATTAGCATACCCAGCGGGCTGACCAAGGGGGCCTATCTGGACTTCAAGCTGAACGAAGCCATAGTCGAGAGCGAGGGTGTAGACCTTATCTCAATGGGCCGTGGTGAGGGCACCGGCTGCTACTGCTATCCCAATACGGTGCTCAAGAACTTCATCGACAAGCTTGTGGGAAACTACGCCAATATGGTGATGGATAACGAGGCGGGAATGGAGCACCTCAGCCGCCGGACAACCGAGAATATAGACGAGCTATTCATTATCTCTGACCACTCGGTAAAGGGGATAAGGACGGTAGCCCGCATAATTGAACTGATAACTGAGCTGAAGCTCGATGTCAAGCGGCAATCCGTGGTAATCAACCGCGTTCCCGATAGACTTGATGGACACATCAGCCAGGAGCTTGACCGGCTGGGCATTAAGCCGATGGCCGCCATACCCCTGGATGAGGAGGTCTATAATTATGACCTGGCGCAGAAGTCGCTCCTTGACCTGCCCGATACCTCAGGGGCGGTCGGGGCAATAAAAATGCTCATGTCCCGGGTTCTTGGTTAAAACCAGAGATAAGTATGCCTGTGAAGGAGGGTAAGATGACAGCCGAGATTATTAGCGGCAAGGAAATTGCCAAGCAGATTGGCGAGGAGTTAAAGCAGGAGGTGAGCCGGCTGAAATATGAGCACCAGCTGGTTCCCGGGCTGGCCACCGTTCTAATGGGTGACGACCCGGCGTCTCAGGTGTATGTCAACTCAAAGGTAAAGATGTGTGAGTCACTGGGCATCCGTTCTTCGAGATACGACCTGCCATCTGAAACAAATGAAGCGACCCTGCTTGAGCTTGTCGCCCGGCTGAACAAAGACTTTCAGGTTCATGGCATACTGGTGCAATTACCGTTGCCTGACCACATAGATGAAAGCAAAGTCCTGATGGCCATTGACCCCAAGAAGGATGTAGACGGTTTTCACCCGGTTAACGTGGGCAAGCTGATGATTGGTGAGCCGGACTTTTTGCCCTGTACTCCCCATGGCATCCAGCAACTACTGGTCCGCTCCGGGGTAGAGATTGAGGGAGCCGATGTCGTTGTTGTTGGCCGGAGTAACATCGTGGGCAAACCGGTGGCCAATATTCTGCTGCAGAAAAAACCGGAAGCCAACGCCACGGTCACTGTATGCCACACCAGGACGCGTGATATGGCGGCTCACACCCGGCGGGCTGATATACTGATTGTGGCCGCCGGCAAGCCAAAGGCGATAACCGCTGATATGGTAAAGGAGGGAGCGGTGGTAATCGATGTTGGTGTCCACCGCATCGGTAAAACGGCTGAGGGCAAGTCTATTTTGTGCGGCGATGTTGACTTTGAATCGGTCAAGGAAAAAGCCAGAGCTATTACGCCGGTGCCCGGCGGTGTCGGCCCGATGACCATAGTGATGCTCATGACAAATACGATAAAGGCGGCCAAACTAGCCGCCGGACTGGCGCAGTGACAGCCCCCTGCTCCAAGGAGGAAATTATGGAATATAAGATAGAAGAAAAGAAGGCGCCCGGCCGGGATAAAGTGAAAGTGCTGGGAGCGACCTATGAAGAAGGCAAGCCCGGGGGAGAAGAGGCCGGCCGGTGGCGGCAGAAGCTGAGAGACAGAAAAGAGAAGTTAAAGTATCTGGAGACCGGTGAGAGATACTGGTACGGTAAGGAGTGGCACGGCAGCGAGAAGAGGAAGAACCCGGCCTAGCTTGCGGAGGTAAACAATGGCTTTTGAGATACCCGAACTATCGTACAGCGGCAAAATCAAGGAGATAATCCTGGGAAAGGGAGACAAAGCGGTCACCGTGGGCGGTGAGACCTCCTATCCCTTCCACCTTTTCGAGGGAGCAATGCCCAACCTGCCCAGAATAGCCATGGAGGTCTATGATGCACCTCCCGAAGGCTGGCCCGAGGCGGCCCTTGAGCCCTTTCAGGGGGTGACCGATGACCCGGTGGCCTGGGCCAAGAAGTGCGTCGATGACTATGGAGCCGAGATGGTCTGTCTGCAGCTGGAGAGCACCGACCCCAATGGTCTTGATCGTGGGGCCGATGAGGCCGTCGCTGTCGTCAAGGGCGTGGCCGATGCCATTGATGTCCCCCTTATCGTCTGGGGGACGGCCAACCACGACAAGGACACCGAGGTGCTGCGCCAGGTTTGCGAGGTTTGCCAGGGAAAGAACCTGATTGTCGGCCCGGTTGAGGAGGGCGATTATAAGAAGATTGCCGCCTCGGCTCTGGGCTATAACCACACCGTTATTGCCTCTTCGCCAATAGATATTAACCTGGCCAAGCAGCTTAACATTTTACTGGGCAACCTCGGGGTTCCCGATGACAAAATGATGGTGGACCCCACCGTCAGCAGCATCGGCTACGGGATTGAGTACTGCTACTCGGTGATGGAGCGAATCCGGATGGCTGCCCTCACCCAGCAGGATGATAAGCTCCAGCAGCCCGTTATATGTAACATCGCCAAAGAGACCTGGAAGACAAAAGAGGTCAAGATACCTACCGAAGAAGCCCCGGAGCTGGGCGATAGCAGGAAACGGGGGATACTCATGGAGGCAATGTCGGCCATGGTATTACTGATGGCCGGGGGTGATGTCGTCATTATGAGGCATCCGGAGGCTATCAGGCTGGTGCGGGAGATGATTGGCGAGCTGACGGCTTCATAGGAGTGGTTGTTAAGCAATTTAGTTTGACACCAGGTAAGTCGAGTTTTAACCTATAAACAGGAGAGTCATTTAATGGCAGAAGAAACAAAAGCAAAGAGTATTGACAGCGCCACTTTGGAGATGTTAACCAAAGCCGAAAGTGATGGTGTCAGCGTCGCCTTTGACCGGGCGGCCAGGATGAAGCCCTGCCCAATCGGCGCCGAAGGTAGCTGTTGCAGCAACTGTGCCATGGGGCCGTGCCGCATCCCGCTGCCCAAGAGCAAGGAGCTTACTACGGAGGAGGAGAAGAATCGGCGCGGCGTTTGTGGTGCTACCGCCGAGACCATTGCCGCCCGCAACTTCTTGTGCATGGTGGCCGCCGGCTGCGCTGCTCACGGCGACCATGGCCGCAAGGTGACCGAATTATTTTTAATGGCGGCCAGGGGAGAAACAGCTGGCTTTGAGATTAAGGATGAGCAGAAGCTTTTACAGCTGGCCCTTGATTTCGGCATTGAAATCGGCCAGCGCTCAAGGAAGGAGATCGCCATTGATGTTGGTGAGACTGCCTTAAAAGAGTTTGGCAAGCAGGATGGAGAGCTCCTCTTTTTGAAGCGGGCGCCGCTGAAGCGCCAGGAGCTCTGGCGTAAGCTGGGTGTAGCCCCCAGGGGTATTGACCGTGAGGTGGTCGAGGCTTTGCACCGCACCCACATGGGGGTTGACCAGGACTATAAAAACCTGCTCAATCAGGCAAGCCGAACAGCCCTGGCCGATGGCTGGGGAGGCAGCATGATTGCCACCGAGCTTCAGGATACAATGTTTGGTACTCCCTCCCCTGTTTTCAGCCAGATTAACCTGGGTGTGCTCAAAGAAGATGAAGTAAACGTTATCATTCACGGCCACGAGCCGCAACTGGCAGAGATGATGGCCATGGTGGCCCAGGACCCGGAGATGATTAAATACGCTAAGTCCAAGGGGGCAAAGGGTATAAACCTGGCCGGCATGTGCTGCACGGCCAATGAGATTCTAATGCGCCACGGGGTACCCATCGCCGGCAACTTCTTGCAGCAGGAGCTGGTCATCGTCACCGGTGCCGTTGAGGCCATGGTGGTTGATGTCCAGTGCATTATGCAGGGCATCTCCGATGTCGCTCAGTGCTATCATACCAAGGTCATCACCACCGACGCCAAGGCTAAAATCCAGGGTGCCACACACGTTGAGTTCGATGAGCACAATCCTTTTGATTCCGCCAAGGCAATACTGAAGATGGCCATTGATAATTATGTCAACAGGGGAAAGAATGTACACATCCCCAGGGAAAAAACCGACCTCATCGCTGGCTTTAGCCATGAGACCATAAACTATCTGCTGGGCGGTCTCTTCCGTGCTTCCTACCGGCCGCTGAACGACAACATCATCAACGGCCGTATCAGGGGTGTGGCCGGCGTCGTCGGCTGCAACAATCCGCGCATTACCCATGATGCTCAGCTGTCAATGGTCAAGGAACTCATCAAGAACGATGTGCTGGTTCTGCAGACCGGCTGCATGGCTATGGCCAGCGCCAAAGCGGGGCTGATGGTGCCCGAAGCCGCTGCCAAATACGCCGGTGCCGGGCTGGCCTCGGTCTGTGAGGCAGTGGGTATACCGCCGGTACTGCATATGGGAGCCTGTATTGATAACTCACGTATTCTGATGGCGGCCACGGCCATGGTCAAGGATGGTGGCTTGGGCGATGATATCAGTGACCTGCCCGTGGCTGGCGCCGCCCCCGAATGGATGAGTGAAAAAGCGCTCACCATTGGCCAGTACTTCGTTGCCTCTGGTGTCTATACCGTCTTCGGTGTTACCTGGCCGACCACTGGCTCAAAGAAGGTGACCGAGCTGCTTTTTGAGGAATTTGAGGAAACATACGGTGGAATGTGGGCCTTTGAGCCCGACCCCTTGAAGGCGGCCCGCATGATGATTGAGCATATTGATAAGAAGCGTAAGGCCCTCGGTATAGACAAGGCCCGGGAGAGGGTGCTCTACGACATGGAAATGCGGCGGGAACTGGAAGCGGTCTAGAAAGGGGATAAGGACTCAGAGTTATGTCAAAAATCATTGCATCAGCAGCAATTAGAGGAGCCCACAAGATTGTCGGGCGGGCTGAGGAGAAGTGGCAGGAGGCCATGGAGAAGTGGAGTGCAGGTGAGCCGGTTGGCTTTCCAAACACCGCCTACTACCTTCCTGTAATCTATGGCATCCTGGGCATTAAAGTAGAGAAGCTGGAGGATATGAAACAGGTGCTGGACAGGTGCCGCTCGCTCTTACCGCCACCGGTGAGGGAGACTCATCCCCTGCCCTATCTGGCTCCGGCCCTGGATGCCGGCATGGCCACCTTTTTCGCCGAGGAGATCATTGAGGCCATCCGCTATCTGGAGCAGCCGGATTTCTACACCAAGACTGAAGACCCGGCCGATAACAATATCTGGCTGGGTGCGGCTGATGATGTCATCCTGAGAAAGAGGGGCATTGAATTCGTTGATGGTACCGCTCCCGGATTTGCCGCTATCCTGGGCGCCGCTCCGTCAAATGAAGTGGCCGCCAAGATTGCGCAGGAGCTGCAGCAGAAGAACCTGTACGTCTTTATGTGTGCCGAAAACGATGGCAAGAGGTTCTCGGAGCAGCTTATCGAGGCTGGAGTGCAGATTGGCTGGCCGACACGGCTGGTATCCTTCGGCCCGGATGTTTCCGCCGCTGTATTCGCTATGGGCTTTGCCACCAGGGCGGCTATGTCCTTTGGCGGCGTTGAGCCCGGGGATTTTAGAAAGATACTCATTTATAATAAAGACCGCATCTTCGCCTTCGCCATGCCTCTGGGCTATGTTACCGAGGAATGGTATGCCAACGCCGCCGGCGTCATCAACTGGGGCTTCCCCGTCATCGCCGATACGCCGATACCGGAGGTCTTGCCCACCGGTATTACCACCTATGAGCACGTTGTCTCCAATGTGCCCCATGACAAGATTGTTTCCCGCGCCATCGAAGTGCGCGGGCTTAAGGTGGCCGTTGCCCAGGTACCGGTGCCGGTTGCCTATGGCCCGGCCTTTGAGGGTGAGCGGGTGCGCGGCGATGACATCTATCTTGAGTGCGGCGGCGGCCGGTCTCAGATGGTGGAGTGGGTAACCTCAAGGCCCATGGATGAGGTAGAGGACGGCAAGGTCGAGGTTATCGGCCAGGAGATTGCAGATGTCCCTGCCGGTACCAAGCTGCCTCTGGCTATAGCAGTTGAGGTCGCCGGCCGGGAGATGCAGGATGACTACGAGCCCATATTAGAGCGTCAGATTCACCACCTGATAAACTATGCCCAGGGAGTGATGCACATCGGCCAGAGAGATATCGCCTGGCTCCGGGTTAGCAAAGCAGCCGTGGAGAAGGGTTTCAAGCTAGAGCACATCGGCACCATCCTCCATGCCAAGCTGCACCAGGACTTTGGCCGCATCTTTGACAAGATTCAGGTGAAAATCTATACCGAGGCCGACAAGGTAAAAGAGACGGTGAAAAAGGCCAAGACGGTTTATGCCGTCCGTGATATCCGTATTGAGGGCATGGCTGACGAGACAACCGATATGTACTACTCCTGCACTCTGTGCCAGTCTTTTGCCCCCAGCCATATCTGTGTAATCAGCCCGGAGAGAACCGGCCTCTGCGGCTCTTACAACTGGATGGACTGTAAAGCGGCCTTTGAGATTAATCCCACCGGCCCCAACCAGCCGGTGCCCAAAGGGGAAACTATTGACGCCCATATGGGTCAGTGGAAGGGAGTCAACGAGTTTGTCTTCAAGGCCTCCCGGGGTAAGCTTGACCACTACAACCTCTACAGCCTGATAAACGACCCGATGACCTCGTGTGGCTGCATGGAGTGCATTGCTGCTGTTCTACCGTTGTGTAACGGCATAATGTCAGTAAACCGGGAATATACGGGCATGACCCCCAGTGGTATGAAGTTCACCACGCTGGCCGGCACCATCGGTGGCGGTATCAGTACCCCCGGTTTTGTCGGCCACAGCAAATATAACATTTCCCAGAGGAAATTCCTCAGTGCTGAAGGCGGGATTAAGAGGCTGGTGTGGATGCCCAAGATGCTTAAGGAGGAGATTGCCGGCCGCTTCAATGCCCGGGCGGAGGAAATTGGTATTGCCAACCTCATGGAGATGATTGCTGATGAGACAATAGGCGTCACTGAGGACGAAATCCTGCCATTCCTTCAGGAAAAAGGGCACCCGGCGTTAAGTATGGAACCAATAATGTAGGGAGGAGTTTACAGTATGCCACTTACCGGTATAGAGATATTCAAGCTGCTGCCCAAGACTAACTGCGGTGAGTGTGGTGTGCCCACCTGCCTCGCCTTCGCCATGAGCCTGGCTGCCGGCAAGGCCGAGCTGGCTGCCTGTCCCTACGTTTCTGAAGAAGCCAAGAGCAAGCTGGAGGAGGCATCGGCCCCTCCTATCAGGCCGGTGACCATCGGCGTCGGTGACCGGGCACTCAAGGTAGGTGGCGAGACGGTCATGTTCCGTCATGAAAAGAGGTTTGAAAACCAGCCCGGCCTGGCCATCATTATCAGTGACGCCATGGATGATACCGAAGTTGACCGCCGGCTGGCTAGCTTTAAGGAGCTCCAGTACCAGCGGGTGGGGCTGACCCTCCGCCCCGAGCTGGTGGCAGTTAAGTGTGATTCGGGTGATGCCGGCAGATTTGAAGCCCTGGTGACCAGGGTCAAAGGGGGCTGTGATGGCAATATCATACTGATGAGTGGTGACCCTGCTGTGCTGGCTGTCGGTGTGAAGGCCTGTGCCGACAGGAAGCCGCTGCTCTATGCAGCAACCAGGGATAACATTGACCAGGTAGCGGCACTGGCCAAGGAATACTCCTGCCCGGTAGCCGCCAAGGCTGCCAGTCTGGAAGAGCTGGCCGAGCTGACTACCAGTCTCAATCAGGCCGGAGTTCAGGATATCGTTATTGACTCTGGCGCCAGGAGACCGCGCCAGGTTCTTGAAGACCAGGTGATAATCAGGAGGGCCGCCCTGGAAAAGAAATACCGGCCCCTGGGCTATCCAACCATCATCCTGGCCAACGAGATGGCTGACAACCCGATGAAGGAGGCCCTGATTGCCGCCACCTTTGTTGCCAAGTATGGTGGCATTATTGTTCTCTCTGATTTTCAGGGTGAAAGCCTGTTTCCTCTTCTGGTGCTCAGAATGAACATCTTCACCGACCCCCAGCGGCCCCTGGCTACCACCGAGGGCATCTATGATGTTAGCGGCCCGGATGAGAATTCACCGGTGCTGGTTACCTCCAACTTCTCGTTGACCTATTTCATTGTCTCCGGTGAAATAGAAAACAGCCGGGTTCCCGCTTACCTGCTGGTCAAGGATACCGAAGGCCTATCGGTTATGACTGCCTGGGCTGCCGGAAAATTCGGGGCCGATACTATTGCCCTTCTGGTGAAGAAGAGCGGCATCGGTGACAGGGTGAAGCACCGAAAGCTGATAGTCCCCGGCTACATCGCCATTGAAAGCGGTGGGCTGGAAGAGGAACTGCCCGACTGGGAGATTCTGGTTGGCCCCAGGGAAGGAGCCCACATCCCGGCTTATCTTAAAGCATGGAAACCTTAGGAGGGATCTTATGATACTCGTCGGTGAAAACATTAATATAATGTCCAAGACCATCGGCCCGGCGCTGAGGGAGAGAGATGCCAGGCCCATTCAGGCACTGGCCAGGGCTGAGGCCGGTGTTGATTATCTCGAGCTGAACATTGGCCCCGCCCGCAAGACCGGTGAGGAACTGATGACCTGGCTGGTCAACACTGTACAGGAGGTTACCGACAAGCCCCTATCTCTGGATACCACCAATTCGGTGGCCACCGAGGCCGGCCTCAAGACCTGTAAGAGCCGGGCGCTCATCAATTCCATTTCACTGCAGCCGGAAAGACTGGAGAAGGTTTTGCCCATGGTCAGGCAGTATAACGCCGACATGATCGGCCTCCTCTGGGGAATGGAGGGCATGCCCCGCGATGCCAATGAGAGATGTATGCTGGCGGTTGACCTAATCTATAAGGCCAACCAGCTGGATATCCCCAATGAAGACATCTGGATTGACCCCATTATTACCCCGGTCAGCGTTGAGATAAACCAGGTAAAAGCCAGCCTGGAGTTTATGAGCATGCTGGCCGATATCGCTCCGGGGTGCAAGTCCATCGTCGGCCTGTCCAATGTCTCCAATGGTACACCAGCCGACTTAAGGCCCTATCTCAACCGCGCCTATCTGGCCATGCTGATGAAGCACGGGCTCTATGCCGCCATAGTTGATGCCTTTGATGAGGAGTTAATCAGGCTGGCCGGGGGCGAGATGCCGGAGATAGTCAGTCTGGTGCACCGGGTGATGGATGGTGAAAAGCCGGATGTGGCTTCGTTGACTCAGAAAGAGAAAGATTACGTAAAAACTGTCCGCGTCCTGAGCGGTGAAATGCTCTACTCACACTCCTGGCTTGAGATATAGTCTTTCCACGGGGAATGGACTTTGGCGCTGCCTGAGCAGAGAAACTTCCAGCATGCCTATAATCTGGCTTTAGAACTGGCTTGCCAAGAGCTGGCCCGGATTGATGACCTGGAGGAGCAGTGCCGTAAAAGCGGCGCCCGGTTAAGGCTGGCAAACAACAAAAAGGTCATCGCTCTCGATTATCTAGGCAAATCCCACCAGCTCACCCTGCCCGGGGCAGAGATTCGTTCGGTATCCGGGGAGGAGCCGGTATCCCCGAGAGAGAAGCTCTTGATACTGCATTATTTCATACGTGCCCAGGGCGGTGCCCTTGCTGGCCGCAAAATCACCTATAAGGAGCTGCCGGATGGCGCCAATTACTTTCCTGTTTTCTATAAGAGAGCTGTTAGGCCGCTTCTGGCCAACTTCGGCCAACAGCCGCAGAGTCTGCTGGAAACCGCCGCTATCCTTGGTGGGCAGAGGGCTGATTTCGGTGATATTGCCGTTACCATAAACGCCTTCAGCCGCGTGCCGATAACGCTGGTGCTGTGGGGTGGTGATAATGAGCTTCGGCCTGAGGGTAGTATCCTGTTTGACGCCAGTATCTCCGGCTACCTCTCCGCTGAAGATGTAAGCGTGCTCTGTGAAACGATTGCCTGGAAATTGGCTCGGGCAAAGCAGGGTGAAGCCTGGTCTTAACGTCTGCCTACTCAACGGTTACGCTTTTAGCCAGGTTACGGGGGAAGTCTATGGGGCAGCCCCTTTTCTCGGCGGCATAGTAGGCCAGGAGCTGAAGCACCACGGAGTTGACTATTGGCGAGAAAATCAGGCCTACCTTGGGCACGCTTATAACGAAGTCGGCCATTTCATCAACAGACTCGTCGCCATTTTCAACCAGGGCTATTACTGGCGCACCCCGGGTCTTGATTTCCCTGATGTTGTTTAATATGGCTTCATAGGTGTTATCCTTGGCAACGACAGCTACTACTGGAGTGTCCTTATCCAGCAAGGCGAACGGGCCGTGCTTTAGTTCCCCGGCAGCGTAGCCCTCGGCGTGTATGTAGGAGATTTCCTTAAGTTTTAGCGCCCCTTCCAGGGCTACCGGGTAGTTGATGCCCCGTCCGATAAAGAAGACATTATCGTAGCCGGCGAGGTACTCGCCGCACTGCTTTATGCCGGACTTATTATCGAGCACCTGTTGCACTGTGTTTGGTAGCTGTCTGAGAGTCATCAGCATATCGGCCAGACGCTTGATATCAGCTATGGAGTAGGACATTGCCAGCCAGTACAGGGCGACCAGTTCGGCGATGAAGCTCTTGGTGGAAGCCACACTTATTTCAGGTCCAGCCTGGGTGTAGAGGGTCAGGTCGGCGATGCGGCTGATGGTACTGCCGACTACGTTGGTGATAGCCAGCACGTGGCAGCCCTTCTCCTGCAGCCTCCTGGTAGCCTTGATTGTGTCGGCGGTCTCGCCGGACTGGGTGATGACGATACCCATTGTCTTGGCCAGGGTCTGGGGGTAGTAATTGAATTCGGAGGCCAGTTCCACCCGCACCGGAATTCCAAGAAGCTCCTCGAAAATGCACTTGCCGACCAGGCCGGCGTGGTAAGAAGTGCCACAGGCCACGAAGAGCATGGCTTCAGTACCGGTGTCCCTCATGCTTTCCAGGTCGATTATCGGTGCTATTTCATGTCCGTATCCTATCAGTGTGTCCCTTATAACACGGGGTTGCTCGTGGATTTCCTTGAGCATGAAGTGCTCGTAGCCTGCTTTCTGTGCCTCATCGACACTCCAGGGTATCTTGTGTTCCTTTCTCCTGATAACGGAGCCGTTTTGCCTGATTTCTATACCGCTATTGGTGATAACCCCGATATCTTCTTCTTCCAGGTAAACCACCCGGTTGGTATAGTCCAGTATCGCCGGCACATCAGAGGCGGCAAAGTTCTCCTGGTCACCAATGCCGACAATAAGCGGGCTATCCTTACGGGCAACTACCAGCTTGGATTCGCCCTCCCGGAGTACTACGATGGCATAAGAGCCCTCTATGTCCTTTAGTGCAGCTGCCACTGCCTCTTCCAGATTGCCCCGGTAATACTTTTCGATGAGATGGGGTAATACCTCGGTGTCTGTTTGCGAAAGGAAGTGGTGCCCCTCATCTGTTAATTGCTGTTTAAGCTCTTGAAAATTGCTTATTATGCCGTTGTGGACTACGGCGATGCAACCGCTGCAGTCAAGGTGGGGGTGGGCATTGACCGCCGATGGCTCGCCACAGGTGGCCCATCGAGTATGACCAACACCGGTCATGCCTTCGAGCAACGGCACCTTCCTGACGAGTTCCCCTACCCGCAGCCTGTCCTTTTGCAGATCAATTCCATTTCCCGCGACGGCAATGCCGCAGGAATCATAGCCACGGTACTCAAGCCGGGCCAGGCACTTAAACAGGACCGGTTGCGCCGGTTTGTTACCAATGTAGCCAACGATACCGCACATGACTCTGCTAGACCACCAGGCTCCGGTCTGGCGTCTGTCCGCTGATTAGCTTAAGCGCCTTGACCTGTGTGTAGTTGCCGGCGATGACTCCGGGCATGGCGACCACGTTGCTGCCAAGGCTACAGCCCTCACCCAGCATGGCCCCTACTTTCACCCGGTGGTATCCGTCAATCTTTATCTCGGTCTCACCGCTGATAGCGGAAAGGTGACCGGTTATAGCACAGCCTTTATCAATAACCGAGTCCTGTATTATGGAGCCAGGGCCAACGCTGACATCGCTGCCGATGACGCTGTTCTCCACCTCGGTAAAGGGTGCAATAACCACGTTGTCACCGATACTGGTGGCCGGCAGGATGCAAACATTGGGGCCTATTTCACAGCCCCGGCCGATTACCACCGGGCCGGCTATGTAGCAGTTTGACTTTATTATCGTATTTTCGTCCACCGAAACCAGGCCCTTTATGGTTACCCCGGTCTCGATGGTGCCGCCAAGTTGGCCTTGTACCCGGCGCAGAACGGCTCCGTTAAGGCTCAGTATGTCCCAGGGGTAGACAACATCAAGCCAGGTGCTGGCTGTTTCCAGAGCACGGATCTTGCCTCCGTCGGCTATTACACTGTTGAGGGCGGCTGGAATGCTTGGCTCGTCCTTAAGGTAATCAAGGATGGCCCTGCTTAAGCAATATATGCCGGTATTAACGATTTGGATGCCGGGCTCCCTGCTCTGGGTAGAAACACGTCTCTCCGGGCGCGTTGCTTCCTTAATCATACCATTTTCGATGGTGACCACGGCGCTTCTGAATGGATCCTCCATTTTTTTAACCAGTATTGCTTCCGGTCTGGCGGCGGCAATCTGGGCAATGGTGTCGGCTTCAATCAGTTTGTCGCCTGGTAGAACTAGAAATTCATCGTTAACCGCCGCCTTAGCCTGTGAAAGAGCATGGGTGGTGCCCAGTTGCCTCTCCTGTGTCACATACTTTATGTCAACCCCAAACTGCTCTCCGGAGCCCATGCAGTCGAAAATCTGTTCCTTTCGGTAGCCGACAACCAGCACGATGTCGCGTATGCCATTCTGTGCCAGCGACTCAACTACGTATTGCAGGATAGGAGCTCCGGCGATACTAATCATCGCCTTAGGTTTATTAACTGTAAACGGTCTGAGCCGCCTTCCCTCTCCGGCTGCTAGAATGACTGCCTGTTTCATAAGCTACTCCTCTAGAATACCCTTGAGCCCGGTGCGATGATACCACTGACTACGGCGCCCGGTCCAATGGCGGTGTTATTGCCAATTATAGTGCCGACATTGATGCTGGCGTTTATTCCGGTCTCAACACCGTCTCCTATTATAGCCCCAAGTTTGCGTTTTTTGGTATCTATGCCGGCCACCGATATATTCTTTTTGTCCAGCCTGAGGTTGGCGATTTTAGTGCCCGAGCCGAAGTTGCAGTTCTCTCCGATGATGCTGTCGCCGATGTAGTTGTGGTGCGGTATTTTGGTGCCCCTCATTATTATGGAACTCTTCACCTCAACAGCGGCGCCAAGGTGGCAGTCATCGCCAATGGCGGTGTACGGCCTGATGTAGCAGTTGGGGCCGATGTCACAGCCCCGGCCGATTACCACCGGGCCGGTTATATAGCAGCCTGACCTCAGTATTGTATCCTCACCGATGGCGACAGGCTCCTTGATGAATACATTATCCTCGATCTTGCCCAGAGTTTGTGCTTCAATGCCGGCCATCAGGGTTTCGTTGGCGGACAGCAGGTCCCACGGGTAGCTAAAGTCAAGCCAGTAGCTGATTTCCTGAGGGGCGATGCGCTGTCCCATCTCTATCATCAGCCTCAGGGAATCGGTAATCTCATACTCTCCCCGTGGTGATTTCGGTGTCCTGGCGATGGCATCAAAGATATCCGGCGTTAGCAGATAGAGTCCGGTATTGGCGATGTTCGAAGGTGGCCGCACAGTTTTTTCATAAATCTGAGTTATCTGCCCATCACGTACCTCGACCACTCCCAGGCCGCTAACGTCATCCACATCCTTTACCCCGATAGCATTATCGCTGCTGTTGGTCAGGTTGATTATGTCTTCACTGCTGGTAATGATATCACCGTTCATTACCAGGAATTTACCGTCAATTGAAGCCCTTACTCTCCTGATGGCGTCAGCCGTGCCCCGTCGCTTTCTCT
>SDBU01004914.1_pt1 | contig 16181 bp, 20 predicted proteins | sample 2277071 | NCBI WGS metagenome assembly SDBU01 (sample SAMN10397929, study PRJNA504765) | marine sediment metagenome | isolation source: marine sediment core GS08_GC12, 126 cmbsf | place: Arctic Ocean: Gakkel Ridge, Loki's castle | collected 2008
GCACATTAGCATCCATTAAGATCGGCGCACCCGTTTCACATGTCGAGGCCGGCGCGAGATGTTTTAATATGAAATTGCCCGAGGAAGTCAACAGGAGGCTCATTGATCACTGTTCGAGCACACTATTTGCCGCAACGGATAAGTGTGTGATTAACCTGGAGAATGAGTCCGTGATGGGTGAGTGTTTCCTGACCGGCGATGTCATGTACGATGTCTTTTTAAAATTCAGTGATCGAGTTGATGAGTGCACCATTCTTGATGAACACACCCTTGCTAAAGAAGAGTACATGTTACTCACCCTACACAGAGGCAAAAATGTGGACGACCCATCAAGGCTACGGGACATCATGGCAGGAGTTCAAAAAACAGGAGAGAAGGTAATCTTTCCAGCCCATCCAAGAGCGAGAAGTGCATTGGCGAAATGTGACCTCCTCCACCGGGATAATAACATTAAGGTGGTCGACCCTGTGAGTTATATCGAGATCCTCACCCTACTTAGGCACGCGAGCGTTGTATTAACTGATTCGGGTGGATTACAGAAGGAAGCATTCTGGTCAAAGATACCATGTGTAATACTTAGGAACGAAACAGAGTGGACGGAGACAATTGAAATGGGGGTGAGTTCTATCGTGGGTGCGGGTTCAGGTAAGATAACACACACGATAAAAGACACATACGAAAGAAATACGGAAATAAGGAGTAAGTTTAGAAAAAATCCGTTTGGTGACGGAGACGCCTCGGGAAGGATAATTGAGATCCTTAAAACATGGGAGGATACAAGGAAATGAAGATTCTGTTATGTAACCCCGCAGACTCAAGATCTCCAGTGGAAGTTGAAAATCCATTATACTCAATAGGAATGTTGTGCATAGCTAGTTATCTGCGTAAACATATCGACGAAAAGTTAGATTTCAAATACATAAATCGTGATTACGAGAGAGAATTTTCACAATTTAAACCCGACTTGACATTAATGACTACTGTCTCGGCGCGTTACAATGTATCAAAATGGATAGCTAAACGATACAAAGAACTGGATAGTAGTGTCCCCATGGTTGTAGGGGGGCATCATATAACAGCCCTACCTCAAACAATGACCGAGGATATGGATATCGCTGTACTCAGAGAGGGAGAAGAAACCATGCGTGAGCTTTTACCATTTATCGATGCGCCACATAATGGTATAAGAGGTATCGCATACAGAGAGGGCGGTGAGCTAAAAATAACCGCTCCTCGTCCACTTATTGAGGATATAGATTCAATTCCATTCCCGGCGAGGGATATTGTAAGCCATCAAATTAAAAGAGGTGAAACTACAGGGCTCATAACAGCGCGAGGGTGTCCATATAGGTGTGTCTTTTGCTCGAACCTAAAATTCTGGGGCAGGGTAAGGTTCCACTCGGCGGAATATGTTGTGAGAGAAATCAAAGAAATTGCTGAGAAATATACTAGGAAAATTATGATTTTGGATGACACATTTACAATCAATAAAAAACGATTAAGAAAAATCGCTGAGTTGATTCTGGCAGAGTCGCTAGATTTAGAATTTAGTGTTGGTGGAAGAGCGGATATGATTGATGAAGAAATGTGTAGTTTATTAAAGAAGATGGGGGTGACCGACATAGTGTTTGGCCTCGAATCGGGTAGTCAGAATGTTTTAAGTTATTTGAAGAGTGGGGGGGTCAAAGTTGAGGACAACTACAGAGCAATAAAGCTCTGTAAAAACCATGATATTAACGTCTTCGGAAGTTTCGTGATCGGGAGTCCAGACGAAACAAAAGAGGATATTCTAGAAACGCTAAAACTGGCAAAAAGCAAAGCCATATGGATCCCGATAGCTTTCCCATTAACGCCCTTACCTGATACTCCTCTGTGGGACGAGGCCTTGAAGAGGGGACTAGTGAGTAACGATATGGATTGGGATAGACTCAATTTCTCTCGGCACAATCTCGGTACTCACGAGAAGTTAGTTGTAATGAGTAATAGTCTATCTAGAAAGGAGCTCTTTAAGTTGTGGAAGAAATTTGAGAGAGTTAGGTATATGAGTCTGATAAAGGCAGGGACAAAAGACCCTGAAAGGGGGTTAAAATATACTTGGCAGAGAATACGAGGGAGCCTGAAGGAGATAGTAAGTTGATAATGAGCGTAGAAAAGGATCAGCGACCTGAACCAAGGAACGATGAAAAAGGGCTCACTATAGGTATACCAACTCGTAACGCAGAGTGGTGTCTTCCTTATTGTTTCGAATCGCTCAAGGCCTTAACGACTCAGCCAGCCGAGTACGTTATATGTATTGGTCCGAGTAGTGATAGAACGGAAGAACTAGTCAAAGAATTCCAGCAATACATTGGAGTACCTACAAAAATCATATACGACAAAGCCGGAATAGGAATAGGTTACGCGAGAAAGACGATAGTTGAAGAGGCTACACAGGAGTATATTTGTTGGATTGATTCTGATGAGATTTATCCGTCAAACTGGGTGGAGGCCATTCTCTTTCTCTTAGATGAATATAATTTTGAGGTACTACATGTAAGTGGAAAAAACGCGATAGAAATCACATTGGATGATTTTTTAAAGATGGGAAAGAAATCACCAAAAGATATAGATACGTCGTCTCTGACTGTGACTTGGAGCACGATACGCCACGCACGGGTTTTCAATCGTTCGTTGTTCCTCCGAATAGGAAACTACGATCCATTCTTTACCTTTGGGCAGGATACAGATATGCATATTCGATTAGGAGCGGCAAACATAAAGGGCCTTATATGTAAGGAGATGGATTTTCTTCATATGGGGTTGGTTGGTCAGTACTCGAAAATGTTTGATCGCTCGCAATTTTTTAGGTTTGTTTATAAATATGGGTTTGGATACCCACTACTAGATTATGGATGCATTGAGCATACGGCAGCATTTGTATTGAGGTCTGGTGTGCTTTTCTCATCACTTTCTACCTTAGTTTGCTTACTGAGCAATGTTTCTGTTGTATTTTCTCTGTTTTGTTTATTTTTATTTTCCTTTATATTGGCACTTGGACTTACAATGAAGCACGGGTTTAAGCCCAGTTTATATATCATACAGCTCGGTAAATGTCCTGGTGAGTATTATCGTCTTTACAAGATTATGAGACTTAAGAATCGGAAAGGATTTGGATACGGGAAGGAGAGCCTTAAAATGAGAGTGGGTGACAAACGATGAAAAAGAGTTGTCGTACAGAAATCTCGGTACTTCATGACATGGACGAGCCGCAGTGGAATGTTTATCTTGCCCTAGGTAGGGGTGTAAGGTTAATCGTTTACGTGATATGCAGGATACTGGGGGTAAGGATACGATTTGTGGATGACATCTATGAGGAGGTCCGAGAGAACGCCGATACGCTAATAAAGCTGGATAAACTACTTGGTATCACGCCTGTTATGGGTATAAGAAGGGAGGTTTTGGATACATACCCCGGTATAATGGAAGAACTAGAGAGGCACGGGGTGGACGTAAGAGAACACATCCACATCGGTGGTAACAGAGATCCAAACAGAAAGAGACTCTGGATTCCTTCACTTAATCAGCCTAGAGGAACGTGGCATTATGATACAGACTATAACAAGGGCAAGAGAATTCTGCTGAAGAAAGGACAACTACCAATATTCCATGTGGATAGACCCGACTTCCTCACGGATTACATAAACTTTCTGTACGACATAATAGTGGAAGGGGAGAGTGTGTATGAAGAAGAGTGATATCATCGAGAAGATAAAACACGGCGGGGTAGAGGGATTTAACCTATGGAGAGAATATTATGACGAACTCACTTTCAGCCAACACAAGGACATAACAGATTATTGGAACAATCGGCCTTTCTTGGAGAGATCTGCTCACCCGAGCTTCTTTATATGGGCGTTTAGGCAACTAGCCAAAACAGGGATGGATCTGAGTGAGGTACGAATAGTAGAACTTGGATCAGCAGACGGATGGCTTGCCTATAAGTGTATGTCGAAATTAAAATTCAAAAGCTGGGTGGGATACGATATATCGAGTCGCATGGTCGGAAAAACATTGCCGGAAGCAAAGGAGCCAGGCTTTGTTAACACGGAGTTGGATGCACAATTTTGGGATAGTGCTGTGGGGGAGTTCGATATATTTGTATGTTCTCATACCATTGAGCACGTAAGCAATAACCACTTCGAGGAGTTGCTAGACTTTGTGTCTCCCAGAGCGGAGGCACTAATACTAGAGATCTATATCAAAGGTAACCGTGCAGATTGGGAGGGTTACATGGGCTCACACATCATGACTTTTGGCAGAACTGACATCGACAGGATGATAAAGAATAGGGGGTTTGTGAATTCGGGTAGTGGGTACATGGGTTGGTTGAGACATCCGGTTACTGGTTTACACACCTTTAAGGATACAGGGTTTAAGCGTATAGGGCTATGGAGGGACCATTTTACAGGGGTATACATCAAAAATCAAGAAGGTAAGCTGAAATGACTGGATATCAGATATGTACCAGGTGCGTAATGGACACATCGGATGTGGACATCATTTTCAATAAAAATGGTATCTGCAATCACTGTAGTGGGTATTACGAAAGAGAAAGCGAATTTCTGATCAAGGGCAAGAAGGGGCGACAAGTCCTAGAGAGCAAGATTAGAATGATAAAAGAATCCCAGAAAGATAAGGAGTGGGATTGTCTACTGGGTATAAGTGGGGGGGTGGATAGCAGTTATGTTGCGCACCTAGCAAAGAAGTATGGGGCGAGGGTGTTGCTATTCCATTTCGATAATGGGTGGGACACGGAGGTGGCGCAAAGGAATATTGACAAAGTGGTTGAGTATACAGGGTTTGAATTACATACACAGAGAGTAGACAGCGATGAGTTTAAGGATCTACAACATGCCTATTTCAGGTCCTCGGTTGTAGATATAGAAGCGGTTACGGATCACGCCATTATGGCGGCCGTATATAAATTCGCTGAGGAGAAAAGAATAAAGTATATTTTGAGTGGCACTAATTATGTATCAGAAAACATTATGCCGCGTAGTTGGAACTATGTAAAAATGGATCTTCGCAACCTAAAAGCAATCCACAAGAGACATGGGAAAGTACCACTAAAAACATACCCAACAATGGGGATTTTTAAATGGCTTTACTATATGTTTATCGTGGGCATAAAGGAGATCTCTTTACTCAATTACGTCGATTACAATGTGAGAGAGACCAAAGTGGTTCTCAGCGAAGAGTTCGGTTGGGAGGACTATGGGCTGAAACACTGTGAGTCTCTACACACTAAGTTTTTCCAATGTCACGTATTACCAACAAAGTTTAATATTGATAAGAGACGCGCGCATCTATCAACACTAATATGTTCTGGGCAGATTACTAGGCGACAGGTGATAGAGGAACTGAAAAAGCCTCTGTACGAGCAGCATGAGCTTGAATCAACCATAACCCATATACTTGATAAGTGGGGAATGCCAAGGGAGGAGTACGATCATATCATGTCTCTACCTCCTGTAGATCACAATACTTTTGCGACGGGTTCTCGTGTTTACTATGCACTGAGGTTCGTGAAGATACTTCTCGGGAGGATGGGAGTGCGGATCAGTGATTGAGATGAGTGTCGATAGAAAGGAAACCAAACAGGAGAGAAAATGGAAAATAGCACAGGAACGTGAGAAGGATTACATAACGACAGGTAAAAATCTAGTTTGGGGGACACCCCATAGTCTCGAGTTTTGGCAGAAGTTTCTTAGAATCGATAGTCTGGATGGACGTGGCGTTGAGGTTGGGTGTGGGCCCAACGGCGCATATAAGTTTGCCTCAAACGTTATCGGGGTCGATCCGATCGATTTTTCTTACGTATGTGAGAATTTCCTGCAGGGAGTTGGTGAAGATCTTCCATTCGAAGATAAGTCTGTTGATTTTGTTATCTGTTGCAATACCCTTGATCATTGTATGGACCCACAAAAAGTTATGAGTGAGATGTTCAGAATATCAAATAAAGTGATTGTGTGGGTATATGTTCACCCCGGCATTGTGGGGTGGATAATGAAAATTATAGACAAAACTCATCTTTATCGGTTCACACCCAAGGATATTTACGACTTTTTAGAGCCATATTCTTGTGTGATAACAAAGAAGTTTACATATACATTCTTTGATGTTCATTTGAAATGTACCAAGTCTACCTTTGCGTCCCTCAGGCTATTAGCAGCGCATATCCTAGGTGTGAGAGCACTGTGTATACATGCAGAGATTGTGAGTGATGAATGTGGTAACTAAACACTATAACATACACGATCTAATAGGTGTAAGAATAGTCAACCATAAGAAAGTTTTTGATAGGTTGGCACACTTCGAGACGGATTGTGTTGAGAACCCAGATGTTGAGATTATTCTCGGCAATTTTAAACGCCCCCGCTCACCAGAGTACAAGTTAGTCGATGGAAAATACTGGGTAGGAGAACATTCTATCTACTGTAACTACAGGCATAAATTGTCGTTTTGGAGGATTTGGATAGACGGTATCAATCAAAGTAAAACAACGATACATTTCTGGGGCGATCCATGGTTTTCGTACGAGTTACTGTTAATGCTAGTACTTGAGCCGCTTATTGCATATAAGCTATCAAAGAAAGGGATATTGGTCCTCCACGCCAGCTCGATATCAATAAACAAAAAGGGATGCATCTTCACCGGGGCTACTGGAACTGGAAAAACGACAATAGTGGTGAGACTAATGAATTCTCCAAATTCCGAGTACTATTCCGATGATCAAGCATATGTTCACGAAAAAACTTTGCATTCATACCCATTACCGGTAGGATTTACCAAAAGCCAAGTGGATTATTGCGGGGTGAAAGTGAGTGCTCGTGATAATTGTATAATGACACTATATAAATTGATAAATATAATAACACTCGGGTATCCAAACCTAACAAGACGTGTGGAGCTTAAAAATATAAAGTTCAAGAATAGTCTATATGGATTTCCCGCGGGCCACCGAGTACCCATTGACACGATCTTTGTTTTGTCGAAGACTACCGGGGCGCCCACAATACAAAAATTATCGCCGACGCTAGCGTATAGGAGAATATTAGAATACAATGAAGGGAATGAGGATAAATTAGTTGTATTTCACAAGTTTTTCTCAGTGTGCCTGCGGGAACATCCTAATGTTGATTATTGGCACGACTTCAAGAAAGAATTGTGGAAGTTGGCGAGTTCAGGTATCAGGTTTTACGAGGTTCTTTTAAACAGAGAGTATGGGTTCGATGATACACTAGCCGGAATACTAGATATAGTGGAGGGAGAGCGATGAAAGCTAGGTATCATGTTTTGATGTCTTTGACTCTTGCAATACCCTTCGCAGTGGCGGGGAGCTACTGGGGATCACTGATGTGTATACTCTCCGGTATATTCATCGATGTTGACCACCAACTAGACTTCTATCTATTGTTCGGTAGGTTTACGCTGAGCATGACAGAGTTGTCAGAGGGACTCAAGGAACATAACAAACCCACGTTTTTCTGTCCCCTCCATAGTTGGGAGTTCATAATTCTCCTCGCGTTGTTATCATATTGGCACAGTATGTTCATTGGTACCGTAGTGAGTGTCACAGCACATCTCATCGCAGACATCATATTCAACAAACGTGAGGAACTGGATCTGCTCAGGTTCTTCTTCCTATACAGAGCGAGAAGCGAGTTGAAGTTATATGAGAAGTTTAGACGTAATTATGCCGACAAAGAATAGTGGAGACATCATCCGTGAGTGCCTAACTGCACTTAGATCCCAGACTATAGAAGCTCGCGCGTGTAGGGCAGTAGGGTATGTGGATGGGTTATTGCGTTGGTAAATAAGAAAGGAATCATCCTAATCTCAAGGGTTAATTTTAGAAAAGCCTATCCCATTATCAAATCGCTATCCCAAGCAAAATTTAATATTATCTGTGGGGTGGACGATGAAACTAGATTCTTTGAAACCGAAGGATTATCAAAATATGCAGGTACTTATGTATTGGTAAATAACCCTGAACGATCAGAGAAAGAATACATTAAATCATTGATTCAAATAGTGAAAACCCATAGTGTTGATCTCATAATTCCTGTGGGATTTATAGACTTTAAATTACTATCAAAATACAAAGAAGAACTTGAAAAATACTGTGTTATTCCGATTGAACACTACGCTACATTTACCAATGTAGTTGACAAATGGAAATTGCAGAGCATCTGCGAAAAATTAAAGATAAGCTATCCAATGTCGTTTCTAATCGAAAAAGATACAGATGAAACTAAAATAAGAAATTTTATGGACCAGACCAAATTTCCAATTATTGTAAAAGGAAGGGGCGATGGATCCAAACCTAGTTATTACTCAAATATTGATGATCTATTGAAAATGACCCTCGAGGAGCGTAATCAAGGGTGTATCATTCAAGAATTTATTAATGGGTGGGGGGTTGGATATTATGCTTTCAGTGATAATGGGGACATATTATCTGAATTTATGCACAAACGAATATTTGAAGCGGCCCCATTAGGAGGCGCAAGTACAAAGGCATGCTCAAACTATGATCCTGAACTTCTAGCTTTGGGTCGGAAATTCATTAAAGCTTTCTCCTGGTCTGGTGTGATAATGGTAGAATGTAAAAAAGAGGCTGAGACTGGGGAATTATATCTAATTGAGATTAACCCAAAGTTCTGGGGGAGCCTTGAACTTTCATATAGAGCCGGAGTAGATTTCCCCAGAACCCTTGCTGAATATTATCTGGAAGGTAAACGCCCAAAACAAATCGCATATAGAAATATACAGTTCTCGTGGTTTACAACCATATTCCTTTTTTATGCTCAATATGGTCTATCAACACTATTTGAAGCCATTATACAAACCGCCAATAAAGATCTGTTGTATACTGATCTACATCTATTGGACCCCCTCAACTTTATGCACCAAGCTACAATGATTGTAGGTTCAATAGTGTTGAAATTTAATCGTGCAAGGGCCCTTTCCAAAATCCACCTATCAAGAAATTTCAATAGAAATTACTACAAAGATCTAAATTGTATAATTAGTGATTTTGATGGGACAATTACACAATTACCCGTGAACTGGTATGAAGTAAAACAAGAAGCTAAAAACGCAGGTTTGTTAAATAGCTGGGAAGATATTAATCAAGGATATTATCGTCTCTCCAACAACAAGAAAGGTTTTATTGAGTTAAGTGAACTTGCGAAAAAGTATGAGTTGAATGCGGCTGGAAAACTAAAACCTAATATTGGGTTAATCCGAAAAATGGAGGAACTTAAAGAGAATGGGGTTAAACTCATTATGGTGTCTAAACAATCTGAAGAATCATTAATTTTGGCACTAAAAAACATGGGGATATTAAATTATATGGACGAAATAATTGGAAGAGAAACTGAAGTGTTGCGTAGGAACCAAATTATGATTGGAATAAATAGAACATTCGGGAGTGAATACTCCCCTTCAAAAATGATTATGGTGGGAGATCAACTGTCAGATATTAAATCTGCGCTTCAACTCAACATATCTCCTTGGCTGATTGCTAAAGGCAACATAAAAAAGATTCAGGCTTTAGAGCTAAGGGTAAACTATGCAGAGAACATTAACCTGTTCTTTGATATAATTGCGCGTGCGCAACTAGGGTTGTCAATAATGAACAAGGAGACAAAGAAGGTCTATTTCACAGGCTCTCGTTTTCTCATCGGGCAAGGAGGGAGCTAAAAACATATGAAGAGTTTAGACGTAATCATCCCAACAAAGAATAGCGGAGATATCATCCGCGAGTGCTTGGTAGCACTAAAATCCCAAACGATGGAAGTAAACATTATCATAGTGGACGCTCACAGCACCGATGAAACTGTCCGCATAGCCACAGAATATGGGGCAACAGTGATACCCGAACCACCCAGCAATGTAAAGGGGAGCCGACGCGCTGTGGCATGTAACGAGGGACTCAAACACTCAACAACTCCCCTGGTTGGGTTTGTCGATAGTGATACAATTGTCCCGGAGAGGTGGGCAGAAGATCTGGTTCCATATATACTCAACGGTCCCTGCGTGGGTAGTGTAACATCAGGATGTATATCACTGGATGCTACTCCCCTGTCTCGGGCTATATCGAGGGTAATAAAGTTCGGGTCAACCCACGCGAGAAACTTCGAAAAAATGATAAAGATCGATAGTAGCCCCGGATACAATAGCATCTACCTGCGCGAGGCAATTGACCGAGTTGGAGGGTTCTCTGAAAACATAGGTGGCTGTGAAGATTGGGAGCTCAACTATCGCATTCGTAAAGCTGGGTGGGATGTCATAGGAGTACCAGAGTCTCCTGTTGAGCACCGCGAGAGGCGATCACTAAAGTCCTTTGCTGGACAAATGCGAGGGTATGGGTGGAGCCGTGGTCGCCTTCTCAGAGTTAAACATATCTTCACACCCCTCCATATGTTACCTTCGTTAGCTCTGCTTGTTCTATTCATACTCCCGTTGGTCAGCTTAGACGCAACCTTATTATTCATTATGGGGGTGTTAATATTCATCCCACTCTTTATGTTGTTGGTGGATACTGGGCCAACAAACGATACTTGGGGCACCTTACTCATACTCATTGTCTTCGCCATCCAGCAATTATCATGGGCGGTAGGGTACATCACGGGTCTATTTGCATGATATATTACATTCCATCTGTGTTGTGTGAGTATCTCTCCAATCAATATATTTATAAATAATAAAGATATTTATAAGATCAGACGAAAATGTCCGGAACAGTGAAAAACCATGGATATATTCCAAGAACTATTTAGCCTAACAGACTTACTACTATCCAACTGGATCGTCGTAGTCGGACTCTTTGCACTTGTGTCGCTACTACGTCTAAACATCTTTGTCATCAACCAGTGGCAAAAAGCTGTAATAGTTAGACTAGGAAGCATCACAACCACCTGGGGCAAGGGACTCCACATAAAGATTCCCTTCCTTGACCAGGCCTACAGATACGACATGCGTACCTTCTCGATGACACTTTCAGGGCAGACATGCATCACCAAGGACAACATCCCTGTATCGGTGGACGCCGTGATGTTCGTAAAAATTGCGAACGCAGAACAAGTAATCACTACCATCAAAGACTATCGCGAGGCACTCGACAGAAAGGCACACGCCTCAATCAGGACAATCATAGGCAGGCATGACCTCGACGATCTACTCGAACACAGAGATGTGGTCGCCAACGAACTACAAGAGGAAATAGATACAACAGCCGGTGAATGGGGAATAGATGTCCCCTCCGTAGAACTACAAGATATCAGTCTCCCAGACGACATGAAGAGAGCATTCGCCGTACAAGCCGAAGCAGAGAGAGAAGCTCGCGCCGTGATAATCAAAGCCAATGCAGAACTATCCGCGTCTGTAACATTAGCGAAAGCCGCTAAAAACCTCGATGATCCCAAGGCTCTACAACTGAGATTCCTACAAACTCTCAATGACGTCAGCAAAGACCAAAGTAACACCATTGTTCTCGCGCTACCACTTAACATACTAACAGCAATGGGGCCCGAGGGCGCACTGAGTGCTGCTAACCTCACGATGGCGAAAAAGGCACTAGAACAAACACAATCAACATAAATCCCACTTTTTTTTGTTTTATGATGCAAAGTGATGATGTTCAAACAGACGGTGGAACTACTCATATGCTACTACTACCAATCAATAAATTTATAAATAATAAAGATATTTTATAATCTGAGTCAAGATGTCCAGACCAGAAAGCAATGAAACTCAAACTAGAACACGACCATGGATAGTGGTAGAGGAATGGAAGTGGATAGCTGTATTTTCGCTTACTCTAATGATTCTTTGGGGCCTTCCTTTATACCTTCGCTTGCCTTTTATCATACCTTTCTCTATCTTTATGCACGTTTTTGCAGAGGAGTCAGGTTACTATCTCGTAACCAAGCGCCTTGTTTTTGCAGGAATCGTTAGTTTGGTGATCATGTTTACATTTGGAGGATGAGGAATGAAAATTTGGAAGAATGAGAAAGGAAACACAGTAATCGAGTTTGAAAAGGATCAACACGAAATGATAAGATTCGCTCTTGTTCTAGGGCGAGGAGCACGTCAGCGAGTTTGTTGGTGATGAAATACCAGTGAATGGTAAAGAATGTTCAGAGGAGAGATAGGCGATGGTATATTGTCCGATTTGTGGGAGCGAGTTTGATTACAAGGAAAATGGACCGAATAAATGTGCAAAAGGTCATGATTTCGATATCTATGTGGTTGCAGATAACATTCGCATAGATGGAAATTATTGGCGAGACAGGAGATAAGAGGATGAACAAACTAGAATATGGAATCAGTCTGATGTTCATAATGGGAATGTTGACAATGGGATCTGTTTCAATGGTACTATTATTTAATGAAGGACAATTAGCCTCTTGGCCCGTTCATGTGTTGCAGGGTAGTTTTGACTTTCTAAAAATAATAGTGGTTTTCTGCTTTGGGTTCCTTATCTCCGGAATTTTAGGACTAACTGCAATTGCAGAAGAATTAAAGAAGGTGCAGAGTTGATTACTGATCCTTTGAGTCAAGAATTAATGAGAAAGGCAGAAGATCAGAGTCTAGAATCAAAGGTGAAAACGGATGGCTGATGGCTTAATATTTACCTCATGTATCCTGTTGAGTTCAGTAGTGGTTTTTATTCTAATCAAACACCACTCGCATTACCTTTTTTCAGCCCATTACTTTGGTGGATTTATGAGGGATATAAACTTGCTTTAGAATAGTCTGAGTTCAGAAGTGAGACAAAATGAGGAGATTTATTATTCCCGCTACTGGAATTTGTATTCTCTTAATCTTCTTTATTTTACCCTTTGGACTTTTTGAAAGGAACATTCTAGATATACACGATTTTGAGGTGAAGATAAACCAGTATGAAAATTCTGTAATAATTAGATATGACTTAAATCCCAATGGCGTTTTTAACTATGAAATTATAAACTACTACGAAGAGACTCTTTCATTCCGGCTACTAAAATGGGGGCGTGTAGCAAACTATACTCTTTGTTTCCTAGAGTACAAAGCTCCCTCCTCTCATCGGTGGAGACACTTCATGGTTAAACTATCAGGAAAACTATGAAAATGATGCAGAGTCAAACGAACCTGGAGCAGAAATAACCGGACCCATAAATCCTATTTTTTTATTTTAGGGACAATTTGAATTTGGAAGCTGGAGAGAATGATATTTCATCTATTTGAATTGTTCATCACCAATCGATAAATTTATAAATAATAAATATTATTATATGATCGGGTCAAGATGAAAAAAGCAGATAAAAAACCTGATATGTCCCAATTCCTCATAGTCAAAGAGTCCGACTTCGAGATTCTCGGTGAGTTCGAGACTTACAGTGAGGCGGACAACTACGGAACATATCTATCCAATGAATACAGAGAAGAGGGCAGGAAGTCCGAGCTGGTACTGCTCCAAAAGATCAAGTCCTATTCCCCTACAACAACAAAGGAGATGTGATTTAATGACGGAAAAAGAGAGAAAATGGTATCAGAAAAAGTATGCCTATACGCAGAATGAAGAGGGCGTTCGTATCTATAAGACTAACTACTGGAATGTGACATCCGTATCAATTCTAATTCCAAGCATCTTATTGGTAGCCCTATCGTTCATCTTACTGATAGGTTGGGCGACGAATGTTGGTGCACCAGTCCGAAGGGAGTTTGGTAACTACATAAACTCAGCCGAGGACATGTACGATCCGCACCTAGTTATACGAGCGCTAGAGCAAGCAACGGAGGGCATCGAGAACCTGGGCCTGCAACCAACCGATAACGCTGCAATCTTCTCCTGGGATAAGAACTACAGACACACACCACAGTTTACCATAGACCAAATCGCATCTGTCATAGCCTTCGCCGACAATTTTATCGAGTGGAAGGAACAGAGCTATAGTACAGGGGTCATAGAGGTCGCTGCCGATGTCTACAACGAGAAAATGTATCATCTTAGAGATATAGCAGATAACATAAACACCAACACCATCGCAACCGCTTACTGTCTAAACACTCCCGGACTCTTCTGGTACGCACACATGTTCACACTGTTCACGGTAGGTGGGGCTATGTTCATGGTGGCTCTGCTCTTCGCCATGATGGGTGAGGATAAGTGATGGGAAGAAGGAGGGTCACCAAGATGAGAACTAGACGTGGAGGCTCCACCGCAACAACCGCATTGGTCATACTGATTGCTGCAGCCGTAGCATTTGGAGCACTATACATCATCACATCCAACAACATTACCATTAAAGAGCACGAAGCATACGCCCAGTGGTAAGAGATCCAGAACCAATACCAGCGTCGGCACGAACTCATACCCAATATAGTCGACTCAACCAAGCTCTATATCAACTACGAACAAGAACTCCTAACCGCTATTACAGAAGCCAGATCAGCATGGACAGCGTCGCTCGGTTCCGGTGTAGGCCAACAGATGGAGGCGCAGGCAGAGATGAACTCAGTATTTAACAGACTCCTAGCTGTAGTCACCACAGAAAATTATCCTGAACTCAAAGCCGACCAAATCGTACTTGGTCTCATGGACGAACTAGCCGGAACCGAGAACCGAATTGCAGTCGCGCGTGGGCGATACATACAGGCAGTTAAAGCATACAACCTAGCGGTCTCTACAATACCTGGTGTCTTGTTCGGTAGGGCGCGGATGCCCACTTATGAAGCGTACCCCGGAGTAGAGGAAGTACCGAGTGTGGGAGGATAGATAAAATGAACTCAAAAATTTGGAACCCGGATTTAGGATATACTTTTGTATATGAGGATGGCGAAGTTATCGGGGTGCTGACTTCCTGCCCATATTGCGGTCATCAGTGGGTCTACAAGGGAGGAGATAAAAACATGGCCACCTGTCATGGTAGGGTGAAAACGAACGGTTTTGATCATGACTGCGGACACAAAGTGAGACTACACCCATACCTACTAAATCTGAGGGAGAAGCAAACCGATCCATTTGGGCGGCTCCTACATAACCATGGTAGGACTAACCGTAGCTATCTAAAATATCCAAATAAAAACTACGATCACATCTCGGAGATGAGAAAATGATAAAGCTCTCTCCCAAACGGTTTTCTGTACTCGTCCTTGTCTATCTGATAGTGCTCGCCTCTTTGAGCTATACTATCATGACAAAAGCGGAGCGCCCGAACTATGTCTACGATTGGGAGGGCATACTAACCGATGAAGAGATCTTAGAGATTAATACACTATGCAGAGACATCGATACCAATACCACAGTCGAAGTCGTAATTATCACTCTAATCTCCTACGACGAACCGCTCAAAGTAGCTGATATAGACGAAGCCCGAATCAAGTACTTTAATGAATATACACTCGATGGTACCACTGGAATTGGGAAGGAAGGGAAGGACAATGGAGTCCTGATTATCCTCAGTACCACCATGGCTGATTACGGTATCGAGGTCGGATATGGCTTAGAGGGAGATCTCACCGATGCCGAGTGTGGAAGGATAGGTAGAGATATCATCAACAAATACTACAAGGATGAGGATTATTTCCTTATGTTCTACGGGGCTGTGGAAGCTATCGGGGAGAAAATTGGCTACGGTGAACCAGACATCTCCCTAGAGTCGGCGGCCAGTTCGGATGGGCAGGATTATACAATTATGTTTTATGGTATTGTTATAGTTGGTGGGGGAGTACTGATTTTCCTTTCTTTGTTCTATCAGGATATGAAGAGAAGAAAGAGAGAGAAAGAGAGACAAAAAGAGAGAGAAGAGCGCAGAGCCCGTGCGAGGAGAGTGATACCTCGCCCCCCTCCCAAGCCTGTTTACCGGTTCGTTGAGTGCCCCACCTGTGGTACTAAACGCAAAGCTAAGCAGAAGAAGGCGAAGACGAGGGTGATTGTGGAGAATGAAACTATCTTCTCCGTGTTGCTTCTCACCCTCACATGTTTGGTATGCGGAACTATCATAACCGATACTCGTGACAAGAGGCGGATCGAGACAGTAACTGAGCGGCAGGAGAGACGCAGACGTGACCGTGAAGAGGAGGAGGAACATGCCAATAGTCGAGATAAGTGATATAAGACACTACCCGAGGCTGGGCCGGGTCCGGCTGGG
>SDBU01004915.1_pt1 | contig 16177 bp, 10 predicted proteins | sample 2277071 | NCBI WGS metagenome assembly SDBU01 (sample SAMN10397929, study PRJNA504765) | marine sediment metagenome | isolation source: marine sediment core GS08_GC12, 126 cmbsf | place: Arctic Ocean: Gakkel Ridge, Loki's castle | collected 2008
TGGCCACATGATAGTTGAGTTACCTAGGCTCACAAAGTAGCACAGAAAAGGTATACCTGTCGAAAGGCAGGGACACAAAGCTACGGTCTAACCGGCCACCTGGCCGCATGACGGACGGGCTGCCTAGGCAAACAGAAACTTTTCCGCCCCTCAGGCACCCAAAACCTGAGGGGCTCACTTTTTTGATAATCAAGGGGCAAAGTAATGACAATCTTACAAAAATTATTCATCATCCTGATCATCCTATTCATGATGTTCGGCGCATTCACTTTACTTGGCAGACCAGACGCAACTCTTGTTGCGCAGGCGCAGCCAGGAGCGAACCGCTATTCAACCAGCGTAGCTTGGCTTGAGATGTGTGCAGCATTTTTATCTATCACAATGATTGATTTTCTCTTGATCTGAACATCCACTTCAGATTGTCCTGGTCCGTTCATGAACGCGAAGATATCCCCAGGCTCAAGACATCAAAACAATACTTTTCCGGATTACCGTTAGATTTATGAGGATTTCGAGATGAAGGGTTGGCGTAAATATTCCCAAATATTGGTCTCACTGCTGCTGTTGGTTGGACTGCTGGCACCCGTAACCCTGGCCGAGAATCCCACTCAGGCAAAGATACACCCCCTGCTGGTTAAAATCGCAGCCAAAACTCCGCACCAGATGGTCTCGGTCATCATCCAGAAAAATAGCGACGATAAGGAATTAGAAGCTCTTGTTTCTCAGCGGGCAGGGGTAGTTACCCAGGATCTCCATATTTTGAACGCTTTCACAGCTCAGCTGCCTGCAGAGACGGCTTTGAAATTAGCCTCAGATCCAGATATGCGCTGGATGTCCTTGAACACTACAGTCGAGAGCTCAAAAGGAAAACCGGTCAATAAAAATGTGGGGGACGAATTAACACCATCAAATTACTTCCTCGATACGCTTGGCGTTCGTCCATTGTGGGACATGGGATTACAAGGTCAGGGAATATCAGTAGCTGTGATAGACAGCGGAACCAATCAAGAAAAGGATCTTCAGGTTGATCCCTACAAGGCCAAACCAGACTCACGTGTCCTGGAACAGCTAACCTTTAACTCAAATGCGGGGCGTGAAAATGATGCCACCGGGCACGGCACCCATGTAGCTGGCATCATTGGTGGCAGCGGATACAGATCAGACGGTCTTTATGCGGGTATCGCCCCGCAAGTCAATTTCATCAGTCTGAAAATAAGCGATGACAATGGTATGGCTTACGAATCTGATGCCATCGCAGCCATGCAGTGGGTGCTGGAAAACAAAGACAAGTACAACATCCGTGTGGTTAATTTGTCCGTCAACTCCACCCAGGAGAGCTCCTATCATGCAAGTCCTCTAGATGCCGCAGCAGAGATCTTGTGGTTCAACGGCATTGTGGTGGTTGCATCGGTTGGCAACAAGGGCCCCGGTGGCGGCTACAACACAGCCAACGCTGCCCCAGCCAACGATCCTTTCATCATAACTGTTGGTGCCAGCGATGAAAACCGTTCCTCTGACTTTTCAGATGACACAGTCTCCTCCTACTCAGCTCATGGCTCCACACTGGATGGTTTCAATAAACCGGAGATCATCGCACCAGGGACAGATATCATCAGCATCTTGGGGCCTGGCAATTGGATTTCGGAACACCCGGACGGTGTAGTGCTGAATAGCAAATATTTCCGTCTGAGTGGCACTTCGATGTCGGCGCCCATGGTGACCGGTGCAGCAGTCTTGTTGCTGCAAGATGAACCCGAGTTAACCCCAGATCAGGTGAAATACCGCCTGATTGATTCAGCCAGAATTATTGGTGGCGGGAATTCATACCTGGATATTTATGCAGCTGTCACAGGTTCTTCATCCGAGTCAGCTAACACAGGTACAGTAGCCAGCCAGCTGTTATGGTCGGGTGACAATCCAGTAACATGGGAAAGCGTTGCCTGGAACTCAGTTGCATGGAACAGTGTGGCTTGGAATTCCGTGGCATGGAATTCAGTAGCCTGGAACAGCGTATTCTGGGGTGATAAATAATCTGCAAATACGTCTTGGAAGAAAGATTTATGAATTGCGAAGTAGTTGTGCATAAAGGTGGAATTGAGATTACCAGCCACACCATACCTACATAAAAACTCCACCACACTCCTAAGTTGAAGGAAGTTGCGATGAAAGATTTTTACTGGCAAACCAAAACCTATATTGTCCTCACCATTGTTACTGGATGCGCAATTTTGGCCTGGCTGGTGCTAAACCACGATTGGCAAAATTATTGGATAATCCTTGCACTAAGCGCCTTGGCATCCGTGACTTTGTTCTTTAAAGTTGAGGGCACCACGAACAGGTCACATTACAACATCAGTTTTTTGGTTTACGGGTTCACATTTGCCTTCCTGGGACCAGAGGCATGCATCGTAGTAATAATTATTTCCAACTTGATTGATTGGGCTTGGCACAAGTACGCTTGGTATATTCAAGGCTTCAATATCGCCTCCTTCATAATTGTCGCCTATCTATCAGGGCTTTTATATAAGTTTATCAATCCCGGGATGTCTCTGCTCTCGTTCGAGGGAATCATCGCTATAATGGCCAGCCTGGCTTTTTTCACCTTGGTCAACCATCTTATGATCGGTTTGGTAGTCTGGTTTGCCCGCGGCGAGAATTTTGCTAAGTCCGGTATCTTTGATATCCTCCCTTTGATGATCGACTACACCCTATTATGCATGGGTGCTGCCACTGCTTTGATCTGGATTCTGAACCCATTTGCTATTCCCTTAGTCATCTTACCACTTTACCTGATCTTCACCACGCTCAAGGTACCGGCATTAGAGCGGAAAACCGAGATCGATTCAAAAACTGGTCTATACAATATAAAATATTTCTCAAAAGTGTTGAAAAACGAGCTTGAGCGCGCCCATAATTTCGATCGACCTCTCACCGTCGTTCTCGCAGATTTAGACTTGCTCCGCAACATTAATAACACCTATGGTCATTTAGCAGGTGATGAAGTATTAATCGGTGTTGCCAACACCTTGAAAAACTCTCTGCGAGAATTTGATACCGTTGCCCGTTTTGGAGGCGAAGAATTCATCATCCTGATGCCAGAGACCACGCCTCAGGAAGCCTTCCAGCAGATTGAGGGAATTCGAGCCTCCATAGACGCAACAAAATTCTCGATTCATACCAGAATCACACCGATCAAAGTCACCGTGAGTTTCGGTGTTGCCGGCCGGATGGGGTTTTCAGAGAGTCCCGATGAGATCATCCACAATGCAGATTCAGCGCTGTATCATTCCAAACTGAATGGTCGCAATCGCACCTGTGTCTACACCGATCAGGGTTTTGAGGTCCTTTGTGACCCTGGCAACGAGATTGTGATGGATCAGAATGGAAGCCCATTTAGCGGACTTGGGCAAGTCAATCAATACAGAAAATCGCTGAATCCCCCAGCTGAGAACCCACCTCAAGATGATCAATCATCTGCAAAGGCTGATCTTCCTCCCCAACCAACCGCGAAACCTCGACCCAGTTGGCTGATTAATCTCTTTATCGGCCTCCTGATTCTGGTCGCTTTTCCCTTATCGTTATTCTTCAACAGCTCCTCCATTGGGATCGATTGGTTTGGTCTGATATTGTTTGCTCTGATGGTGGTGGTAACAGAAGGATTATCGATCGATATCTATGTGAAGAACACTTCAGTTTCGACATCTGCAGCGCCAATTCTGGCTGGAACTCTGCTTTACGGCCCCATCGCTGCGGTTGTGCTGGGTTTGACATTCGCCGTGGTTGCCAAGCTAAAACATCACAGCCCTCTCAATCGTTTTGTGTTCAACAGCATCAATCACATGATCGCCGGTTTGATGTTATCCAGTTTAATCATGCTGGTGGGAAAAACATTTACCGATTATTCCCTGATCGTTCAACTCATTATTTGCGTGGTATCAGCACTGATCCTATTTCTAAGCACTACGATATTAATTGCCCTCGCCATTAAAATCGACGCCGGTATGCCCTTCAGGCAGGTCTGGAAAGAGAAATTTAGCTGGCTGACACCCTATTACATCGCCATGGGTTTGATCGCCTATGCTCTTATCCTTGGCTATCAAACAACCGGATTCTTAGGGCTGGCTGTAATTTTGATTCCGCTGCTAATGCTTCGTCTGAGCGTAAAACAATACATCGATCGCACCATCTCCATGGTCAATGAGCTGCGCGGTAAGAATGCCCTCTTGAATAACAATTCCCAGGAGATCCATAAGCTGAATGAAGATCTGTTGATCGCTCTGGCCGAAGTGATCGATTTACGTGATCCGTTCACTCTGGGGCACTCACAATATGTCACTCGCTACTCAGTGTTGCTCGCCAAAAAACTTGGTCTACCTCAAAAAAGCATTGATTTGATCCGCAATGCGGGTTTGCTGCACGACATCGGGAAGATCGGGATTCCAGATGCGATCTTATTAAAACCCTTCCCTCTGACACCAGATGAGTATCAGACCATCCAGAAGCACACCACACTGGGCGCAAATATCCTCGAGAAGGCTCATTCCCTTAAACACCTGTCTCCTATTGTCCGCCATCATCACGAGCGTTACGATGGCAACGGATATCCAGATCGCCTGAAAGGGCAGGATATACCCATCGAAGCTCGCATTATCACCATAGCAGATGCGGTCGAAGCGATGGCATCCGACCGTCCTTACCGCCGTGCCTTAAGCTTTGAAATAATTGAAGAAGAACTCAAACGAAATTCGGGTTCTCAGTTTGATCCGATGATCATTGAATCTATGCTGCAGATTTTGCAAGAAAGAAATGAATATATCCTGGTGAACTCCGCCGAAAAACTCACTGTCGAGCAGTGCGAATATGCGTTTGTGAACCCAGAAGCTCGACCTGTGATGGTCAATTAGGTGCAGCTCCAAACATTGTTTCGAATTTCTTGGAATCTAAAGAGTGAGGAGGATACGAAATCCTCATTCTTCGCCTGCTAATAGACGAACTTTTTCCCATGGGGCTAGATTGGATTCCTCCGCTAGTACAGCGCGCAGCTCGAATATCTGATCTCGCAGAACGGCCGCTTTCTCAAATTCCAAATCTTTGGCGGCGATCTTCATTTGTTTTTCCATCTCAGAGATTATCCGCTTAATTTCAGATTTCGGTAATGCAGACACACCCTTGACCCGGTATTCCGCCTTCGTTTCAGCAATGGCTTGCACGGCAATTTGGTCTGTCAGATCACGCACTGCCTTAACAATACTTACCGGTTCAATGCCATGCTCTTCGTTATAAGCATTTTGCTTTGCCCGGCGTCGGTTGGTCTCCTCGATCGCCCTTTGCATCGATTTCGTGACTCTGTCGGCGTACATGACCACCTTTCCCCGCACATGGCGCGCCGCCCGTCCGATCGTCTGGATTAACGCGGTGTCTGAACGCAGAAATCCCTCCTTATCCGCGTCCAGGATAGCTACTAAGGAGACTTCAGGCAAATCCAACCCCTCTCTCAGCAGGTTAATCCCCACCACAACATCGAAAACTCCCAGGCGAAGGTCGCGCAAGATGCCCACCCGTTCAAGCGTGTCGATCTCGGAGTGAAGATAATGAACCTTAACCCCCATTTCCATAAAGTAATCTGACAGCTTCTCCGCCATACGTTTGGTCAATGTTGTCACCAGGGTGCGCTCACTGCGTTCCACTCGCTGCCTGATTTCTGCAATTAAATCGTCTACCTGCCCTTCAATCGGTCTAACTTCCACTTGTGGGTCTACCAGACCGGTTGGGCGGATAATCTGTTCCACAATTTGATCAGTTTTCTTGAGTTCGTATGGACCGGGAGTGGCGGAGGTATAGATCGTATATCCCATGTGCTCCTCAAATTCATCGAAGGCCAATGGGCGATTATCGAGCGCAGATGGCAGTCGAAAGCCATACTCGACCAGCACCTCTTTCCGAGAACGATCACCATTAAACATGCCTCGCACCTGCGGTATGGTCATATGAGATTCGTCTATCACCAACAGGTATTCGCCCGGCAGGTAATCCATCAATGTCCAGGGATGAGAACCCGCCTCACGTTGGTCCATATGCCGTGAGTAGTTTTCTATTCCCGAACAATACCCTACTTCCCGCAACATTTCCAGATCATATAACGTGCGTTGTTCCAGGCGTTGGGCTTCCAGCAGTTTACCCTCTGCCTGGAAGTATTCCATCCTCTCGCCTAATTCATCCTCGATGTCCTTGATCGCTGCTCGCAACTTCTCCTCTTCAGTGATGAAATGTTTAGCAGGATAGATTGCTACTGATGTTAATTCATGTTGCAGTTCTCCTGTCACTGGGTTGAACTCTACAATGCGCTCAACTTCATCTCCGAAGAAGGTGATCCGGTAACCAAATTTATTCTGGTGTGCCGGGATCAATTCCAATGTATCCCCTCGCACACGAAATGTGCCTGGGCGCAGTTCCATATCGTTGCGCTCGTAATGGCTTTCTACCATCTGCCTCAATAATGAGTTTCGCCGGTATACATTCCCACTTTCCAGATTTATCACCACTCGGCCATAAGCCTCTGGATTTCCAAGCCCGTAAATACAGGAGACAGAGGCGACAATGATCACATCACTCCGCGACATCAACGCAGTTGTGGCAGCCAACCGTAAGCGCTCGATCTCCTCATTTACATCCGTCTCCTTTTCGATATATAAGTCATGCCGGGGCATATATGCCTCAGGTTGGTAGTAATCGTAATAAGAGACGAAGTACTCAACTGCATTATCGGGGAAGAAATCTTTAAACTCTGCATACAGCTGTGCTGCCAGGGTTTTATTATGCGCCATTACTAGAGTAGGCTTCTGAATCTGCTCGATAACTGACGCTATCGTATACGTTTTTCCTGTACCAGTGGCCCCTAGCAGCACCTGGTCATGAAATCCATCCTGGATCGCCTTAACCAGCTGCTGGATCGCTTCAGGTTGATCTCCCGTTGGTTTAAATGGCGCTTGTAATTTAAATTCCATATTTCCTCTTTAATTCAGATCGCAAACCACACCTGAGGGCTGTCCAACTGTACCGATTTAATTTCTCAGAGACATTATTTGATCGCCAGGTATAGTAAGAGACTCCTCGAGCCTATGTTGGTGGCTATCATTCTCTTAATCTCTCACATAGATCGGATTACTGAAAATCCAACCCCGCTTTACACCAAAATAACGCAAGTATACTTCAACCCGGTAAACACCAGGCTTAGTGGCAATGTAAGTACAAATTTCCCTTTTTTTCCAGGTCTTGATCGCCTTACCATCCTTCAGCAGGCGGCATTCAGCTCGCTGCGGAAGATGGATCTGCAGGGTTACGCCTTCATTGATCTCGATCTCATCCCCCATTCCAGCAGTGCCCTCTTTCCCCTGAGCGTAGAATCGAAATCCTCGGGTAGGTGCCGGAAGATCATACCCGATGAAGCCATGCCCGTTGCCAAGGGCATCCAGGATCATGTCGCGGTCGTAGTTGAAATCTCCACCCAATGGTTGCTTCGTAAATATATGGGTATTCACAGCCCGAAAATGAAATTTGTACGGGAACAGTGTCTTCCTTACCGGGCCGATAGAAAAATGAAACGCATGAGCATCCGAACCTCCCACCGCTACCACACGCCTGCCCGACTCTAACAGCTGATCCCATTTCAGTATGGTTTCCGAAAATGGACCATGGGCGACTTGCTTCGGATTGAATCCAAAGTAGATGGCGCGCATCCAATCCTTCATCAATGACTTGAATTCAGACATGGCATTCCATAATTCGATACCAGTATAGTTCTCCACCCCCCACTTCTCCCAGGAGATATCCGGCTCTCCAAAAACAGGAGCGGCTGGGTCAACTGGATGAGCGATAAAGGTCAATCCACCCATTTTTTTGATGCTGTCCACCAGGTGTTGAGTGTCTTCCGCCAGCACTGCCATTTCTCGACCCGCGCCAATTACCAGCAGATGGTTCTTCTGTGGGTTCGCAGTTTGGTCATGTACTTCTTCTCCGACCATCAGCAGCACTTTCCGATCCCCATCCTGGTAATATCCTGCCGGACCATTCACCAAAACATTATGATCAGTGGTGATGACAGCATCCAAGCCAGCTTGTAGAGCAGCTTGTACAATATCCGCATGAGTCCCGGTGCCGTCCGAGTATGTGGTATGCATATGAAGGTTGATGACTATTTCATTCATTGAGCGATTTGACGAAACATAAAACGAAAGGTATAATCCGCCTGCTTAGATTAGTATTTCACGGAGGCGTTTGTGGAACGATATTTGGATCTTGCGTTGATTATAACGTCAATTGCTTTGGTTTTTAGCGTCATCTTACAAAGCAAAGGAGCTGGTTTGGGGGGCTTGACAGGTGGTGACGCCGGCTCGGTTTTCACTGCCAGACGGGGTGTCGAGAAAACACTCTTCAGAATTACCATTGGGATCAGCATAATCTTTTTCGGTTTATGCATAGCAGCGGTTATTATTCCCAGGTAATCTTTAATCGAGATAGTAGTACTCTGTTGATTAATTCGCTGATTATTGGGCGATTCACGGCCCTGCCGGTGAACGCCCTTTTTTGTTTCTTATGAAAAAAATGGTTTGGCAGATCGTGATCGTTGTTGTTGCCTTGGCAGCTATCGCTGTATTGCTGTTCAGTCAGCAATCCACGCTGTTGCCGATCACACCAGAGGTGAAGCCCTCCACTGGCGGTGTTTACTCAGAAGCCCTAGTTGGTTCATTCACCCGTTTGAACCCCGTCTTGGATTACATCAACTCTGCCGATCAGGACGTCGACCGCCTCATTTTCAGCCGCTTACTCCATTTCGATGATCGCGGATTACCGGTTAATGATCTGATTGAATCGATGGGTATCTCCCAAAATGGACAAAATTACAACATCTCGCTTCGGGAAAATGCTGTTTGGCATGATGGACAACCATTGACCAGCGAAGATGTGGTCTTTACGGTAGAATTATTGCGTTCAGAGGACCTCCCAATACCTGAAGATATACGCTCGCTATGGCAGAATGTTGAAGCTGAAACCTTAGACGAAAGTACTTTCCAATTTCGCCTCCCCGAGCCATATGCACCTTTCCTGGATTACCTGACTTTTGGTATTTTACCCAAGCATCTTCTAGGCGACCTTTCCCCGGCAGAGATCATCGATTCCCAATTTAATTTGCAACCTGTTGGCAGCGGCCCTTATCGCTTTGATCAATTCCTGGTTGAAGGTGATCAAATCACCGGAGTTTCCTTGACTGCTTTTGAAGATTACTATAACGATCCCGCCTTCATCGAGCAGTTCACATTCAAGTACTATCCGGATCCAGAATCTGCGCTCTCGGCTTACCAGTCTGGTGATGTCCTGGGAATCAGCCAGGTTACCCATGACATTCTCCCTCAGGCCTTGCAGGAACCTAACCTGAATATGCACTCCGGTCAGGTCCCCTTGCTCTCGATCATATTCCTCAATTTGGATAATCCGCAAATACCATATTTTCAGGATGTCAACATCCGGCGGGCGTTATTGATGGGCATCGACCGCCAGCGGATTATCAACCAGCTAAACGATGGTCAGGCAACATTAGCTCATGGTCCCATCTTCCCAGGCAGCTGGGCCTATTATGACGGTATTGAGAAAATTGAATACGATCCAGACGCCGCTGTCCAGATCTTAAGGGCTGCTGGTTACGCCATACCCGCCTCAGGTAGCTCTGTACGGACAAATGAAGAGGGACAATCTTTATCTTTTGATCTGGTATACCCATCGGGGACCAAATACGAGCAGCTTGCTGAGGCTATTGCCAGTGATTGGCAACGGTTGGGTGTGCAAGCAAATTTACAGGCAGTCGACTCCGATGACCTGGTCGCCACATATCTCGATCCGCGCGAATACGATGCAGCACTCGTGGATATTAACCTGACGAGTTCTCCTGACCCAGACCCCTACCCGTTCTGGGACCAGGCTCAAATCACAGGTGGGCAAAATTATTCCAAGTGGAATGATCGTCAAGCCAGCGAATACCTCGAAGAGGCGCGGGTTGAGTTGGATAGAAACGAACGAACCCGCTTGTATAACAACTTCCAGGTCCGTTTTGCTAGTGAACTCCCCGCACTGCCACTTTTTTATCCGATCTATAATTATGGGATCGATCAGCGCATTAACGGAGTTACCATGGGCTCCTTGTACGAGGCAAGTGACCGGTTTGCTAATGTCACCACATGGTTCCTGATTGCTGAACGTTCATTAGAAGCAGCTGCCACGCAGGTCGAGACCACCGCAAGTCCTTAACAATCCCCTTGTTGTAAAGTCTTCGTCAACCTAAATTATAGCCTCATTCGATCTTTATTCCTCAACCAGGTCAGATAAATTGATTCGGGGTCATCATCCGCGCTGATCAGATCGCGTCCCTACTCGCGTTTAGAACTACAATCATATTCCCCATTTGGTCAGCTCGAAGTTCTGACTTTAGGTGTGAAATACCCATTTGGTTGGTGCTACGCAAACACAGGTCTTTTTTATTCTCGATGCAGTAAGGAAAATTGGGGTATGGGAAATTATTCGGGAGATCAATAATTTTAGTCATATCAAGCGATATGTTCTCTCACTTACTATTGTCTTCCGAAGATTCGTCTCGGATTGTGGATTTGGTAAGAATTAGGTATTCAACAACTTGCTGCTGAGATGATATCTCATCCAATCAAGGTGTGCGGTCATACATGTTCTTATAGATGCTAAAAATCTCGTAAATCCCCTTAATATATTCACGGGTTTCTGCAAAGCGGATGACTTCCAGGTAAAGATCAGGATCTGGAGGCACAAGATTTTTCCAGGTCATTGCATTTCCTGGACCGCCGTTGTAGGCTGCCAAGGCACCGTAAAGATCACCGCTCAGAAAACCTCGCTGCCGGTTGAGGTAGTTGCTCCCCAGGTTGACGCTGACCAAAGGTCGATAGAGGTCCTCATCCGTATAATCCGGCGGCCAATCCTCGTTCGCCGCAATTTCCTGACCGGTACTCGGTATGATCTGCATTAAGCCTCGTGCCCCAGCAGAAGAGCGTATAAAACCTTCGAATAAACTCTCCTGACGCACGACGCTGAATAGGAACAAAGGGTGAAAATTATATTCCTGGCTGGCAGCTATGATTAATTCCCGGAAATAAATTCCAAAGCGTACATGATTGAAATAGAGCGGTGCGTTCATCGTCTCGCTATCATCCATGCCAGCTTGGGTAAGCACCTGTCGTGCGGCAAAAATCGCCGATCTGTAGAGCCCCAACTCGAGCAGATGATTGGCCAGCCGGTATGAATTAGCTGGATCGGTCTCGATCGCCATCCGCAAGTCCTCAAATTCAGCCCGGGCGGCTTCGAATAACCCCAGCCGCCAAAATTCGTTACCCCGCTGAAATCTCGCATCGCCAGTTAATGGACCCGGGCTGGATAAATCTGTCCCATCTGGCAGGCCAAAAATCGTGCGTATCCATTCTTCTGCTTCGCGACGTTCAGCTTCAATATCAAAAGAAAGGTCATATTCCAATGGTGAAGTGAATGGTTCTATCCCGGATAAAAAATCCCGCGCCCGCTCACTGTAATAGCCAGTCGGATCGATCCCTGCGGCTTGTTCCCAGGCGGCCCTTGCAGCTTCCTCCTCAGCTAAAGCTTGTTTAGATTTCCCAATCCACAAATACGCGGCCGAACCCATTTCCGGATCGGAGGAAAACGCCAAAACCCTCTGGAAAAGCTGCTCTGCAGTAATATAATCTGCGAGGCGATAGCGGGTGATTCCCGCCAGGTAGAGAGCCCGCTCTGCTTCTTCTGCTCCCGGGTATTCAGAAACTACCCGCTCCCAGATCGTGGCTGCCTGATCCAGGTGATCGCCACGCTCCGCTATCCTGGCTGCCAGGAATAGAAATTCCGCTGCCCTGGCATGAGTGGGCGCTTGATCAACGAAATCTAAAAGAACCTGGGTAGCATCTCGATATTCCCCATCATGGAACCAAAGCACCTCAGCGGTCTGCTCCCAGGCATCATCCCAGATATCAGAATCGGAATGCGATGCGATGATTTCAGCCCAGGTAGCCATTGCTGCCTGGCGATCACCAAGAGCACTTTGCGCTAACCCTTTGTAGTACAAAGCTGGGGCGACATCCGCCGATTCAGCCTGCATATAGCGATCGAAAGCCGCGATCGCTACTGCATATTGACCTGCATAATAATCCACCAGCCCTCTCTGCCACTCGTCGACCGGCACATCCGCCTCAACCAAGTCCACCAGAGCCAGGTAAGAATCATAAGAACGCGGGTAGTTCATCACCGCATCCAGGTATGCGCCTTGCGCAAGCTCTCTTTCCCCAATTTCGAGGTAAGCCTGGCCTAACAGGTAATCCAAACTGGCTCGCATGTATTCGTTGGCAGTGCGGGAATAAATATCTTCATAGGCCACGATGGCTGTCGCCAGATCGCCCGATAACTCATAAGCCTGGGCCATTTTGAACTCAATATCCAAATCGGAATTCAAGCGCGGCGCTCCCAGAGCTGCCTGGTAGGCTGGGATCGCCGCCAGGTAATCTCCGGCAGCATAGAGCACATCCCCCTGCAGCTCGTTCACAAAGCTGTCGATTACACCTGGTCGCAGCTGCAGGTATTTAGCGTACCCTTCTGCGGCAGCATGATAATTACCCAGCGCTTCATGAGTCTGAGCCAGGGCGAAGTAGGCCTCGGCCAGCAGTGGTTGATCACTCCCTTCAGAAAGCATTTCCTCCAGGATGATCCGCGCCTCAACCAGCTCCCCCGCCAGATAATGGGTGCGCGCCATACCCAATCGTGCCGCGAACTGGACCTCGTTGTCCGGGCTGGTCTCCAGAGCCTTCTGGAATTCCGCGAGGGCACTCTCCCAATCCCCGTAGAAGATCGCCCGATCGCCCAGCTCCACCCGTGCAGCTGGGAGCGGCGTCGGCGTCGCGGTGGGCAAAGGAGTATTCGTCGGTGGAAGTGTTGGCAGCGGAGATGATGTTTCAGTTGGCAGCGACGTGGCCTGATTTATCGGTAAACCGGGCACGCTGCAGGCCAGTGCCCCAGCGAGTAATATCCACAACGGAATAAATTTTTTAACTTTCTCCACGGAGGAGAACTATAACTCAGCCGCGGAGGGGTGTCAATCCTGAGGCACCCTGGGACCCTCCACAATTCAGGTGATATGCCCTATACAGAACACTTGTTCTATCTTATAATCGATTCACCTTCTTTTGGCAGGACAGACATGGAACACACTGGCTGGCTGCTCGACCTGTTTGCTGACCCCCAGGGCGGGGTGATCCTATGGCTGCTGGGCGATGATGGGGAACGCTATCGCCTGCAGCAGGCCTTCCCGATCACTTTTTATGCCGCTGGTCCAGCTGCGCGCCTGCGCGCCCTGTGGCGTTTCCTGGAGAACCAGCCCGTCCCGGTGACTCTGTCTAGAACCGAACGCCGCGACCTGTTCCAGCCGCAGCCGCTCACTGTACTTGCCATACAGGTTGCCCAGCCCGCGCGCCAGCCGCGCCTCTTCCGGCAAGTCGTTAAGCGCTTCCCTGAGCTGACCTATTACGACGCCGATCTGCAGCTCACCCTACGCTACTCAGCTATCTACCATATCTTTCCCTTAGCCCGCTGCCGGGTGAGCGTCAACGATGCTGGTCAGGTGGAAAAGATCGCCGCGCTCGATTTGCCCTGGGAACTGGACCCCGCACCCCCCACCCTGCGCATCTTGGACCTCGAACCGGATAGCGACCCCGCGCACGCCTCCCCCACCCACCTCTCCCTGCGCTTCGAGCGCTTTACATACCGGCTGCCGTTGGAACCCATCCGTCCCTTATTAGTCGGGCTGCGCTCCATAATCAACCGGCATGACCCCGACCTGCTGCTCACCTCTTGGGGCGATACCTGGTTGATGCCTCACCTGCTGGATCTTTCCCGCCAGGCTAATTTGGCTTTGCCTCTCAACCGCGAACCGAGCCTGGCCCCAGCCCACAAACCAGAGCGCTCCTATTTCTCTTACGGGCAGGTCGTCCACCAGGGACGGCAGGTGCTTCTCTTTGGTCGCTGGCATATCGACCGCTACAACGCCATGCTCTTCCACGACTACGGCATGCACGGCATTTACGAGCTGTCCCGCGTCACCTCCCTGCCAGTGCAAACTGCGGCCCGTGTCTCGCCGGGCTCAGGCATTTCCGCCATGCAAATGCTCACCGCTCTGCGCCAGGGTATCCTGGTTCCCTGGCACAAGCAACAGGCAGAACGCCCCAAGAGCATCTTAGATCTGATGCGCGCCGACCAGGGCGGCCTGGTTTACCAACCCACGATCGGCCTGCATTACGATGTGGCCGAGATCGATTTCATCTCCATGTACCCCAGCATCATGGTGCACTTCAACATCTCGCCGGAGACGGTCGGCTCCAGCCAGGCCATCGCAGATGCGGCCCCAGAGCTTGGCACCCCTGGTGATCCACAGCCCCAGGGGCTGGTGCCGCAGACTCTGGCTCCCCTCTTGAAGAAACGTCTGGCGCTCAAGACAAGCCTGGCGACCCTGCCGGCCTGGCACCCGCAGCGCAAAGCCTACCAGGCGCGCGCCTCAGCCCACAAATGGCTCCTGGTGACTTGTTTTGGCTACCTGGGCTACAAAAACGCCCGTTTCGGGCGCATCGAGGCCCACGAGGCAGTCACCGCTTACGGGCGGGAGGCGCTCCTGCGCGCCAAGGAGGCTGCCGAAGACCTGGGCTTCGAAGTGCTGCATCTCTACGTAGACGGCATGTGGATCGCTAAGCCCGGCGCCTCCCAGGTCCCCGATTTCCAGCCGGTGTTGGAGGCGATCAGCGAGCGCACCGGCCTGCCCATCGCCCTCGAGGGAGTTTACCGCTGGATAGCCTTTTTGTCGTCTCGCCTGGATGCGCGTGTGCCGGTCGCCAACCGCTATTTCGGAGTTTTCCAGGATGGCTCGATCAAGGTGCGCGGTATCGAAGCCAGACGGCGGGACACGCCCCCCTTTATCGCCCGCACTCAGGCCGAGATGCTGGTCGAACTGGCACACGTCTCCCGCGATGCCCCAGTAGATATGTACCTGCCAAAGATACTGGCCACCCTGCGACGCAAGCTGGCCGCCCTGCGCGCAGGGCGTCTGCCTTTGGAGCAGCTGCTGGTCGCTCAAAAACTCAGCCGTGCTCTGGATGAATTCCGCACCCCCTCGCCCGTGGCACGCGCTGCGACGCAGCTGCTGGCCGCAGGGAAGACCACCAGCCCCGGTGAGCGCGTCCGATTCCTCTACACGCGCGGCGAGCCGGGAGTTTACGCCTGGAACCTGCCGCAGCCCCCGGACCCAACCAGCGTGGATATCGATCGCTACAGCGAGCTGCTGCTGCGCGCCGCCACCACCCTGCTGGAGCCATTCGGGCTCAGCGAACAGCTCCTGAGCCAGTGGTTGTTCAGCAACGCAGCTTACAATGCCCCCCCCGGCGTGCTACCTCCCACAGTTCGTACCGCCTTACCATTGTGGAATGCCCGCCATCAGCTGGAGGGGTGAATTGCCAGACTTTCTTTTATGAACCCCAGCGCGCTTTATGCTATACTTGTTACATCCAGCAGACCAGTCCGGTTGGCTGGATAAAATTAGCCGGTAGACAGGAACAATTATGCCATTGTATGAATATACCTGCCTTGATTGCCGTACGCAGTTTGACGCCCTGCGCTCGATAAAGGAGGCCGACGCTCCCATCGCCTGTCAGGATTGCCAGGGCGAGGATACCTCGCGCATGCTCTCCCTGTTCTTCGCTCATTCCGACGGGCGCGCGGTCACGCAGAGCGCGCCCGCTTGCACCTCCTGCAGCACGCACGCCTGCAGCAGCTGTGGAGTGAACTGACTCAACCCTCGGTAAGTTCTCAATCAGTGCCTATTACCCCGCAGAACTGAATCCTGCGGGGTTTTCTGTGCAACTATTATCGCCAATTTGCGTAGATCATAGTAGAACAATATAAACAGGAGAATAAAATGTCTACCCAATACAAAAAACTTTACCGTTCGCGTGAGAATCGTATGCTTGGCGGTGTCTGCGGAGGATTAGGGGAATACTTCGATATCGACCCCACTTTGGTGCGTTTGCTCTTCGTTTTTGGAGCATTCCTGGGAATCCCGGGTGCA
>SDBU01004916.1_pt1 | contig 16176 bp, 17 predicted proteins | sample 2277071 | NCBI WGS metagenome assembly SDBU01 (sample SAMN10397929, study PRJNA504765) | marine sediment metagenome | isolation source: marine sediment core GS08_GC12, 126 cmbsf | place: Arctic Ocean: Gakkel Ridge, Loki's castle | collected 2008
AATGACCCGAAGTTTAAGGAAGAGATGAAGGCATTTATCAAACAGACATAAGACCTTCAAGATTAATTGTTACTGTGAACTCAGATGCTGCTAAGCCATAGACATGAGACTTATCGTCCCATCTATGGCTTGGTTGTTTTTCGCAGCCCAAGTCGGAGGCTCCCTGAATTTTTGTTGCATAGGCAGTTAGCTAACTCTTCTGGGACAATTTGTAAGAAGTGGCAGAGGGGATTTCCTAGAGTATTATGGTTTAACTTGTCCCCACACCCCCCACTCTCATTCCGCACGCCACAAACGTGCGGGTAACGTTGTGGCTATTTGTGCACTCGGGGCTGAATTATTGCTGGAAGCAATGACAGCCGTTCAAACTTGTCTAATTGGCCAATGTGCTATTCATGCATTGAATGTTGCTCTGAGTAACTAGTGATAGTATAATCTCCCTTAACATTCGGTAGGCTATGATAACTAGTAGCTAGATTCCCTTAGTTGGAGGATGAGATGTACAAACAGGAAAGACTGGAAACTATACCTGAGAATTGGGACAGGGCCTTGGCTGTCGTCGCCCATCCAGATGATTTGGAGTATGGCACAGCGTCCGCCATAGCACGTTGGACGTCACAAGGAAAACAGGTTGTTTATCTTCTAATAACAAGAGGGGAAGCTGGCATCGACTCGATAGTACCTGAAGAAGCAGGTCCCATCCGGGAGGCTGAGGAAAGGGACAGTGCAAGGGAAGTGGGCGTCAATACAGTCGAGTTTCTTAACTACAAAGACGGTGAAATTGAATACGGTTTGCCACTTCGACGTGATATTGCCCGCGCGATTCGGCGACATCATCCAGATTTGTTAATTACGATAAATTATCAATTAACCTTCGGCGGATCGAAACTTAATATGGCGGATCACCGTTGGACTGGCTTGGCCGTATTGGATGCAGCTCGGGATGCAGGTAATCGTTGGATCTTTCGTGAATTGATCGAAGAGGGACTGGAACCTTGGGGAAATGTGAAAATGATTTGCGTCAGTGGTTCACCAAATCCTACGCATGCAGTAGACGTCACACAGTTCATAGACAAGGGTATTGCTTCGCTTCAGAAGCATCACGTTTACATTGATAACCTGCCTGTCAGCTTTAATCCTGATGAATTCCTTCGTAGTCGTTTATTGGCGACAGGGAAACTGCTTGGGTGTAAATACGCAGTGAGCTTTGAAGTAATATGGATTTAGGAGATAGTATACCACTACAGATATATTATGAAAACCAGTCGCGGAACGGACCACACTGCCAATCGGAACATCGCCTATTCCACCGATCTCACCCAACAATGTTAAGCCTAAAAGCTCCTTTATCCCATCCCCACCCCTCGTCCCCTTCGAATCCGACTCCCGCTACCAATATGGATTAGATGAATTCTTCAAGCAACGTTTCAAATTGCAGTGGGTTGATTTTCTGTTTGATAAGCGTCATCTCTTCTAGCGCTGGAAGCTGCTCCTCATAGACTGGCCTTTCCTTCCCATAAATGAGGCCGATAGGAATCCGGTCGCCCCACTCTTGGGCTTTGGCAAAGGCGGCTATTTTATCGCTAGAGTCGTATCCCGATTCATCTTCAACTTTGTAAACCCGCTCTCGGTACCATTGATAGGTATTCTTGTGATTAAATGAGACACAGGGCTGGAGAATATCTATTAGGGCAAACCCCCGGTGCTCTATCCCCATTTTCAGAAGTGCAGATAGATGCTCAATATCGCCGGCAAAGCCTCTTGCCAGAAAGCTGACATCAGAAGCTAGTGCCAGAGCCAGTGGGTTTACCGGCTGGCTGGCTCCCAGTGGTGTGGTCTTGGTAACAAAGCCGAGGTCGCTGGTAGGCGATGCCTGACCCTTGGTCAGCCCGTATACCTGGTTATTGTGCACTATGTATATCATATTGACATTACGGCGAATAGTGGCTAGCAGGTGACCTATGCCCTCGCCATAGGCACCACCATCGCCATCAATGCCAACCACGATGAGTTCATGATTGGCTATTTTTGCACCAGTAGCTACTGGAAGGGTTCGTCCGTGAAGTCCATTAAAGACATTTCCATGCGTATAGTGAGGCAGCTTGGGCGCCTGCCCAATACCGGACACAAAGAGTACCTGGTGAGGCTCTATTCCAAGATTAACCAGTGCTTTTCTCAGGGCTTGGAGGATGGCAAAATTGCCACAGCCTGGGCACCAGGCAATAGGTATTGATTCAGCGTAATCTTTTACTGTAACCATAACTAAAAGTCCTCCGTCTTCAGACGATCTACAATCTCCTGCGGTGAGAAGGGACGGCCATCAAACTTGAGAATGTTGCCACTTACTTGGTGTCCTGTCTCGCGCCGGATAAGTTGTGACATCTGTGCTGTTGCATTGCTCTCGAGAGTGATACTCTTAGCACTGTTGTTCAATGCTGAAGAAACCGCTTCTGCCGGAAACGGCCATATCTCGCTGAGATGAAGAATGTTGACCGCTACACCATCCCTTTGCAGTAGTTCCCCGGCTTCCCTGATTGCTCCATAGGTACTTCCCCAGCCAATGAGCGTAAACTCCGCATTTTGCGACTTGTGAAGCTTAGGACTATTAATATCAGCCTTAAGTCCATTTAGCTTACGGAGCCGCTTTAGGTTCTGCTGGTGGCGAGTCTCTGAGTCCTCTATGAGATGTCCTGCCTCATCATGCTCATCGGAGTCAGTGATCACCAGAGTCTTGCCCTGACCGGGCAATGCCCGGGGAGAAATACCAGACTCAGTAACCGTGTGTCTTTTGTAATCATATGACTTATTTAACTCTTCGTACGAGAGAAGCTCACCCCTATCTATTTTCACCTGCTTGAGGTTAAATCTTTCCACTGTGGCATATGAAGTGGCTATATGGTGATCGGTAAGCACAATAACCGGGGTTTGATATTTCTCGGCAAGATTGAATGCTTTTATCATGGCGTAAAAAGCTTCATCAGCCGTGGCAGGTGCCAATACCGCTCGGGGGAATTCACCATGACCGGCGTGAAGGGCAAACCAGAGTTCACCCTGCTCCGTTCTGGTCGGCATACCGGTGGCTGGCCCAGGTCGCTGCCCCAACACTACCACTATTGGGGTCTCAGTCATGCCAGCTAAGGCAAGCCCCTCCACCATCAGGCAGAAGCCGCCCCCCGAGGTGGCAACCATGGCTCTGACACCGGCATAGGCTGCCCCGATAGACATGTTCATCGCAGCTATCTCATCCTCAACATGCATAGCCACGACATTATAATGTTGGCCCTTGTCTGCTAGATACTCCAAAATAGCAGAAGCCGGTGTCATGGGATATCCAGAAATAAACTTGCAGCCGCCAGCCATAGCTCCTAGAGCGAGTGCCTCATTGCCATTCAGGAGCATTCTTCTGTTTGTGCCGGATATCGGTTGGATTTTTTGACTCAATCTCTGTGCACCGTGCTCACGGGCAAAGTCAAACCCAGCCCGGGCAGCAGTAACATTGTCCTCGGTAATCTTTTTCCCATGCCGTTCAAACTCTTTTCTCAAAATGGCTGCCAATAGGTCGAAGTCGTAACCACAAAGCCCAATTGCCGCTCCAACAGCCACAGTATTAGTCATAAGCTTATTCTTGACGGTATCTTCAGCTATTCTTCCCAGTGGTAAATTGAAGTAGCGTTCGCCATGAGCTTCGGCCTTGGTCTGCTCTTGGTCAAGGATGATTACGCCACCGTCTTTCAGCTCGTTATGGTGAAGGTCTATTGTCTCCTTATTGAGTGCCACCAGAATATCTAGCTCTTTCGATAAAGCCAATACCTCTCCAGTGCTTGCTCTGACACGGAAGAAGTTGTGGCCTCCTCTAACCCGATTCTCATAATCTTGGTCAGCAAAGACGTGGAGACCACCGTGTGCCATTGTTTTTGTTAGGATCATGCCCACTGACTGTACACCCTGGCCTGCTTCTCCTCCTACCATAACATTTAAGTGTGATTCCATTTTTTGCACCTCCCGTTTGGTCGGTCACTCAGACGCTAGGTTAGTCTCCAATATGGTCTTAATCTCATTAGCGGTCAGGCCTCTTATTTGGTCAACAGCACAGGTTATCCTAATTATTCTGAGCCTCCTGCCAGGAATTCTTATTAGTGAGGTGCTGACTACATTTCTATCAGAATCTTATCATCTTCAACTATCACTTTATATGTAGTTAGCTGTCTCGGTGATTTCAGAATCTTACCCACCTTAGAGAGAAGCCCAGACCCCTTTAGCCAGCGAACCACCTGACCATCCCTAAGGTCAAATTTCGAACCATGTAGAGGACAGGTGACTACTGTCCCTTCCAATTTTCCCTTTGATAGTTTCCTTCCCATGTGCGGGCATCGATTGTGCGTAGCATAGTATTGATCGTCAACCCTAGCCAAAAGGACTTCACGTCCGTTAATTGAAATCTCTTTCATGGATCCATCTTTTATTTCTCCGGTCTTGCCGACTTCTACCATGTTACTCACGTTGTCCCCCCTCCCTTCAAAGACAAATGATACGTTGATTTGGTTTCTTGTTTATATCACATGAACCGGTTCAAAACGAGAACCTACGTGTCCAGCACTAAATTTCCGACACTATCTGGCAAACTAAAAGCGACGACATCAGTATGTAATTTAATTGATAACACTAATTGTATTCCTGCCTATGCTGTCATTGCTTCGCATTCGATCTAGGCCGTAGCCTTAGCTCGTTCTTCTTGAGACATATCAGCTAGCTTTTCTACCTCCTTAATGTCGAGTCCCAGTCCTTCGGACACACGTCGGCCATATTCCGGATCAGCTTTGTAGAATATCGCAGTCTGGCGCCGTTGAATCCGTTTCTGCGCATTGCAAAGATGTGTCGTTATGTTGCCAATCAAGTGCTCCCTGTCCTCTTCTGTCATCACCCGACGGTAGAGCTCACCGGCTTGGAAGAAGTCATCATTGGGATGAGTATAAGGCTGACGAGCTGCTTGTCCAGAAACATCAAATGGTGGCTCAGCAACACCCACTTGCGGTTCTGGACCACCAAAGCTATTAGGATAATAGTTAGGGCTGTCACCACTGTTGTCAGTAAACTGCATGAAACCGTCACGCTGATAGTAATTTATCTTTGTGGCCTTTGGTCTGTTGATGGGCAATAAATGATAGTTAGGCCCCAAGCGATGGATATGAGTATCATGGTAAGAAAAAAGTCGCCCCTGAAGCATCTTGTCCGGTGACGCTGCAATCCCCGGAACGAAGTTCGCTGGAGAAAAAGCAGCTTGTTCTACCTCGGCGAAGTAGTTACCTGGATTACGATTTAGCACCATACGGCCTATTGTCATTGGCTGATAGTCGGCATGGAACCAGACCTTCGTGATATCAAATGGATCAAAACGATATATCTTTGCTTCCTCCGGGGTCATGATCTGGACTTCCACCCGCCAGGACGGGTAATCACCTCTTTCAATAGCCTCATGGAGATCGCGCGTCGCATGATCAGGATCTTCCCCTTTCAGTTTGGTGGCTTCATCACGAGCAAGATTCTGAATACCCTGCTCCGTTTTGAAGTGATACTGCACCCAGTAGTACTCGCCTTTCTCGTTATACCACTTGAATGTATGGCTGCTGTAGCCATTCATGTGCCGGTACGTTCTGGGTGTACCCCGGTCGGAAAACAGGATAGTGACCTGATGGATAGACTCCGGCGTAAGTGATAGAAAGTCCCAGAACATATCCGCATCTTTAAGGTTGGTACCGGGATGGCGTTTCTGCGTGTGAATAAAATCAGGGAACTTCAGCGGGTCACGGATGAAGAACACGGGTGTATTGTTTCCTGTCATATCATAGTTGCCTTCTTTGGTGTAGAACTTTACCGCGAATCCACGAGGGTCGCGTTCAGCGTCTGCTGATCCCTTCTCACCACCGACAGTGGAAAAACGGACAAAGACATCAGTACGTTTCCCAATCTTGGACAAGAACTTGGCCCTGGTGTACTTAGTTACATCGGCATTAACCTCAAAGTATCCGTGTGCACCGGCACCCTTGGCATGGACCACGCGTTCTGGAATTCGCTCCCGATCGAAATGACCCAGCTTTTCTAGCAAATGTGTATCCTGCATTAGCACAGGGCCGGGGCTACCTGCAGTTTTACTATTCTGGTCATTATCCACTGGTGCACCAAATCCGGTAGTGTATGCTTCTTTTTCTTGTGACATTTTTGAACCTCCTACACAAATATCTTAAAAGACTATATTTCCTTAACCTGACAGATATTAACTCGGGCGACTACTATACAATTTACGTTATCCATGGTCAACTCAACACTACGAGGCTACTATGGCCTGTGCAACTTTGTGTCCAAGTCCCTGGCACCTTGCCAGGTCATCTGGCTTTGGTTGCCATTTTGCTCTGACACCTTCTGCGACTATCGGGATCTTGCAGTGGTTCAGGTGTTCTTCAAGTATCTTTACTGATTCCCCGCTCCAACCATAGGAACCAAATGCAGCACCGATTTTGTTCTGAAACTTGAGACCCTTGAGGTCTTCAAGTATAGGGCTTATAGTCGGCAAGAGACCCTGGTTAAAAGTTGGTGAACCAACAATAATGGCCTTTGCTTTAAAGACCTCAGTAATGACGTCATTTCTATCGGAAACACCCACGTGAAACATCTTGTATGGAACACCATCAGCGGCCAAGCCGTGGCCGATTGCCTCTGCCATATATCGGGTCCCATCCCACATAGTGTCGTAAAGGATTACAGCGCTTTTCTCTGGCTCTTGTGAAGCCCACTGCTGGTACTTTTTTGCGATCTGTAGAGGATCTTTCCGCCAAATAATGCCGTGACTTGGTGCAATCATATCCACTGTCAGGTTGAGTGATAGTACCTCTTCAATCTTCTTCAAAACCAGGCCGCTGAATGGCGTTAGTAGGTTCGCGTAGTATTTTAGAGCTTCCTCATACAACTCTTCCTCATCCACCTGGTCATTAAAGCGAAAAGCCGTAGCATAGTGCTGACCAAAAGCATCATTCGGCATAAGAATATTCTTACCGGTCAGATAGGTAAACATGCTGTCGGGCCAATGAAGCATGGGGGCCTCAACGAAAACCAGGTCATACTTGCCGATGTTGATCTTATCTCCAGTTTTCACTGCCCTGAAGTTCCATGGCTGGTGGAAATGTCCCTCAATACTCTCCTTGCCACGTTGCGACACAACGACGTTAGCGTTCGGCGCATGCCTCATTATAACCGGTAAGCTGCCTGAATGGTCGACTTCTGCATGATTAGCGACCACGATATCGATCTTAGCGGGGTCTACAACCTCACGGATGTTCTGGATCAATTGATCCTGGAAGGGGCCCCATACCGTATCCACCAAAACGGTCTTTTCATCTGTGATGAGGTATGAGTTATAGGAAGATCCCCGGTGCGTCGATAACTCATGTCCGTGGAATTTCCTTATGGCCCAGTCCACTACACCCACCCAAAACACACCTTTCGTCAGTTCAGTAACCATGACTTATACCTCCTATATCGCTATATACCGTTGAACTAAGGCTTCATCGCACTACCTACTCTACCCTTTCGAATTCGCTCTTAGCAGCCCCACATACGGGACATACCCAGTAATCGGGTAATTTCTCAAAAGGCGTACCTGGAGCTACGCCTCCATCTTCATCACCGAGTTCAGGGTCATATATCCATCCGCATACCGAGCACTTGTATTTTTTTATCGTTGGTGCTACCTCCTTCTTCTCTTCAACATAGCTAGGGGCAGTCTTCGGGGTGGTGCCTCGCTTGACCTGATGATAATAGTCATAGGTCATGCACGTCTTATCATTGAGTACATCGGCATCAACGATCTCGCCGATAAAAATCGTATGAGTGCCGACATCCATCTCCTTTGTCACCTTGGCTTCCAGGTATGAAACAGTATTGTCTATGACCACCGGGGCCTTGGTTTGACCAATCCTGTAATTAATCCCTTCAAGTTTATCTACATCCCTACCTGATTTAAAGCCAAAGTGACCTATGAAGGAGAGTGGGGTGTCCTGGCAGAGCGTAGAGACAGCAAAGACACCGCTTTCTTTGATAAATTCCCAGGTTAGGTTGCTCTTATTAATACTAACGGCAATTGTGGGTGGCTCAGATGTTATCTGAAAGACAGTATTAGCGATTTGCCCATTGAGCTTATCGTCCTTCCTGGATGTCACTACGTACAGGCCGTAACCCAGCTTGTGTAGGGCCTTCAGATTCATACATCACCTCCTACTGGTCATCAGTACCGATAGCTTTTGTAGTATGTTACAGGTAATACATAATTCTATGAAGAAGTCAGGAACCGAGCTTTTGGCCGAAAACCTTTCCATAATCCTGGCAGGCACGCATGCCTTCACCGGCTTCTCCATGGACTTCACCAGCGATATATTGTCTATGACTCGGCTCTCCTCTTCCGGTTTCTTCCAGCAGAGCTTCTTTTAAATTGAGTGCTCCGAGCTCAAATGGCTCCATTTTGTATACGTATTGCATCGTATCGAAGATAATGGCCGGAGCATCACCGCTATGTGTGTAGGAACCGAAGGCACCAGCCAGCTTGCCCTCAAGGTTAGCCTTTTTAGCCAGGAAAAGAAAGGTCTTCATCGGCTCGGCCATGTCTCTATGGTAAGTGGGAGAGCCGAAGATGTAGCCATCATAGTCTGCCAAATCGTTAGCGCTCTTAATATCTGATACCTTCTTCACTACCACTTGTTGCCCGCTGAAACGAACTCCCTCAGCAATATACTCTGCCATTTTCTCTGTTGTGCCACTCAAACTAATATATGCGATTAGCACCTTCATTGCCGCCTTCGCCTCCTCTCAGATTATTCTATGATTGCCCCTAAGACCCTGGATGCCCTGTTATGCACCTGCGAGACTACTCGTACACTGCTATCTTATTGCTCATTGTTCAATATCTCAGGGCTCAAGCACGGTTGCTATTTCAGGTTATTGGTGATGAAATCCCAGTTAACCAAATTCCAGAATCCTTCGACGTATTTAGCCCTGGCATTCCTGTAGTCAATGTAATAAGCGTGTTCCCAAACATCGCATGTGAGCAGCGGTTTCTTTCCTTCTTGCAACGGAGTTCCCGCGTTGCTGGTAGTCTCGACTGAAAGACTGCCGTCGGCATTCTTAACAAGCCATGCCCATCCGGACCCAAATAGTGTAACGGCAGCATTGGTGAACTTCTCTTTGAACTGGTCAAATGACCCGAATTGCTTAGTGAGTGCGTTTGCTAACTCTCCGGTAGGTTCGCCTCCACCTTTGGGCGAAAGACAATTCCAGTAAAAAGTGTGGTTCCATACTTGGGCAGCGTTGTTGAAAACACCACCGGACGATTTCTGGATGATCTCTTCCAATGACATCTTTTCGAATTCGGTGCCTGTAATAAGCCTGTTTATGTTGTCGACGTACGCTTTGTGGTGTTTCCCATAATGGTATTCTATAGTCTCTGCAGAAATATGAGGGTCAAGCGCATCTTTGGCGTAAGGCAACTCAGGTAATTGGTATTCCATGATTTCCGCCTTCACTTTTTTATTCTTACTAATTATCTCAAGTCGATATTATATCAAATCCGGCAAATGCTCAATTTCATCGCATCTAAAGTTGCGAAGCCAATAATCGCGGATTGCCCTTTCAATCCGCTGTATATTCGTACCAAGATCTTTCGCTTCCTCTTCCTGAAGATCAGTCAAGTCCTCCCGGTGATACCGTGGCTGCAGTGCCATCCAACCAAGAAATGCCTCTGAGCCACCATAATGGCTGAGAATCCAGTTGCCGCGCAACTTGATGGCACCCCACCCTCGGTCAGGGTGACAAAGTTGACAGGATAGTTGGCATCCCTTGCAACTTTTCGCATATTCATCTTTGCCCATATCTGCACCTCGACCGCATTATTTATTAGCCCTGGCATTTGCTAATTATACCATGAACCGCATGTTTGGCCTCTTCAGCACCAACCTCACCGGCGGACCGGGGATTAGTTTTCCTGGTTTCGGCCTCGGCTGGTTGCACGTCAAGAACAATCACGCCCTTTGGGGCTTCGCTTCTGGTGGGCTTGTCAATACGCCAAAAAGAGACGACTCCCTCAGAGTTTCGGATGTAACATTTAGCCAATTCGTATAATCGTTCCTTTATTGAACATTACGATGTTTTGTTAAATACTAAGAGTGAAATAATTTTCCACTATGCGCCGTAGTAGATACATGTGCAGAGATTTTACTACTGCGGTATTCGGTTACTACGACTACGGTATTTTGCCTTGCAGGGTTGCTGAAGTTAAAGACTTGAAGGAAATCTGGTTTTTCGTGATATTTTGGGTATTTTATGTATGTCTAGCCGTAGCCAAGTTTTTACAAAACGAAGCTATTCAAAAACTAACTCCCATAAGCAAAACTAGATTTAATTTACGGCTGCTCCTAGCCGTCAGGTGTAGCGCCTTGTTATATTGTCCTGTTTGCATTTTCTAACTAGAAAGAACACGCAAAGCTTCCTCACATGCCTGAACAGCTAGCTGTGCCTTCTCTATTATTTCCCCATTTCATTATTTCACTCCTTTTCAACGTGGAAACAGAAAGGCTCAGGTTGAATATTTACCCGCGCCTTTCTGTGTAAACAGTTTATTTCCACACGGAAAATTTACCTGCCTCGTGGTTTCCTTTTTTCAGCTTGTTTAGATTCACCCCCCCCCATCAGTGCTCCGCCACCGCTACCAGAGGATAAGAGGTCTCAGACTTATCTATGGAGAAGTTGTTGTAGGGGTCGGTAAACAGGAAGCTGACTACGTACTCTTTGCGCTCTCCTACCTCGGCTACTGAGAAGACACGCTGGGCACGGTATACACCAAGACCACGGTAGGTTGCAGTGATGGTTTCAGAAACGGTGCCATCCGTTGACTCTACCAGTACGGTCGCTTCCAGCCCAACTATGTGATTGAACGTATTTTGCCACGGCTGTTCCGTGTTTATCTCACTACCTTCCTGAATGGCTCGCCTTGGCTCAAAGTACATGCTTACCTTCTCTTCATCATCATCATTAGCATGAATATGTCCAGGGTCCCAGCCATAGCGGACCTGATAGGCGTAGGTCGTACCATTTATCTCAGGCATGATGCCCTCATTACCATCCCTGACTACCTCAACAGGCCAGGCATCAAAATATTTAGTACCATCATGTTCAAAGGAGATGCCAGCAGTGTAAGCCATGGAATAGCCACTGCCAATATTGTTAGCCGTGTATTCTGCGGAATAGGTACCGTCACCGTTGTCCGTAGCTTCTATATTACTTGCGCGACTGGATGCTAACGACTTGATTGTAACCGTTGCTTCCAGTCCCTTGACTGGATTGGCATTGGCATCGGTCACCACGAATGTAAGTGTCTTGGCTCTGGTAGCATGCCAGTGACCCGCTGGTTCCATTTCAATATTAATGGTAACAGGTTCTGGCTTTGGTGCAGGTGCCGGAGCGGGTGTTGGCTTTGGCGCAGGTACCGGAGACGGAGCAGGAGCCGGTGCTGGTGGAGATGCAGGTTGAGTACATCCAGCTACCAAAATAGCGCTAACTATCAGTAAAGAACAAATTACTAATGAGACTTTTTTGATCATCGTAATTACTCCTTATTACGTTTAATATTTGGTTGTTGATTTCATTCTTCTTATTTGCTTTATATGCCTCCTCTCCTGCTTTTCTACTGGCTAAAACAGTGGGATTCATTTTGCTACCTAGGGAGCAGTACCATGACGGATAGCAAGCATGTATCGGATTACCTTTTCTGCGTACTCTAAAGTTAAGCCTGCCTGCTCACTCATGGGAATAGCCAGTTCTATCATTTCCTCATCACTTGTAAACTCCTTAATTCTTGTGGTAGTAGGGAGATCATGACACGCAGAGCACGAGCTCTGGAACGTACGCTTGCCACTTGTTAGAATGTTTTCAGAGGTGTCAGCATTGTACTCGATGTCTTGCAGCGAAGTTACTGGTGTCCACACTGGGGGTGGAGCAGGGGTTGGGGTAGGGGTAGGTTCCGGTGTTGGTTGCGGAGCCGGTGGCAGAGTCGGGGTCGGAATTGGTGCTGGGGACGGTGATGGTGTTGGTAGAGGGTTGGGAGCCGATGTAGACGCATTATTGCCGCAACCCATAGAAATCAGAAGCCCTATCACAAGGAATATCGACGCTACGGCAAGCTTTTTTTTCACAATACTACTCCTTACTAAACCCGTTGCCTATTACTCCAGTACAATCAAGTATCCGACCTGACGTTCGTGGTCTAGGTTACAGTCGGTTGCATCGCCCTCTCTGCTAAAGGGCGTGCCACAGGCAAACTGGAAGGTACCTGCCTTATCGGCAGTGAAAGTCACCGTAGCAGTGCCGCCTCGTGGCTCCAATTTTGGAGTAATCACTCCGAACTCAGGCAGAGCGAAGCTGTGGTACTTGCTTCGGGGATTTTCTACTGTCAACACCACTGTGTCCCCCTTATGGACTACCAGGACGGAGGGCTCCCAGCGATGGAATTCACCGGTTATGGCGTCTTCTTCACCTACCTCCTGTATTATCTTCCCTTCTCCCAGTCTGATGCTGAGATTCTGGGTCTGGGGGCTAGATTGGGCAGTGGGAGAAGCACAGCCAACTAGGATAAGGCTGATGACCACTACCGCTGTAGTTACCAACAAGACTATTTTTTTTCTCATCTTTGAACTCCTTTTATAAATTTTTAAAAATAACATGTGCCGACACTATTGTTACCCAGTTTCTCACATTTTTCTTACACCCCTTTCTCGGTTTTCTCTTCTAGTGACTGGGGTCTCCCCCAACCTGTCTAGCAACGCGGGCAGTTCTTGGCCGAATTGGCTCTTTACCAGGTATGTCCAGGCTCCACTTTGTTCAACTGCACTGATGTATTGCTTATTCTCTTCATCTATCAGTAATACGATGTGCACATTAGCTAGCTGTTGCTTAATTAATCTGGTAGCCTCAAGTCCATTGAGCCCAGGTAGGTTGAAATCCATCAAAATAATGTCTGGCTTGAGCTGTGCTGATAATTGTACAATTTCCCATCCGGTGCCTACCTTGCCTATTAATTCAATTCCCTTTATACTCCGTAGAACCTCAGCGATGGCCTGACGATATAAAGGATTGCTTTCAGCTAACAATATCCGCTTGGTACTCACACTCTAAGAATACTTGATGAATATAGATGAGAACATCACGGTTAGACACCAATTGATAATAACAAAAAGACACCATTTTTCATGGTGTCTTATCTCCATTTCGGTGCGGGGAATATCCTTTTAGCCTTCTAGTTTAACCAAACCCTTTCTAATGGCAAACTTAATGAGCTGGCTCTTGTTGTGCATCCCCAGTTTATCCATAATGTTGGTTCGGTGGCGCTCCACCGTATTTACGCTAATGAAGAGCATTTCGCCAATCTCTCGACTGGTAAAACCTTCCCCGATTAGCTTCAGTACTTCCTTTTCCCGAGTGGTCAATTTGCTGTAACTATCCTGTTCTTCTCCCTCCTTAAGCCTCTTCAGATAGTCATCCAGAAGTCGCCGTGCTAAATCTGGTAGTATATAGGCCTTGTCCTGGTATACAGCTCTGATGGCGCTTAACAGTTCGTTCGGGTCAGCGCCCTTAAGCACATATCCGAGGGCACCTCCCTTAAGCATCTGGAAAAAATAACGAGCATCCTCATGCATGGTTAATGCCAGAATTCGTGTCTCGGGAAAGCTTTCCTTGATTGCCTGAGTAGCCTCTATGCCGCCCATGTCTGGCATGCTTATATCCATGAGCACCACGTCGGGTTTAAGCTCTTGAATTCGAGCTAAGCTCTCACGGCCATTCTCAGCTTCTCCCACTACCTCTATGTCGGGCTGTGAGTTCAAGAGAAGACGAAGGCCAGCCCGGACAATAGCATGGTCATCAACGATAAGAACACGAATTTTCTTAGCCACTACTCTCCTGCCTGGGGATTTCGAAATGAACACGAGTCCCCTTTCCTAGTTTGGATTCTACCTTTAGTTTGCCTTTCAACAGCTCTATGCGTTCTCCCATCCCCAATAAGCCCATTCCCTCACTCCTCCCGATGCGTACCTTATCTACACTGAAGCCTATACCGTCATCCTCAATATCTCCTACAATAGCAGAGGGCGCAAACTGCAGGCAAATGTGGGCCGTTTTGGCTTGGGCATGCTTGGCGATATTGGTGAGTGCTTCCTGTACGACTCGGAACAGAGCTATCTCCACAGCAGGCGGTAGCCTTTCCTCCATGCCCAAAACTTCCAGCTTTGCCTCTACGCCGGCGGGGGCCAAATAGTTTTCCACATACCAGCTGATAGCGGGCACCAGGCCCAGGTCGTCCAGAAGACTGGGGCGCAGGTCTCTAATAAGACGGCGCATGTTCTCAACTGCTTCGCTGGTGAGATGGCGCAAGGACTCCAATCTTTGTCTTGCTGCATTAGGATCGCTGTCCATGATGGCTTCAGCGCTACCCAAGCTCATGACCAAGCCGGTAAGTGTCTGGCTTATGTCGTCGTGGAGTTCTCGGGCGATGCGCCGTCTCTCTTCTTCCTGAGCCGTGATAATCTTTGCCAAAAGGTCACCACGTTCCTGATCTCTCAGGCGCAGCTGTTCATAAAGTCTCTCTAACTCCGCAGTGCGTTCATTAACCCGTTGCTCCAGTTCTTGATTCCACTGATTTATTTGTTCGAGTGAATCCTTAAGCTGGCGACGCATGGTCTCAAAGCTCTGAGCTAGCCTGCCTATTTCGTCATGCCCCATTGGCGGAACCTCAACCTCCAGGTCACCAGTACCAAATTTTTCAGCTGCGGCAGACAGATGCTGGATAGGATTGACAATCTGCCGGGTGAAGCCCCAAATCAGGGCGGCGGCTACCAGTATTGCTACTCCGCTTGCGATAAGGAGAAGTCGAACCATGACCCAGGGCAACTCCAGGAGTTCCTCTGTTGGTTTCTCTAAGACTACACCCCAGGGCACCTGCGTCAGAGGGGCAAAGGAAACTATATGCGCTTTTGTTTCTTCATCACCCGGGTGCTCTCTTATCCCAGGTAGTCTCTCTTTAGCCAGCTGACCTATTAGATTCCAATGCTGACTCTGCTCGGTGCTCATCAATGGGATAGAGCTTGTCAAAATAAGGCCAGTGTCACTCACAAGCTGCAAGTCTTGTTCTACCCCCCACCGTTGGAGAAGGGAGTTAAAGTTGCCAGGAATACCAGGGATATCGACAACGAGCAATCCCCTCAATAATTCTTGGGCATCTTTAATCGGAGCCACAAAAGACAGGGTTGGCCTATCTCCAGTAAGGATTGCCTCTTTTGTCTCAGTGTAGATTTGCCATCCTTGAAGTGCGCCGTGGATGGCCGGGATATCGGCCAGAGAATAACCCACTTTTTCCTCAAGGAAAGGTTCCGTCTGCAAAACCTTCCCTTGGGCATCCAGCAAGGTTATGAAGATGACTACCTCCGCTTGCTGATTTGACGCCAGATGACGTTGTAAGTGATTCCTCAGGAAGATTAGCCTCTCTTTGCTATCCGATTCAGCATCCTGCCAGTTATTGCCGAGAATTGAAGTCGTATATATAACTTCAGAACGAAAGTGCTCTAGGAGGTCATCGATACTTGAAGCTATGTTCTTGGCTACCACGAGTTTTTCTTGTGACACTATTTTGATTCCCTGATTGACAATTTGCAGGGAAAGCAAAGCCAAAACGACTATCAGAGCCGTTAAGCCTGCCCCAACATAAATAAAAGTCTTCTTCCGTAACCCCATGTGTGCTAGATGGATCAAGAATAACCTCCCAAGTGTATTTTACGGCAATAAGAGAAACTAAGGCAAGAGCGGTGGAGCCAACCGACCGCTTAAACAAAACGCTTTTCGTGTGTCAGAGGGCTCTTCTCACGAACTTCCTGGAACGTGTATTCCTCATCTTTTTATGTCCTATCCCAACCTCTAAACGTTCTGATAGGATGGGGAAGAGAAAAATCTAGCTGGGTTTTCAAATATAACAAAAGAATGTTGAGTGTGAAAAAAGGAACCTTTATGGGACTGTTTGATGACACGGCAAGTCTTTTCCAAAGCCTACTAAAGCTGTTACATTTAACAACTCGCTCACTCCCGGTCTTTTTA
>SDBU01004917.1_pt1 | contig 16176 bp, 12 predicted proteins | sample 2277071 | NCBI WGS metagenome assembly SDBU01 (sample SAMN10397929, study PRJNA504765) | marine sediment metagenome | isolation source: marine sediment core GS08_GC12, 126 cmbsf | place: Arctic Ocean: Gakkel Ridge, Loki's castle | collected 2008
AATCTTTAACCAAAAATCAACCATCTCCTCGGACTTGCATCCGACCTCAAACCTTAACCATGGTGCGCTTTATTGATACTTTACATTAACCGAGAACCTAATTGAGCAATGGCATTTGGGGAGTGTTCGTTGAAGTTCAATGAGACCTCCCCCAAAGTCGACACTTGATCGTAAACTGGGCAGGTTAATTGAGTCTACTTGTACGTTCCCTGTCCACCTAGCCCATCAGCACGGCGATGAAGCCTGCCAGGGCGCTTGCGCCGGATGTGTGTTCGTGGAAGACGAGTGTTGCGGATGTTGGTCGAAAGTCTCTCGCTGCGCGCCTGGCTAGAGCTCATCGAGCGGCTGCGTGCCAAGCAGCTCATCGGCGACGTCGTACGTTTCACGAATATGCGAGATGTAGCGCTCGTTCGAATGGCGCAGACGGCCGCTAAGCGACTGAGCAAGGCGATGCCAGACCTCCGCGGCTAGCTCAGGGTTGTCCGCCATGAGGGTTGCGAGCGAAAGGCGCGTGAAGGTGATGACCTCCATCGGCTCTAAGGCAGTGACTGTCGCTGAATGGGGCACGTCAATGAGCAGCGAGACTTCCCCCAACGTTTCCCCCACCCCCACATCGATTAACTCCGTGACCTCCTCGGAATCGTTCCCCAGCGTGATACGAGCTTTCCCTTTTGTAATGACGTACAGCGCATGCTCCTTCGAGCCTTCCGTGATCAAGATATCGCCTTTATCGAAGAATTCACGTTTGCTGAGGGAGAGCAGCCCCTGGATTTGATCCGCCTTGAGCCCTTTGAACAACGGAAGGTCCCGGATCAAGAGCAGGAGTGTTTCACCACCAGACTGCTCAAATTCGGCGCGCATCGCCTCAGCAGCCATCTCCACCTCCTCACGATGGATATTCCCGCTTTGGATGATGCTAGAAAACGCCGCCCCCAGCTCGCGGCCTGTAAGTCTTCGCAGCGCGCGCCATCGCCGTTGGAATTTCAAGTAGGCTATAAATGGATTCTCGACCGGGATTGCCTTAGTCTGCGCCAGCCAAATGTTACGAATGGTCTCTTGCGCATCCGTGACTCGGTCTTTCGTTAGATAGTCGAGCGCGAGGATCAGATTGGTCTTGAGGATTTTATCATCGAGCGTATCCTTCAGAAATTCACCGGGATATGGGTCAAAATCCTCCGCTGTGACGAGCGTCATATTCACCTGCTCGGTCTGGCCGTCGATTTTCGCCCGGGAATACACCAGCCGGAAGATATCCTCGCGGATACGCTGCCATGTCGGGTGGATCTTCGGAGGAGGACGATGCTGGATGTATAACTCGTTATCCAAGAAAAAATTGAACCCAAACATACGCGCGTTCAGAACGTAATCCGTATCCTCCCCGCGGGTCAAGCGGGGATCGAAGGGGACGGTTCGAAAGAGCGAGCGGTGGATGATCATGCAGCCGCCAAAGGCAAACGGTGTGAGCTTCAGGCGCGGATCACCAGGGATCACCTTGTCAAAAGCCTCGCGTTTGCTCCCGAAGCGATCCCAATACGTCATCCAATGGATCTCCTCCGGAACGTCGTCGTAGTAGCTCCCTTGGGCGTTCATATAGTATCCAGCGACCCCATCAATCGTCTGTCCCATAAACCGGCTGCCGATAAACTCACGCGCTTTGGAAATGAACGCCGGATCATCAAAGTACTCATCATCGTCGATCAAGACGGCGATCTCGGCACCTAGTGTGTAGGGTATGAACAGGCACATGTTGCGGATATTTGAGTAGCCACTGAGTGAGAGGAGATCCAGAAGATCATCTCTCGCCGCCCGCCGGAGGACTTCGTGAATTTCGTGCAGGTGGGAATAGGAGATAACGAAGGTTTCAACCGGGGGGTCGACCTCGAGAACCAACTCGAGCACACGCTGTTCGACGTCTTTTTCGATATCCGGCGCGGTTGAGCACGCTAGCACGACGATGGTGAAATCCCTGTCTTCCAGCAGCTCTATTGATTCGAGCATCTTGCTCAAGGTACCTTTTTGATCGATGGGCGTGGGGTGGTCGTAGACGATGTCGCCCGGCTGCCAGCCCACAGCTTTCTCGCGAGACCAATATGTTGGGATGACCATCACTGTCTTCATATTTGTTTACGGCGCCCGATCACAATCAAACTTCCGTGATGTGCGCCCGCGTTCTCCTTTCGATCTACCAATGGGATGCTTGGCGGGCAGCGCTGCCCGCGCCGTGGTCGAGTGCCCACCATTCGCCACCTTTCTACACGAAGCACGCCCGATGTGCAAGAGGAGGGACGTCCTCCATGAAACATCATGTGCTTCTGTTCAAGAAGCGAGAGGGAGATGCGAATCATCCTCCCGCGGAGCGATTTCAGGCTCAAACGCAGCGAGCAATGCCTGCCATCCAAACATTAGGTGTTGATATCGATCTATCGCCTGTGGGAGCGCCTTATATGAATCCTCAAACGCGAGGGGGAGCTTAGCAAAGCGTGGGTCGTCCAAGAACTGCGCCGCACTTTCTCCACCTGCGATCAACCCCATCTTCTGAAGGTTGATCTCCGCTTCAAAACTCGTCTTCAATCGACCGAGCCTATTCATATACCAAGTCATGAAAGGATTGCGCCCTATCCAACCCAGACAGGCTCGATAGAACCGATCACGCACGGGCTTCATGCGGATATCCGGGGTTTGCGGGAAATCATCATAAGTATCATGGAAGATGCGCAAATCCACATCGATCATCCGACCTTCGAAATCGGAGAGCGTCTGTCCCAGCAACGTATCCTCACCGCGACCCAAGACGCATGCCCCATCTGTTTTGTAGATCGTTGAGAAGAAGGGAGCCAGGCACCGCGGCTCGTCCAGGCTCAGACCTAAATTGCCCCCGAGGGGTTTAACCGTCGGCGCGGGCAGCCCGGGCCAAGCCGTCCCCAGGTTCAGACACCGGTGCTCATGGCAATCCTCCAGATACTCGAGCGCCATGCCCTTTCCGAGACCAAAAAGCAGGTCACCGAGACCCTCGTGGGACATCGGTGGGATGATGTAGTACCCTGAATACTCACTGGTTGTGACCGCGACGCGCTCCCCGCTGAGGGAAGCCATATGCGTCCCTACGAAGTCGATTTCCTGCCAAAAGGGTTTATCCTTACGCAAGGCAGTCAGCACGACGGGTTGAACATCCGTATCGAAGAAGAGCAGATAATCCATTCCACCGAGGAGCGCCTGGATGAGGACTGCGTTGCGGTATGCGCCGTAGGGGACTTCCTGGTGGCGCGGCCAACTGGGGACGTCTAGGAGACCATCCACCTCATCGGCATTTAGTCCTGCGAAGAGCAACCGGCTGCGCATGTTGGCGTCACCGTATGCCTCCACAACAGTAATGCGTGTCCGTTCTTCAATGGACGCGACGGCTGCCTTTGTAACCCCGTGAGAGTAGGCGACGATGACTTGATCGATGCAGTGACCGAATTTCTCGGCGTTGTCTAAAAACCTGAGGATGGGCATTGGGTCGTCGAGGTAGCGTGTGATGAGGCCAAGAGCGATTTTACGAGTCCCTAAAGTGCTCATGCCATTCTCCGTAATCTAAATATCCCTTTGAAATCCTCTCAGTTGGCTTCAATCGCTTCTTGGTAGATCGCGATCATCTTGTCCACCTGACCAGACCACGAAAAGTCCTTCAACGCATACGCAGCAGCGAAAGGTCCTTTCACCTTCTTCGAGTTGGATCGAATTTCAGAGATGATCGCATTTGCCAACTCCCCAGCGTCATCGACATCCACCAGCGCGCCAACACGCTCATCGACAAAATCGGGCAGGCCACCTTCGTTCGTGGCGACGACGGGGGTGCCGCATGCCAGCGCTTCCACTGCGACGAGGCCAAAAGGCTCTACCCGCGACGGGATGGTGGAGATGTCGGCGGAGTTCAAGATCTCAGCGACCGCAGGTTGCGGCTGGTGACCAAGGAAGTGAACCCCATCCAGCCCCAGCCGCTCAGCTTGCGCCTCCAGCTGCAGTCGCAGCGCGCCATCCCCGATGATGAGCGTTACGACATCGCCCAGCTCACGCTCATAGATGTGCGCCGCGTCGAGCAACACATCGACGCCCTTAAACTCCGTCAGCTTCCCGACGAACGTGATCAGGTGCCCGGGTTCTTCAGGTATGCCATATCTCGCCATCACCTTCGACCGATCGACGGACATGACATGGAAGATGTTCTCATCGAATCCGTTCATCACGATCCGCACACGCTCCTCAGGGATCCCATAAAGCTCGATCGCGTCACGGGCGACCTGTTTGGATATGGCGATGACGGTTTGTGCGTGCTGGACCCCCTCCAGCGCCATCGCTTTCCAATCTTTAAATATGCGGAAGCCCATCAGATCCGTCCCGTGCGCCGTGACCACGTAGGGCATCTCCGCCTTAAGTGCCGCGTAACCCGTGACCCACAGGTGCTGGGCATGGATCAGATCCGGGTTCCAATCGAGTACCGCCGCATCGATGGCCGCCTGGAAAGCCTGTACATATGCCCGACGTTGGTCATCGTCTAAATCTGCAAATGTTGTCGTGCTGAGGGGGTGCGTGGTAAAGCAAGGGAAGTTGAACGGCAGACGTCTATCGCTAATGTCCTCAGCCCCATCCGCAGTGAACAGGATAGTGCGCACCTCGAAAGGAAAACCTTCCTGCTCGTCATGAGCCGGCGATATTGCGAGCGCCTTGTGCCCCTTTTTCGTGATCTCGCGCGCGATGTTTTGAGTGTAGATACCGCTGCCAGATCCCTCAAGCGGGAAGTGATTTGGGATCAGAATCCTCATTGGTTTTTCGTCCTTGTCACGGGTGCTTCTTGCGCGTGATTGCGATGGATGGCGAACGCCGGATGCATTTTTAAGGCTGCACATCCAATTCTGGTGGACGGGGCTCTCCGTGGCCTGCGGTTCATTTCAGTCTGAACACACCCTTATCATACAACATGCTCGCCCGCTCACACCGATGAAACATCGTGGACTCAGCATTGGTAGACAGGAGGATGCCCCACACATCTTAAGTGAGGATCCCACCAAAGTTTGAAATGGCGGCTCAGAGATCGATCTTGGATGACTTTTTTTGAAATGACTTCGAGCGATCCGTGAAACGGTGGGGGGAGGAAATCCTTGTTGCCTCAAGAGCTGAGCGCCTCCGCTCGGGCGCTCCCGATAACATCGATGGGCGATTCACCATCTGGAGGTCGATACGGCTGTTCTATTTAAACGCTGTCCCTTGGAAGCCAGCCACCTATTAGCACCGCGGTAAAACCGGCCAGGGCGCTCGCACCGGATGTGTGACCCTGCTGGATGACCGCACGCGTGGCAGTTCGAATATTTTCTTCTTTTTCCGCAAGAATCGCTCGCAGTAGATCATGCCAACGCTCAGAACATTCGCCCCTGCTCGCAGCCTTCAGCCATGCTGCCGCGACAGGCGTTGTTCGTGGGACAGCTTCCAGCGAGACCCAACTCGCGGCCTTCTCCACCCCCTTCCCTGCCCAGTGTGCCCATAATGCCAGGATGCAGCCCATCATGAAGTCATCACCGTCAGGCGTTAAACCTGCGCCGAGCCCTGCCAACTTCCTCGCGCTCGCGCGGCAAAGTTCCTCATCCACACGGAGGAGGCCTTCCACTAAGCTGCCCGCCGGCTTTTGCGCAGTTAGGAGTATTTGCGCCTCAATTTCCCGCATAGAGCTCTCCCTGGGACGGATCAATTGAACGAAGCTCTCAACTGGCGCTAGTTCAACGAGAATATCCTCCAGTATCCCGGCGGAGATGGACAAGGAGTCCTGTCTGCCCCGGAAAGACTCCCAATTAAAACGCGGCTCCCAGATCTGAGCACGGGTTAGGACAATTTCGAGCTCTCCTATTCGGATTCGCTCGTGCTCGATTCCCACCGTAGTGTCATCCGCTGCATAATCACAGAAATTGATGGGGTCGAGCACAATATTGAAGGGACCGTCCCTCACGCTAGAGGTGACAAGTGAAATCACTTCACCATCTTCAGCCAGCAGGTTGCATGCATTGTCGAAAACATGGAGCACCCGGGCTGGCTTTGGATCCTGAAGCCAGCCCCAGACTGTCGATGCAATCGAACGTGCTCGCACCATTTCGATTACGATTTTCCACCCTGGTCTTGAATGGCGAGGAATACTTTCTCAGCCGTGAGCGGCATCTCGAAGATGCGAATCCCTACAGCATCGCAGACCGCGTTGGCGATCGCTGGCGCAGTCGGGATCATGGGGTGTTCTCCAACTCCACGAGCGCCCCAAGGGCCGTCGTCTTGAGGGACTTCAACGATGATTGGGATAATCTCGCCCGGCATGTCCTCGGATGTCGCGATACGGTAGTCCGTGAAATTTGAGGCTTGCGGGAACCCATCCTCATACTGCAGACTCTCAAACAGCGCCGTACTAATGCCCTGGACGATGCCGCCTTCCATCTGTACGCGCACCTGATCGGGGTTAATTGCTTTGCCGACATCGAATGCCGAAGCCACTCGCAGTATGGTAATCTGTCCGGTTTGAGTGTCCACCTCCAGGTCAACCGCCTGGCATCCTGTGGTGTAGTGAACGACCGCTCTCTTACCCTGGCCGGTTTCATTACTCAGGGAGGTTACGTAAGACGGCATGAAATTCCCTTGCCCGATAATCGGTCCGCCGCGCCAGCCCTGGTCGTCAGGCAAAGGCAAGCCGTAGACAACCATGTTCTTCAGGGGCATAACCTCTTCTGTGCGGTACGAGATCACCTGACCGTCGCGGATATCAAGGTGCTCAGGGTCCTCATCCCAGTATGCAGCGGCGATTTCAAGAATTTGTTGGCGTGCGTCTTTAGCCGCGGCGACGATGGCATTCCCCATCGACCACGTCAACCGGCTGGCGACCGTTTGCCATTCATACGGGCTGTACTTCGTGTCCACCGGCGAACTTATTCGGATCCATTCAAACGGAACGCCGAGAGCCGCAGCAGCCATCTGCGCCGCAACAGTAAACGTCCCCTGACCGAGCTCCTGACCACCAACACCCAATGACACCGTAGCATCTTCGTTCAAACGCAGCCATGCCGATGATCCCGCGTTGGGGGGCATGGCCGGCGCTTTCCAAGCAATCGCGATTCCTTTTCCACGGAGTTTGTGAGCTGCACTGGGGGGTTCATCGATACCCCAAGCGATGGCTTCCTTCACCTTCTCGATACACTCTGTAAGACCGATCGGATGCATAATCATGCCGGTGACGTTCTCATCGCCTCCACGCAAGCAGTTCTTCACGCGAAACTCGGCTTTATCCATGCCCAGTTCATCGGCCACGATGTCCATAATTTGCTCAATCCCCCAGTGAATTTCGGGCATTCCGAAGCCGCGCATCGGACCACCAACCGGGTGATTGGTGTAGACACAATACGAATCAGTTTCCACATTAGGGATTCGATAAGGGCCTGTAGATGAATAACCGCTGGCACGGGCGATATTAACCCCGTACTCAGTGTATGCGCCGGCATCCCAGTAATATTCAGTCTTCATGGCCAGGATTTCGCCGTCTGCTCTCGCTCCGACCTTCGTCTTGGCAATCAATCCCTGGCGGACAAAAGCGCAGAAGAACTCCTCTTCCCGCGTTAGACGAACTTTGACCGGATGGCCAGGCACAACCCTCGCCATCACGACGGCAGTTCCTTCCACGGAGACACCAGCTTTTGACCCAAACCCTCCGCCGACATACGGCGCGATGACACGGATATCACCCTGCGACATACCAAGAGCTTCGGCAATAAGATTGCGTTGGGCGAACGGTGATTGACTGCTGCTCCAGAGTGTGATTTTCCCCGCTCGATCGAACTGGGCGACTGCCACATGAGGCTCAATGGGCACATGCTGCACGTGTGGCACCTTAAACTCACGCTCTACAATCACATCACATTCTTTCCAAGTGCTTTCGACATCACCTTTCCTGACCTTGAAATGGTTGGCAATATTCGTTCCGGGTTTGGGATCGATGAAATCGGCGACGCCGTACGTTCCGAGGTCGGGGTGCAGAAGCGGGGCGTCGGGATCCATGCCACGCAGAGGATTCACGACCGGCTCCAGGACTTCATAGTCGACATCAACCAACCGGCAGGCTTCCTCAGCGATAGCATCGCTTATGGCGACAACACCCACGACGGGGTCGCCGACAAAGCGAACGCGGTCGCGGCAGAAGATGTATCGATCTTTAAGATAGAGACCGATGTGTTCTTCGCATTCCTCGCCGGTGACAACGGCCCGCACGCCGGGCAAAGACCGCGCCTTAGTCACATCCACATGCTTAATCAGCGCATGCGGATGAGGGCTCCGCACGACACGCCCGTGCAGAAGACCAGGGCCAAACTGAAGGTCATCTGTGAAAATCGCCTCCCCGGTGACTTTCTCCAGTGCGTCAACGCGAGGCACGCTTTCTCCGATCGGTGAGGGTATAGTTTTCATGTCCCCGGCATCAGTCATGTTAACCTCCCTCCTGTGCTACCGCTTGGATCGCCTCGACGATTCGTGTGTATCCGGTACAGCGACATAGATTTCCCCTGAGCGCGCTTTTAATCTCATCCACTGTCGGATCCGGATTGCGATCCAAAAGAGCTCGTGCTTGAAGGAGAACTCCTGGTGTGCAGAATCCACACTGAGTACCTGTCAATTCGATGAAAGCTTTCTGAAGCGGATCGAGCTGGCCGTCGCTCGCCAAACCTTCAATCGTGCGAATATTAAACCCGTCCACTTCCGCGGCCAGAACAAGGCAGGCGTTAACGGGTTCCCCATCCAGCAATACCGTACAAGCGCCACATTCACCAGCGTCACAGCCGCTCTTCACTCCCGTGAAATTTAACTGTTCACGCAAGAATGTGAGCAAAGTCATATTGGAGGGGACCTCACGTGTATCCTCAACTCCATTAATGGTGAAGGAGATCAGATGCTTGTCCATCTATGCCTCCTTCTTCAGCAGCGACCAGACTTCTGTCAAGCCTCGCCGGGTGAGTTCTCTCACCATCGCTTTCCGGTATCGAGCTGAGGCGCGCACATCATCAATCGGTGTCGATTCTTTCTGGGCTTCCTCAGCTGCTACCTCAATCGCCGCTTCTGTGATGGGGCTCTGAGCGAGATTCTCCTCCACCTCACGAACTCGAATGGGGGTAGGAGCGACGGAGGCAAGTGCGATCCTGAAGCGGAATCCTGAAGGCGCGTCCTGATCGAGGTAACCCATCACCGCAACGCCGACGATAGCCAGATCGCCTCCAGCATTGCGCCCGATCTTCAAATAACACCCTTTCCATCCCTTTGGCTGGTTGCGGAAGTTGATTCGGGTTAAAAACTCGCCCGCTTCGAGCGCGTTGACGCCCGGGCTCATGAAAAAATCCGTGACATGGATCGTGCGCTCTCCTTTTGGACCGATAGCAGTTAGATCGGCTTCCAAAACGAGGGCGGCTGGGGCCGTGTCTGCCGCGGGCGAGGCGTTGCATAAATTTCCTCCGACCGTTGCTCGGTTCCGAAGCTGATAGGAGGCAACCGATTCCGCAGCCTCAGCCAACAGCGGGTAGTGGTTACGCACATCTGGATTTCGAGCGAGAGCGTTCATCGTCACCGCAGCGCCCACAGTGAGACCGGTCGTCTTGGCAAATGAGATAGTGTCCATACCCGGCAGGTTTTTTAGATCTACGAGGGTGTCGGGAGTCAAATCGCCATTTCGCATTTGAACGAATAGATCTGTTCCACCCATGAGAATACGCGCCGCTGCCCCTTTCTCCTGAAGCAAATCGATCGCCCGCTCAGCAGTTTCAGCTTTAATATAGTCAAATTGTGGAAGCTCAGGCAGCGGCAATTTCATATACACCTCCCACCCTGTGATGAAAGCAGCCATTGGCATGGATGTCTCGCATCTTTCATCTGAGTCAATTGTTACCCATGCCTTCTGTTTAACCCAGTTTCGTCAAGACACCGCTTATATCTGGGATCTTTGGCACACGCAATCACCGAATTTTGTCTTCTCGAAGGAAGCCTTCTTCTCCATGAGTTCTGCGTAACGGTCGTCATCAACGAAGGCGACGATACGGGAGATACTCGACTCGCCGTCAACGAATCGCCACGGAAAGCATCCGATCTCGACACGCTCATTAAGCAACAGGTCGATATCCCCGCCAAGACATTCGGCATGGATGATCCCTTCAGGGAACAATTCGATGTGCATGAGCTGGTATTTGTCATCCGTGAACACTTCCTCGATCGATTTCTTGTACTTCGCCTGGAAATGCGCCTGCGCTTCTTTTGCCTGGCGCGGCATCCACGTTCGGATGATGGTGTTCATCGGATGATCGGCACTGCCACAATCCACCCCGAGCCATTTCAGTTTTTTGTCCTTGCACCACTCTGCGAACTCGCGGTCCGGGCCGGGGTGTTTCACCATATACCGAATTTCATCGGCGATCGGTTGATCCCAACCATAGCGGTGATAGCCGGTGTGGATGAGCAGGATGTCACCTTCTCGGACATCGACCCGTTCCTCGACCATTTTGGAAGTGTAGATGTCGTAATCACCAGCGGCATCTGAAAGGTCAACGATGGCAGCGGGGCCGTGCAGGAAGTCGAAGTCGAGCTCGGCGATGTCCTTTCCCGGCGTGTAGAAATGGATCTCCCCATCTAGATGCGTCCCCAGGTGATTGGAATGTGTGACGATCTGGCCGTTCGCCCCATTCGGGGCGAGACGCTTGAAGTATTTAATCTGAAGCGGCTCATAGGTTGGCCAGGGAGGCGTTCCAATTCCAAGCGGTATAGTGAGGTCAATAATTTTCATAACTTTCTTCTCTCCTTCTCCCATCCTTCAGACAGGGGGATAGTTTTTACGTGTTCACCAGTTCTTGAGAGCTTCAAAAGCATCTCGGAAGCACTTTTCGGGTGCCCGTAGAACACCCGCGCCCACCATCCCGATCCCAGGATCTTTATGCGCGATACCCGTATTCAGCTTAGGCAAGATTCCAGTCTCGGCGACGTAGCGGACATCAATCCCGGTGGGTGAACCGCGGTTGTCAAGCGCTGGAATGGTGAAATGCTCGTGTTCCGCAAAGCATATCTCATACATCTCGAGCGTTGATTGGATGGCATCTTTCGCAGTCCCGCCGACGAAGCTGGCGATGGCGGGCGCTGCCGCCATGGCAAAACCCCCGAAGCCAGCTGTTTCCGTTACCGTACTATCGCCGATATCTGGGTTCGCATCGTCAGCAGAGAAGCCCGGTAGATAGAGTCCATCTACGATCCCGGCAGGGGCGACGAACCAGCGGCCCGGCTCCCCGGCCATGCGGATGCCGAAGTCGGTTCCGTTGCGCGCCATTACTGTCAATATACTTGAACCTTCAATACCTTCAGCCGGCTCGATCATCGCCTTCGCCGCGGGCATCGAGACATTCAGGAAGAAGTGATCGTTGCCATCGATGAATTCGAGGACCTTCGCCAGACGCTCACCATCTTCACAGGTTCGCGCCAGTGCCGGCCCAAGTGCTCGCAGGAGCAGCGAAGTCCCGGCACGATTGCGATTATGGCACTCATCGCCCATCTGAAGCGCCTGCGCGATCATTGCCCGCAGATCGATCGGACCAGAGGATGTGAGCGCCGCGGTGAGCGTTGGAAAGAGCACATCCCGCATCCAATACAGACGCTCATACACATCTTGCCCATACGCGCCATAACGCAGGACTTTCCCCAGCCCCTCGTTTAACGTACAAAAAGCTCGATTCCCGAACTCTGCGTTCTCGATGATCCATACCGGCATTGAGGGAGAAATAACACCAGCCATCGGTCCTACAGCATGATGGTGGTGGCAGGGGCTGAAGGCAATCTCACCCTTCGATGCTATCTCCTCGGCTTCCTCAGGTGTGGAGGCGAGCCCCTCATAGACGAGGGCCCCCATAACCGCCCCGCGGGTTGGTCCACACATTCGGTCCCAGTCAATGGGTGGACCGGCGTGCAGGATCGTATTCTCTCCCATATCAGGGATCACTTCCCGGGCGACGTCTAAGCCAACGAGCATGGGCCGCCCGGCCATGATACGACGCAGGGCCTCCTCGTTGGCTTCATCGATGGAGGTCCCGGATGGGGTATGCAAGAACCGATGAACGCCGGTCTGTGGTGGACGCCAATTCACCTCGATGACGCGTACATCCTGCTGGCGCAGACTCTCCGCGAAGGATGCCAGCCCGATATTGACAACCGAGATTGGTTGACCGAAAAGGTTATTTCGTTTTTTCGAAGGTGAGGCCATAGATCTCCTCGCCCCCCATCTCGCGCACGGGTTCCCAACCTGCTTTCACTTTCATGCCGATGCGCGGCGCATCGTCTTTGATTAATCCAAGCACCTTCACCCCATTATCGAACTCAACTACACCAAGAACACGCCCGCGTTCATCCATGCCCCAGGGAAGCTGTTCGATAATCGTGTAGGTCAGGAGCTTGCCCTTGGAGGTCGGTGTGATCTCTTTGAAATCGCGCTTTTTACAATTCAGACAGCGATCGTGGTAGGGGTACATCACCAATCCGCAGTTGTCGCATTTGTACGCTGTGATGGTTTTCATGATTTTCTCCTCAAAACGAACGCGAGGACATTGTTTCCGAAACCTCCAAAGTTGAGCGAAAAACCGTTGGCTGCGTTTTTAACTTGCCGCTCACCGGCTTCCCCGCGCAAATGCCATACGAGTTCCACTACCTGAGCCACGCCCGTCGCACCGACGGGATGACCGCGCGCCTTAAGGCCTCCCGATGGGTTGATCGGCAGCTTACCGCCGATCTGCGTCTCACCCCGCTCAAGCGCCTTGGCACCCTCCCCTTTCGGGAAGAAGCCAGCATGTTCGCTCTCGGCAATCTCCAGGATCGTAAAGGCGTCATGCAGCTCGGCGACATCGATGTCCTTGGGCTTGATCCCCGCCATCTTGAAAGCCTGCTGCGAAGCAAGCGTGACCGCCTTGAGGTCGGTGGGATCGCTGCGTTCCTGAAGCGTATGGGTATCCGTCGCCTGCCCAATGCCGTCGATCGTGACCAACGGTTTCTTGAGTTTATTCGCGATCTCCTCTGTCGTAAGGAGCACCGCTGCTGCGCCGTCGCTGACGGGACAGCAATCATAGAGATGTATTGGATCGGCCACAACCGGGCTGTTAATATGCGATTGTGGGTGGGAGAGGATGCCCTCCATCGTGATCTTCATCTGGATGTGAGCATAGGGATTAAGCAACCCATTTGTCTGATTCTTGATAGCAACCATCGCAAGATGCTCGCGTGTGACCCCATATTTCTCCATATAAAGGCGGGCGAACATCCCCGCCATTGCAGGCAATGTCACCCCGTAGATGTACTCCGCCTGCGGGTGGGTCATACAGGCGACGATATCCGTGGCCTTCGGGCCAATCACTTCGCGCATCTTCTCGCCGCCAACGACGAGCACGACATCATTGAAGCCCGAAGACACAGCCAGGAAGCCATTTTTAATCGCCGAACCGCCAGACGCGGGACCATTTTCGACTCGGTCGGCAGCGGCAGGAATCAGGCTCAAGCGATCGACGAGCGCACTTGCTACAGAAACCTGGTGGTTGAACAAACCCGAGGCCATATTGCCAACATAGACGGAGTCGATGGGACGATCGCCCAGACCAGCATCATCCATGGCGTTCAACCCTGCGGTAGCGAGCATATCCATCAGACTGTCCTCGTCCCGCCGTTCAAACGGTATCATTCCTACTCCAGCAATGACAACGGGTCTCATCGGTCCCTCCTCTTTGCTCCAAGGATCTTCTCCAAGATATCGTCCTCGCTGGCGACGATGATCTCTTTTTCTGCGACCGCGAGCAATTCTGGCGGCACAGGCCGCTCACCGGCTACCAATCGGTCTTTGTGCTTGAAATACAGCTCCTTTGTCAAACCATAAGGGGTGGCGCCTCCCAGCTCGTGCTGACCCTCACGCTCGATTAATTCATACTCAATCATCCATCGTCTGAAGCCGATGGGGCTTTCGGCAGTGATGAGCACTTCTTCCTGCCCGATATATTCAAACGAGTATTCCATCTTAGCGGCAAATAGGTGGGCACCGATACGCAGTCCTCTTTCGGTAGCAAGTGTATGAAGGCTTATGCCCAATTCGCGCGAATAAAGACGCGTGTTTACGACGCCGACAAGCAAGCCATCGATCTGGCCCATAAGGCAGAATTCATCGCGCACTCGGTAGCGGTACCAACCCAGTAATTCTGCATACACACGCGCGCCGACGATGTCGTAGAAGTCGCGCTCGACTTTCATCGTCGGTCTTACTGCTTCTAGGAGTACTGGCACATCGGCCCGACTCGCTTGCCGTATGACCAATTTGCCCCCCGTCGCCAGCGTAACGACCTTTGGCGGGTAAGGCGGTATATCCATCTCCGGTGGTCGAAGATAATTTTCAACTTCCATGTCCATGTTCTATTCTCCTTTACGGTGAAAGGTTTTGTGAACAGAGTGTAGATTGCTAACTCCCTCTACGGATATTTTTTATACACATAAGTGACACCATCGATCCACACACTCATTTTTTCCATCAAGTCGATGCATGAAGATGGCCTATCGCGGCAACGAGGGTCGATGCAGCAGCATTGCTCTCGGCGACAATCGCGCCGCTCTTCTCGAAAGCCTCTCGCTGGCGATCAAGGCCTTGTGGGTCGCCTTCGGTTCCCGTAATAGAGACCACGACAGTCAAAATGCGCCCGTCTTTTTCGGCGATGTTTCGCGCCTTTTCGATCGCTGGCGCGAGCTCACTTGCGGGATCAGCATGCGCACCATAACCAAGGACAACGTCCATCTGGATCAAAGCTACGCTTGAGTCCTGCGCCTCTTGATACAGCCGCTGGATCCGAAGATCATGATCGATCATCGGATGAGGCCGACCAACCGTGAACTCTTCCTCACCCAAGTCAACGGCGCAGTGCTCCACGCTGTGATGCGAGTCGGGGAGTGTGTACTCTGGATTCAAAGGCGCGTTCGACCATACAGGTCCTACTTTCACCCCCCAAATACGCATCGCCTCCTCACAAAGCGTCCCCCCGCTGAAAAGACCGCGCAGGTACTTTTGCTCCGGCTGTAGCTGGGTGATAATTATGCGCGCTTTAGATTCGAGCTTCTGGCTCTGTTTCTCAAGTCTAGATTGGACACGCTTGACGTCTTCGTCTCTCGCCAGCGCTGCTGCGATCAATGCGGCTTCTTCCAGCGTATTCGCCAGGTACAGTCCCTCTTGGATAGCTTCCTTAGTTCGTGAACCGGAGGGTGATTCACCCATGAAGATCACGACGGATGGTTTTCTGCTTGAAGTCAGCTTGGCGAGGACTTTCTGGACGACTGTCGGCGACGGTATCTTGGAAATGGCGACAATGACCTCGGTCTCCGGATCGTCCTGAAGAGCTTTCAGGGCATGCAACGTCATCAGCCCATCGATTTCATCCGAAAGATCCCGACCGCCCACACCGATTCCCTGCGAGACCCCGACACCTTCCCGCGCGAGGATGCAGCTCACTTCCTGCAGCCCGGTGCCAGCAGCGGATAGGATACCTACAGGTCCAGGCGGGACGACATTTGCGAAACCAAGCGCGACGCCATTAAGGATCGATGTACCCGCTCCAGGACCCATGAGGAGCAGGTCATGCTCTACAGCGTAACATTTTAGTGCAAGCTCATCCTCGATGGAAACATTGTCACTGAATAAAAGAACATTTAGCCCGGCGCGGAGTGCATCCATTGATTCCGCAGAGGCGTAAGAGCCGGCTACCGAAATGACCGCCAGGTTCGCATCTGCGTGTTCGCGAACAGCGGTCCGTAATGTTTGTGGTTGATAATCTTGGGGTCCAGATTCGGCTCTTGATGGGCGAGTCAGCAGGGATTCGACCCGCTCCAGTGCCACTTTTATGCCCTTCTTATTCCCTTTCAAGGTGATCATTAGATCGTTGGGCGTGGCGCCCTCGGCTTCTTCTGTGAGCAGATCTGTCTGTTTCAGCAGCTCCTTGTTCGCATCCGTCCCCATGAGCAGCGCGGCGTCCTCAATGCCCGAGGTGTCCTGCAGATCACGGGCGACATTCATCAGCATGACGGAATCATAATAGCGACTTGTCATAATCAGACAGTGTTTGGTCAACCGATCCTCCACTTGCTGGG
>SDBU01004918.1_pt1 | contig 16173 bp, 23 predicted proteins | sample 2277071 | NCBI WGS metagenome assembly SDBU01 (sample SAMN10397929, study PRJNA504765) | marine sediment metagenome | isolation source: marine sediment core GS08_GC12, 126 cmbsf | place: Arctic Ocean: Gakkel Ridge, Loki's castle | collected 2008
GCGACTGCGATTAGCTGCTTGCTGGCTGTGCTAAAATAGAATCTGTGTAGGCCTACGATTTTCTTGCTTGCCACGACCTCATTCGCGGAGTGCTTTGCATGTCCTAAACGCCCCTGAACCCCACGCCGATAGAAACAGTTCTGCATTTCCTTAGCAAACTCAGGCTTTAAGTCATGCTCTGAGCTACTTAAATCCACGCCTCTGCGGGACAAAGGGACAGATGCTATGATCCTGTTTTGAAGAGGCATTAGAAAAACACTCCCTTGTTATGGATGTCTGTAGTAACTTCCACTGTAGAGCCAAACAATTCTTCCCTTGCTCCCTTCGCTCTAAAATCAATAATCTTTTGTGTCTCAAGATCAATGCCATGCTCAGGCCCAAGATCAGAAGCAAGCTGAAAGATTAAAAACTTATTCCAGCCAGAAGGCATATCTGGATTATCTGTGGCTGAATCAAAATCAAATAATGGTTTTTTATAGGAATATCTTAATATTTTCCCATTTGCATAATCTGTACCTGTAACCCATGCACTGCCAGAGCTCCCTGTTTGCCTCCAATACAAGGAATAATCTGATCCTGTGATCGGCTTATTGAGGTTTGCCGACTCATGGCCCATGATACAGCTATAATTTAAGGCATCGGTTCCAGTTACCTCAGAAGTTGTCCCAACCGAAGCAACGGCGGGCCATATGTGCATAACTCTTGAGCTAAGAAGCCTGTCCTCAGTTAAATATATTTTCTGAACATCACCAGTATCGTTTTTGTTTTGTATGGCTTCATATTGGGCTTTAGCAATAATTTTTACAGGGACATCATCCCCATTCGCATCTCTGTAGCTAGCGGAATCGATGTCACGGATATTTGTCTCCAGCCCGTCAGAACTACTATAAGTAACTTGGTTCGCTACAAGGATAAGGTGCGATTCTGTCATCGCCCAAAGATCTTTTGATTGGCGAGTATTTTTTAAATCCTCTTGCCGGATTATGACATTAAGAGCTTCAACAGCATTGGTTAAGATGACAGCACTGGGAGATTCACTACCCTTTAGCCGCGTAATTTTGCGGAGTGCTGCGGAGACAAGATCATCCCTCGTCATTAAAAAATCAGATGTCGTTCCTGTAGCCATTTAGTTACCCAAATTTAGTCTTTAGCTTCTCAATCGCTTCATTCATCTCTTGCAAGGTCTTTGATTTAAGGCTGATCTGTCCATTCAAGGAAGTGATTTCTTTTCTTGCTTTTTCCAAAATACTTCTAGCTTCTTCCTTGGCTGCATTGGTAGCGTTTGCCTTTGCTATATTCAATTCCTTCTGGAATATCTCTTTTTGCTGCCTCAAAGATTTAAGATCCTTCTCGTAATTATCAACCCCAGTAGCATGTTTTTCTTTCAGGCTATCGATATCTTTGTTTATTTTTGTTGATATCTTGCTAAACTCGTCTTTCTTTTTGTCAATCTCTTTCTGAAGCAGATCCTTATGCCGTTTAAGTTCAGTCAGCACCTTGTCTTTATTGTCAAGCAACAGGAGCGCATCACTTATCTCAGTAATCCCTGAGAACATCTCAGACAAGTCTTTGGTTAATTTTATTGCTCTTTTAATATCCATAATATCCTCTAAGTCTTAATTGGAATGCTGCTTGAAATATAAAAATAAAGTGTGCCACTGCCAAGTGTTGGTACTTTTAGCCCCTCAAAGATCAACGATTTTCCGTTCTCATCCACAAGATGTGACTGCTCGACATAGTTAGAACCCGCAGCGACACTTCCCCACTTAAAATTGCCGTTTTTATCCTGAACCGTCACAAGATCGCCAGCACCAGCAGAAGCCGACACCCACCGGATCATGTATATCTTGAATGTCCCAGTGGTGATATTGGTAGCACTCGCCACATCAACCACTATTGGATTTAAAGTAATATCGTTAGCCATACTTATCCTGTATAAATTCTATGATACCATTTAGTCGCAAACTTCACAATTACAGCAGCACTCGCAGACTTCGCAAGAAACCCTGCATAAGCCCTCCCTGCTCCTCCAGGCCGATTGCTTGTTATTTGAGTCCCAGATAAAGCCATATTAAACCAGTATTGCAGTGTGTGAACTTGTTACCGCCGTTGTCACTGCCGTTATTGTCGCTGTTTTTGTAGATCCAACATAATCCGTGATATCTGTGGCCTGTTCATCAAGCGTCCCAGCATTAAATATCAAGATTCTTCCGTTATAGAAGTCATTCACTGCGCTAGCAGCAGACCCGTCAACATTACCAAGTACAGCCGTTGTGGTAGTCCCTCCTGTGAAAGTTACAGGTTTGGCGGTTTCTGCATGATCTGTTATGTACTTCAGTTGAGCCGCAGTTGGTGTCCTTACTTCAAATGCTGCGGTGTCTGGTCTTTTTTGAATCTCCTCAATTACTGAACCAGCAACACCTCCCCCTCCGTCTACAAGGCCGATTTTGTTAGCTTCTACTTGTATTGCCAGTATATTAACTGTGTTCTCATCCCGGTTAAATGTAATTCCGCTTCCGTTATTTGTGATGGTGAACTGGCCATCAAGGTTCACTGTCCCGCCGATGCAACTCGCATTAAATACAATTTTGCCGTGCCCTCGGATATTTAAGATATCGGTTCCGGCTTGACCTAGATTATTGATGGCTACCTCACCTGAGAAATCAGTCCAGTGGATAGTCGTGTTTAAGACAGCCACACCGAACTCTAAAACTGCACCATTCTCTGAAGCGCATTGGTGTAAGTCCACCACTCCAGCCGGAAGGGTTATAAGCCCCTCGATATCCGAGTTAACGATATGGCATGTAGGTATCGTAATGGACTGCATGTGACAGTTGAGAAATTCAGGAGGTAAAGCACCTGTACAGATGCCGTGAACCTCGGCCCCCTCAATACCTGTGGAACTAAGCGATTGCCCCCCCATTCGTAAAATCCAATTATTGCCAAGAAAATCTTGCGTGTTCTGTGCTGCCACAAGAGTGATGTCACTACCAGATCCTATGCAAAACCGCGAAAGACTTAATGCCACGGCTATCGTGTTTGCATCTGTCATATTGTCCAACGGGTTAAGATTTGTACCACTTTCAAAATTCGTTGTGCCTGAACTACCTAGTACAGTGTCAACAAATATACACCCTCCTTCGTAAGTCCCAAACTCCTGCAAGTCACGGATTCTTCGAGCAAAACTATTAAGTATATTATGAGTGCTCCCCATTAAAGCAATATCCATAATTGCAAAGAAAGTAGAGGGGATGATATAGACTTTATCGCCGACAGCCATTGTGAACACACCTGGGTCTTGCGTTAGGATGATTGTTTTCGATCCCCCAGTATAGGTCTTTACGGCTTGAAACGCTTTTTGCGTCGATGCGGAAGCGTCCACCACCACGATGATGGCAGCGTGATATGCAAGATTATCGGCAGATCCATCCGTAAGGGTGAACTGAGTCTGTGAGGCAAGGGTGGCGATAGTTGTGACTTGGAGGAACAGGCCTTCTTTTAGCTCGTTAACGAGTCCATCGATAACCGCTATCGCCGCCGTATGATCCGCTGTCTGAGGGACACTCGCCGTTCTTAAATCAAAATCCGTAATATCAACTTTAATAGGTGAGGCAACCGCATTTTTCCCAGAGGCAACCACAAGCTGGAGCGTGACCTCATCGACCCCCGTGACGTACGCCGCATCAGGATAATCACATCGATAAACCCCTGGCATATTCGTATCGTCTACTAAGATAAAACCGCCGTCATCATGAGCCGCTAAAGCACTTGCAAGCGTTTTAAGCGTAAGGTCTACTCGGGCCGCACCTTGCCGCATATAGCTTGCAGATCCCCCAGTTTCAATATCACTGAATAAAAGACCTGTAACTGGCTCACCCGGCAAAGCATTACTGGCATTCCCTACGATATAGAAATACTCGCTTCTGTTTGTTTTCCCGGCTGTAACAATCACGCTGAGAATCCTCCGTGCATTGGGTTAAACCCGCCCCTCATGTAATGGGGTATTTCAAATAATTCTGTCCCTGCCCCCGCCACTGCCGGAACTGAATACATATTTCTCACTTTTGGAATAAGAAATTGATATGGCTCGTTTAAAAGACTGGTAGCTTCAACGGGGTTGTAGGCACGGTTTGAATAAAGAAAATAATACCGGCCTCCGGTTCGAGTTACTGTATCTGTGTCATCTGCATAATTCCCCATAGTTAGTCGATTTGTGCTAGATACTAGATTTGATGTATTGGCATCACCCACTACCTTTTTAACGCCACCATCAGTCACACCGTACTTTTTTGTGTAGACTATAACATTGGCCCCGTCATACACCCCTAAAACTCCGACTAATCCACCCGCATAAAAAGCGGAATCCGCAGCCGCGTTTGCTACCTTGTTCACTGCACCTTGCCGCACTATAAACCCTAGAAAATCGGATGTGGTCGCGCTCCATAGCACCCATTTTAGCTCAGACGCTCCCCATATCCCACACAACCCTTTATTGGATAACCAGGTGCTGTCGCTAGAGAAGATGCACATAACCGACATCTGATTACTGGTGAGATTGTGCCGGGCTTTCGCCTCAAAAGCCCACCTGGTAGGATCTGATTGCATATCCAGCCCACTACCCCCCAAAGCACTCAAGGGGGGAGCAATGGCACTCGTGCCGACTACTTTGGTCGCTCGGCCATATAGCCCCGACACAATGGGGTCGAATGTTGAAAATTCGATAATCGATGCACCGATAGGATGGGATCTATCTATCACCGTTGTCCCTGGTACAGGTTTAACTCTCGGGTCTATTTCAAGCGTCTGCATATTATCCGTTAAGGTTTGTGTTGTATGGCAGAATTTTCAGCGTATTGAGTGTTGCCCCTAAAGCCACACCCGCTTGATTATCAAGATAAAGTTTGAATTTACCTGGGGGGATCAGCACGTTTCTGGAGACTACCCTTTGTGCCGTAGCTGCCGTAATTCCCAGGCTAAAGATGGTTAGAATTTGGTTTATTTGAAGCCTCATGGTTGCCGCTGCATCCGCAGGGTAATTTGTCCCGTCAATCGCTTCGGCAATGAATATCGGGATATGCGCCCCTGCTCCTGGGGAGAGGCTGGCTAATACCAATTCTAAATCAACATACATGTCTCGGTTCGTATCATTATCGATAGCGGCAGAGGCTGCCGACATGGCCCCGCTACCGAGGGAGTTGAGACTCGTCGAATGAACAGTTACTACGGATGATGGAGCATTCCATTTACCTATATTTGCCATTTAGTTTACTCCCCCATTAGTCCACGTTGTCCCATCGAAGAATGTACCGTAATTTTTCCATTGGTTGACGCTATTTACCTCTGCCTGGAAAGCATCCCATAGGCGTTCAAGGTGGACTTTTAGTCCCGCCTGAGTTGTATCTACCGGAGTATTTATAATGGCAGACTTCTCAGCTATTGATCCGTTCTGCAATGCGAGGTTTTCCGCAACTGTCGCCCCGACGTATACTGATTTCGCGTTAGGATCAGCATAGAAACCTTGCCGGGCTGCTGGAACACCAACCCATAAAAGGTATTTGAACTCATTTTCGTCTGATCGTGATCGGTCAAGTATTATAATTCTCTTTGCCATCCCCTACCCCCTAATCAACTTTTACACCATTCGGTGCTACCATCCCAAACCAACCACAAGCATCCGTGCTGCCTAATGGATACGAACCAAAATCACTCTCATTCCCCGAAGTATCGTAGGCCGTCAACGCAAAACACAGCCCACCGCTTGCTGTTGGGTTCACGTCCACAACAATCGCGGATCTTGCCAGGGGATCAGCGATTTGAATCCGTGAGGCATCGGTGAACGTATAAGGTTTGATTGCATTCTGACTCACCCAATACAGATAGAATCCCGCTAAATCTGCTGGTGGTGAGGGCATGTCCCAAACCGCTTTGGTTTGTTTTTGTGTGGGTGCTGCCATTACAAAAGTGGTGAACCCAAAAAGTAACAATAATGCTAAAATGATATTCTTCATTCCCCTACCCCCTCAAAATCTTATCGTATTCAACGTGGATGTGGTCTGGTTCTTCAATAACATTGTAATTTAGTCCCAACGCCGATCGCAACTCAAGTACGGCTAGATGTTTTTGTTGCGATGTGAAGTAATTCGTCCTGAAATCCAAGGCATAACCAAAAGGGTGCAACGATCCATCTGAATGCTCGCCCTCAGTGCCAGATGTTTCAACGCATTCTTGGCCGTATAGCTTCCATATCTTGCCAGCAGCGATCTTGACCTTGCGCATGACAAGCTGCAATCCGATTTCACTCACGCCATCTTTAAGCTTCATTTAATCGACCCTCCTGTAATCTTGTAAATCCAAGTGCAAAACGCTAAAAAACCAACCACAAAGCCCCATACTATCATGTTGCCAATAATATGCCCTGTGGCAGTTATCCCTCCACGAATCGACTTCATCATCTTATGGTCTTCGTAATGCTGCTCATCTTCAACGTGGAACGGTGAGTCTTTTTCCATAACCCCAATTACTCCCAATCCCGTATGAACGTATCTGCTACAATAAAATTATCTTCTGCGAGGAACCCGCCGAATCTTCCACTCTCCTTGTAAACCCCAATCACGATAACTCTCTCGCCAACAACACCGTAAAGCTGGAAGTCCGTGTAAACAGCGACATTCCCTAAGCTTGTTCCAACCCAACACTTAATATAATTCGACCCCAGGCGGCCTTGTAGGGCCTCACAGGATCGCGCGTAACCGAAGATTGTGACCCTTCTGCCATCCCAGGTACTTGATAAATCCAGGGGTTCAACAATTTCTGGTAATTCACGGGCGTTTGCGCTGTCCATTAGGACAAGAGCGATAAAGAAAGCAATTACCCCGAAGCAAGTCCATTTCATTGCACGTTTCAATTTATCGTCATAGGTCAGCATGGCATCCTCCTATTTAGTACAAGAACCTATATCGCTCAATACAGGAATATAAGTTTTCTGCGCTGTTAGTTCCAACCTCACAGCAAATCGGATTAGCGGATCTATGGCGCACCACTTCTCAATGCGCTCTACGCCAGCCTCAGACTTCAAAATCTCTTGAATCTCAGGGGAGTCAACGATAAACTTACGCCCTTCCTCAGTCTGGAGCATTTTCCCAGTTGCACAGCCAGACAACATAATCAAGCAAACTATCGCTAGGAATAATTTCATCGATTACCCTCACTAAAAAGGGGGGCTATTAACCCCCCTAGTTTAATTTACACTGGTGCTTCGTACTCTACGAAGATATACCCAGCAGCCGTGTCGCTTCCGCTAGAGCCTGTATAGCTTAGACTCTTTGCTGTTCCGTCTGTCCGGTAGAGCTTGTGTACTGCCGCTCCACTAACAGCAACAACGTCTGTCCCTTGGATTAGCCCGGGCGAAAGGAACGCTCCGGCATAGATCGTATCGACATAATCAATATTCGTCCCACCATTTGCAGCCCCCTTCCCATCGACTACTCCAGCGACACTGACAATTGCAGCATCTAGGAAACCATCAGCATCTCCATTAGACTCACTAGCCAAGATACCAACGTCAAGATCCTCTCCAGAGTCAACTGTCACCACCCTGAGATACACATCCTTGATAATGCAATTCGCAGGGAAATCAAAGCCAGTATCGACCTCAGTTGCATTTGAGAATGCAAACGGGACAACAAGGCGTTGCGTCCGGTCTTCCTTCCAAATTACCTGGCGATGGTTGCTGATTGACACTGCTTTCAAGAAAAAAGCATACCCATCGGCAGTCATCACGGAAATGTCAACGGTTGTTGTCGCAGAGTCAATCCAAAACTGGATAACTCCATTTGTCATTGTTCCAGGATTCGTACCAGATGTTCCAAGGTCATCACTAAAAATAGTGGCCTCTACTGGCGAACCAGCAGTTAGCACATTGAAAACGCCAGTATCGTCATCCAAAGGACGATCAAGCCTTCCATCGTGCAACTGTAGATAAAACTCTACATAATTGCTTGCCATTTTGCTTCTCCTTATGTAAGCGCGTTGCCCCAGACAAGTGCATAAATCGCATGTCCAGTCGCATCTAAATTGAAAGTTCCCCCATCAGCTAATGTCAAGACATTGCGCGACCAGGTAACATCGATATCTGATGTTGCCACTCTATCTCCCGAATCAAGGACAGTAATTAATACCCCTAGAATCTTTGATAGACCAGGGACTACAACATCCTCAGACGTTGTAGTCCCTGAAATCGTGACCTTAATGACAGAAGCGGAAGGAAATGATCCGATAACCTCCAAAAGCTTAGGAGGTGTTTTACCGTCAAAACCAACTACTACGTTAGACATTATTTAACCTCCTTATTAGTCAGCAACCGCAGCCGCAAACACATGAACCACGCCCTGATCTTCGACAGTAGATCTATCAAAGGCCAGCTTAGCAACTCCACGGATTTCATGGGTTTCATGTGAAATGTCATGGCCGATATCACTTTCCTCTTGGCCGAATTTAGACCGTTGACCCCAAACGACCGCTGCCGCCTGTGCGCCAAGCAAGAAGTTATGAGAAACCTGAATCGTTGAACTAATCAGATTGATTCGTTCATATTCATAAATCAGGATTCCATCGTAAGCCCCCTTAAAGGAACTCCCAGTGAAAAGCGGAGATTGTGCGTTTGCCATCGGAGGAATATTTAACTGTGCATTCTTCCATGCCGTATCACTATCGAACATATCTCTAAGTGAATACTGATGGCCTACAAACACATACCAGGCTTCCATGTTCTTGCCATTCTTGATTTTCATTGGCCGGATTTTGGCCGTGGCATTAACAGGAATCTGAGCTTTTCGTTTGGCGATTCTCATAATGTTCGTTGTCAACTGATCTGCTGAATCATCTACATTCTGCAAAGCAGTTGCGTGAGTGGCATTCCAGTTGGAATCAACCGCACCATAAAGATAACGACCTCGGACACGCCCAGTAGCCGTATCGCTCAACTGGAGGGTAATCTCTTCATCAAGATCAATAGTAGCCTTCTCAATCAGGGAATCTCTTGATTCGACATCGATACTAAACCCAACCCGCTTCTGTGACATAGGCCGATCCTGAATCTTAACGAGATGCCGAACATTATCAACGGTAATCCGTTGACCAAAGAAGTCTACGCGACCTTCATTGCCGATACCCTTGTTGCTACCAGTAACCTTGCCGCCCTGCATCTTGCCTCTAAGGTTAATTGTGATTGAATCCCCAGGTTTTTTTGTTAGATCATTTTTTACCTGGATAATTGAATTTGCACCCGCTCCCATGAAATTCTTCCACCAAACTTGCTGGACATACTCACGGAAAATGCTGGCATCAAACTGTTCATTTGTAACGGAATCACCCGTTCCAATAATTGTAACTGCCATTTTATTCTCCTGTTATCCTGGCGGAGACTGGAAAGCTTGCTATAAAGCGAAAATACTTTCTAGCGACTCCACGCCAGGTTTATTTTTCTCATTTTCTGACGAATTTGGTACATCCGCCAGACCATTAACTGCTCCATTCTTCTTTGACAGGCGTTCACTAAACTGTGCAGTGACTTCCTTAGTGATTCGCTCTGTGATCTCTCTTTCGTATTCTTCACGGATTTTAGTCCGTATTGCGTCAGGAGTTTTGCCATATTTACCAAAGAAAGCTTCCTCTTCAACAACCTTAATCGCTTCCATAACCGGAGTATTCGACATAAGCACTCTTGTCTGAATCGCTTGATTTCCTCCAAACTTCTCTTGAAAGTTCCCAAGAATCTTAGTAACTTCAGCCTCCCCGAATTTGCCATTTGCAACCTCAGTGGATGCGGAAATTCTACCCTGCAAGTCGCCCCTGCTTTGTAATTGCTCAGGGGTTGCTGGCGGGGTATCGTCAACTTCTGGGTCATAAGACCCATCGAGCTTCTTATCGGTAATAACGGACTTATTTTGTAAATCCGTTACTGCCCGTTTTAGCTCAGTGTTCCAATTCCGTTGACTCTTTTCCTTTTCCTTTGATTCCTCAAATTGCTTTTTGTACGGGTTATCATCCGATTCCCAAGCAGATTTCGCCTCTTCTTTTTTGGTTTCAGGCGTTGCTTCAGTTTCAGATGCTTCTTTTTCTTTGGCTGTCTCTTTAGGTTCTTCCTTTGTCTCAGATTCGAGAGTTTTCACGTCCCTTTCAGGATTAGGAACATCCAATGAAAAGATCTCATCTAAGGGAGTGACTTCAAGCTTCGCAGTCTCTTCTGCCTTAGCTTCCGGCTCAGTTGTCGTTGTTTCCTCTTTCTCTGTCGGCATTTATTCCTCCTGTGCCTTCCGCGTAAACGGTGTCGGCTATTTAACCTTCCCTTCCGGGTGTCGGCTAGGAGCCTTCTCTTTATGGGTGTCGGCTATTAACCTGCCCATTTGAGTGTCGGCTCGAACTGTAATGACCATGGATATATTTTGGGATACCATGCGCCCTGTAATGCTTCTTCCAAATTAGCTGTGTTCCGCAAGTACATTTGCATAAAGGCATTTCATTACCTTTATTATCCAGGTTCCCGGTATTTTTTATGATTGGGATCTCTATACCAGCTTTAGTTAGGGATTGCAATGCCTTTTTCTCTTCATCGGTATATTGGTGAGGGATGACTTCCTTTAACGGGTTGCCTCCTAAGTCATCTGCTTGTTCAAATTCGACAAACATTCCTTTTAGCGCGATTAAAAACTCACCATCCTCTTGAGTAAATTCGCCTACCGGGTTGCAAACAACTTCTCCTGTTTTCTCACACTTACTGATGAATGGCAACGGCAAACTAACAACTTTCGGCAATCTTGACCCCAAATATTTAATATTCATCATTCCATCCCTCGATCCCAGATAAGTCAGGCACAGAGAACACCTTCCTATTAGTGACTTTCATAACCCGCACCCCTTTGTCGTGGTCATCCTCAAAAGTAGCTTCATTCTTTAGCAAATCAAGCCCTTTTTCTGCGAATGCCTCTCTATTGACATCGGTGATCGTCTGCGGATCTCGAATTTTATCGTGTGGAATTATTATTTCTGTTGACATTTTGCTGTCCTTTCGTAATGAAATCAGCTAATACCTTGCTTTTCTCAACTTCTCTGTTTTCAGCGGATTCGTCTTGTCTCATAGCTTCTTTCTGCAATTCAACCTTGCCTTTAACAACATGGGCCGAGTCACGGTTGCCCTGTATAACCACTTGAGCCATTTCATCGCTGCCCATCTTCCCATAGAAGAATGCTCTTTCTTCAGCAGATAATTCACTCATCTGTGCCGAGATGTTTATATTCGGGGTCGCTGGCGGAGGCTTACCCTGGTCTGCCATCTGCTCAAGTATTTCTTCTTTATTTTGTATGTCCGAGAGCTGTAACAACATCCGCGTCCAGAATGGGCCAAAAGGGAGGATCTGAGGCAATACCTGTGACAGTGTTTGGAACTGTTCCTGCTGTACCGTTGTTGTATCTGGAATTTCCTCTTGAATGACATCAAATATAGCCACTTTAAGTGCTGCTGCTTCGTTTGCATTTGCATTAAGCACAATCTCCTTAGAATTCTCCAATTTATCCGTGACCATAAACACTTTTTTCTGTGTCCAGTATTTCTGAATCATTTCAATTTTGTTTCTTTCCAGAATGTTGCGAGTCTTCCTGAAATTATCTAACCCAGGCGAGATTGTGAGTCCACTAGCTGCTTGTTTCCTGGCAATCCCTACCCCGCTTCTAACCTCCGACTTCTCACCAAGAGTTTCAGGGTTGATTCCAACAATCTTCTTAAAATCTGATTTGGCAGACTGGTGTAAGTTAAATTGCGAAACGGCTAACTCAATATTCTTATCAACTTCAATCCTATCCAGTTTGTTGTTAGCTACTTCGATCTGACCGTCCGGCTGGGATAATTCCTCTGCTAATACGTTTTTGTCCTCAATGGCACCTTTTTCATAGAACACCCTGTCTTTATTAAGTAAATGTAACGCTTTACTTTCTCTTTTGTTAATAGCATCTTGCATTGGAAGACCAATAAAGATACTAGAATACGGCTCACCAGACTTCATTCGTTTAATGAAATACGGCACGAATGGAAACCGCTTAATATCTGTTTCTTTATGCTCTAACAAGATGTTGTCAGTGAAAATCCCTACCCTCATCGTTGTCTCCAGGCGGGTCATCTCTCTGGCCCCGGCTTTCTTGACTTTAGCTATCTGTTTCTTCGTTAAATCATCTTTTAGGGCGACATTGCCGTTATCGTCGATAAATAAGGTCTTTTTCTCTTGTGTTTTGTACCAACATTCAACGATACGGATTTGATTCTCATGCTTTTCATGGTCGATATAATTATTGTTCTTTAGGTCATCTATTCCGCTTAATTCTCCAGCCCCGTTAAACCCATTGGCAAAAGCCCTTAACTCTCTCGCGCTTTCAGGATACAATTCTGCTGCAATTTCGACATTCACCCACTTTTGGCGGTTAATAAAACGAGCATCTTCGTTCCAGTCATATCTACGGCTATAAGGATCAGGCAGAATCTCCAGCGAATCAACGTGCCTTACGCGAATCTCAGGATTAGCCATGTCATCGAATGTTACGTCAGTCTCAAAGCAACCAAACCCAGTAGTAAAGGCATCGTCAGCAACATCTTTTTCTTCAAACTCTTCATCGTTATTCTGCCGGATGAAAAGCAAAGCAGAAGATAGGGTTTCGGCTGCGGGATCATCTGCAGGCGAATTACGTCCTCTGAGCTTAGTTCTTGTCTTGATTTTGATGAATTGGCCAAGCATATTCTCAACAGTAACACTTACTTGGTTGTTTACAGTGGCGGGTTGTTTACGATCCTCTAATACTCTCAATTCTTCATCAGTCCATTGTCTGCCTTCTTTATAGTCAATACATTTAACGGCGTGTTCTCGCCAAGATTTCCAGGTTGGATGGTTTAATGCAGACTCAAACATTCTATCTAGCTTCTCAAGAATGTCTTTTTTTGACTTTAACTCTTTTTCTGTCATTTTGAGCCCTAAACAGTCCTATAAGATATAGATTGTTGGTTTTTGCGCCAATTCTGCTGCGTGTGAGAGTTCATCTTTCTCAGTGATTCAGTTGCAAAATATTCGGTCATGCAAAGAGCATCAGCTTTATTCGGACTTCTCAACCCTCTTGCGATCATAGATCTCTTGTCCTCAACCTTGATAACAAAGCCATGACGACCCTTAGCCTTCTGATCGTATTTAATCGTTGTCAATTCACCCTTCAATTCTTCATCATCGGGAATACTAATTGTCCCATGCTCAAATTGATCTCTAAGTCTCCACCAAAGCTCATCTCTCAAGCAATAAAACTTATCATCCAAAGAAGGCATCTCACCAGCATTCACTCCAACGATCTGAGTCGCAGAAGAATCAATCCTTGCTCTTAGATTGCCCTCAATACCCCAACCAACCCCGATTTTATCAACCATAACGTAGGACGGTTCTCTTGTAAGAATATGAGCCATAGACCAATTTGTCAACAGTTCTGAATCAGGGGTATCATTTGTCTCCATATTATAGACCTTTGGCCCAAGCCGAAAAGCCAGCACACTAGAGTCGCCACCAGCACCAACATCGAAACCAGCGACAAGTAAATCCGTGTCCATTGGCTCGATATCTCTGTTTATAGCAGCCTCCACCCACTCATAAGGGATCAAAGTGTCTTTATCAGACTTAGGAGGCAACCCTAGGACGTTTACCCGGTAAAAATTGCTATCCTTGCCGTATTTGCGTGCATACCGCTCAATGGATTCCTTCGTGACAAGTGTTGATTCTTCAGCATTCCATCTCAACCGTATCCAGTCACTCGCTCCGATCCCGACATGACTCCCAATAGCAAAGCCAGTGGACTTATTCGGGTTAAATAGCATTAAAATGAAATTACAAGGCTCAGTCAGGGTAGATTCAAGTTTGTCAAAGACAGGTTCACCCACTCCACTCGCTTCATCAATAACAATCATCATGTGTTTAGCATGGAACCCTTGCAAGGTGTTAGCTTGAGCATCAAGACTCGCTTTAGGGTTGCAAGTCCTGGCAATAGCGAACCATTCCTTCCCACCTTTAGCAGTATAATAGATTTTATCGTTCTGGAGGGTGTGCCAATCCTTGATAATAGACTTTCCAAGCAGACTAGCGGCATTCTTCCATAAAACATCTCTTAACTGGTGAGCAGAAGGGGCAGTGCAGGGAATCACGCAATCGGGGAAACAAGACAAGAACCAAAGGATCAAACCCCCGCCGAAGAAGCTCTTGCCAACCCCCTTCCCCGCCATGATCGATATGCCAATCTTTTTAGCATACTTCATCTCATCTAGAGACAAGATAATGCGAGGATTGACCTTAGACTCTCCTAGCTTGCGCTTACACGCAACTAGCATAGCCACTTCATTCAAAGCCTCGATCTGCTGAAAGGTCAACATCTCAACCTTCAAAGCCTCCCTAAAGAACTTCTCTGGTGAGGACTGCCAAGATCTAAGTAAAGTAACTTGCTTCTTCTCAGACATAAGATCCTACTTCTTTTTAACTTTCTTTCCTTCTTTTATTTGCATAGGCTTCGCCCCCTTTCTATTTTGAACATAGAACGGTTCACGTACTACAGAGAAACAAACTGTGTACCAGAGGCCACTTTTGACAGCCTTATCACCTCTCCGGGGCCAGACGAACCACTCGGCCACGCTCGTTGTATGCGCTCACCGTCTAGAAATCTAGGCGTATCCGATCAGAGTGCCATTACCCTATAGAAAAGCATGCGGTAATGACGTTAAATATTGGAGATATTATATAACCCTAATTTAGATAATACAACTGAAAAAATTCCTTTTTATAGAATTTCTGTGGAAATATGGAAAGGGAAAATGTTTTTGTTTGGGACGCGGATTACTTGGGAGTAACTACACCCATACCATGTCCAGATCCCCCCATACCCCTTCGACCTCAGAATTAATGCCATACGTATCTAAACCTTTACTTGAACTATATGCTCGAACACATTGAAAACATTAAACAATATCAACGTCATCACTCTCAATATCAACGTCATCCTTACGACTATCAACGTCAATGGTCTGATCTGGCACAACCTTTGCATCCTTTATAGGGACAGAAACCGGGGCATCTGCGGCCTGTTCGATCACCTGGGTTAAAATATTAATTGAGGCCGTGGATTTTTCTTCAAGCAGTCGATTTTTATCGAACAAAACACCAAATGCAAGGACGTTTTCAGACAGAGATCCTTTGTTATCTGCTGCTCGTGAGGATATATTGGCCAGAAATTGCGCTCTCACCCCGGCAATTAGCCCCGCCTCGTTAGCCCTATAGGCCGTTATCTGCTCTGGTGCGCCCAGGGCCATTAGCAGGGGCCGAATTTTGCCCTCAACCGTAACCTTGCTTGCTCCTACTAATATCCCGATATCCTGGTAACTCAGACCTTTCATGCGCAATTTTAATGCTTTACCTAGGTCAAATTTGCTACTAGGCCTGCCAACTGCTCGTTTTGGTTTATCCATATACAGAGCATACCAACTAATAGGCATTAAATACAATATTTATTGATTATAGTATTGACTATAGTCAAATTAGGGTGTATAGTCTGAATATATCAATGAGGGGGGGGGTGAGATGGAAACGCAAAAATTAATTGACCTACTAAAATCACACAGCATTGAGACGCGGGATTACAGCGATGATAAAATATCCGTGCTCAGCGAATCCTGGGATAGGGCCACAGAGAGTAAGCATATGGAATGGTGGTTGATTCCTGCAACCACACGAGCTATTAGAGATTTTCTGGGCTACTGAATTAGAGGATGATGAATTTTATTAAAACCAAACAAACGGAGAAATCGAAATGACAGTCTATACTGAAGTAAAAATCGAGCGCATCCCATCAGGATTCGAAGAATACCGACTAGGAGCGCTACAAATATCCCCCGAAGACTCGTGGTCAGCACTGGACGATCTGCTTAACGAAATTAGGGCGGAAGATCCGATTGAAATAGAGGAGGCAATCAGCCGATTTGGATGCGATGACCCGCGAGGATTAATAATCGGAGGCGATCCAGATTTTATATATGCCTTAAACTTAGGGACCATATGGATTGGGATAATCGAATCGGAGGTTGAAGAAAATTTCTTTAACTAGAGGATGAGG
>SDBU01004919.1_pt1 | contig 16173 bp, 37 predicted proteins | sample 2277071 | NCBI WGS metagenome assembly SDBU01 (sample SAMN10397929, study PRJNA504765) | marine sediment metagenome | isolation source: marine sediment core GS08_GC12, 126 cmbsf | place: Arctic Ocean: Gakkel Ridge, Loki's castle | collected 2008
GGCATTTACTACCACAATCTTTTGAATATTCAGACTTGCCTAGCCAACAATATGTTTCCTCGTTCACATGATCCCATTCCAGTTGTTTACAACACACAACTTTAATAGGTGCTTTATTTTTTTCAAATGGAATCTCTTTTATTTCACCAAATGATTCCCATGATTCATCACTTTCACTAAACCTATGAACCATATTTGCCAAAAGATATTCAGCTTCTGCTTGGTCTGTGGCAACAACTGTCGCTGAAAATTCAAAGGCTTTCTTTTCTTCACTCATAGTTTATTCCTCCTTGATTTTCTTGATCCAACGATCTATTGACCATTCTTGGAGTGTCGGGAGTAACCCGATCAAACTAATGGCCGAACAGATGAATATGGTAAGGATTGCAAGTTCTATTGTCATAGAGATTCCTCATGTTTTTTGATTTGACTAATGCCATATATTCCGGCAATGATTATTAGGACTTCTGGTAGCAGAAGTAATAGATAACTTGGAATAAACATGACAACAATAGAATATCCATTGATATGCCATACATATAGCAGACAGTAAATGTAGAATCCTATTGTAGCCAATGCCTTCATTAAAATCATGAAAAATGCTATTTTAACTTTAGTAGTCCAATTCATGTTCTTCATCCTCTGGTTCTGTTGCGTATTGAATAATTTTTATTCCTATCAGGAAAAGCATTACCAATATTACTACAAATATTATATCAAAGATAATCATATTTTTTATTCCTCCTTTTCAGATTGTTCCTTTTCTTCTGACAATAAGAGACCGACTTCTGTAAGATCTAGTTTCATAATTTCTTTATCGATTTCTTTTTCTTGTCTAGTGAGTTCGCTGAGTTGCCTCCATATCGCTTCAAATTGTCTCCATACCATTTTACGTATTGTATTGAGTTCTTTCCATTTATCTAATTCATTCATTTTTATTCCTCCTTAATTTTCAAACATATATCCTCCATCAAGACTATAAAGTAGGCGTCCTTCATGGTATACAAAGATATACTGGTATGTTGGCACAAAAACATCACCTGCACCCAGATACCCACGTATAAACCAGCCATCTTTTAAAGAAGATTCTAAAGCAGGTCCGAGAGTGATTGACTCGTTAATCTTCCAGAATTCTTCTTGAACAAAATCGGGTAAATCTCCAAATGGGATTTTCCAGGATTTAATATGATCTTCATAGAACTTTTTTAGTCTGTCTCGTATTTTCATTGTTTTTTATTCTCCTTTTGCGTAGTCTTTTACTCGTGGAAGTTTGGCAATACTTATATCATCTTCCCAATATCCTTGTTTACAATAGGGACATACTCTAAATTCGCCTATTGGATTAGATGTTATTTCCCATCGCTTGTATACTGAAATTTTGCGACAATTAGGGCAGGCAACAATATCATCTCTTCTTTTATCTTCAGTTTTTTGTTGACTCATTTTTAGTTTCCTCCATTCGTTTTATTTGACGTTGAAATAAAACTAATTCACATAATCGTTCTTGTTCTGTTAGTCTCCGTCGTTTAGCATCGCAAACAATTTTCCAAACTCTATTCATTCACACGTCCTCCTTATATTATCCCAAGCACACTAAGGATCACAGAACCAAATACGTACACGAGTATTAATATGAACGGTATCCAGAGAGCGCCTAGATCATCTTCATCAATGGTTCTAATAATGATCCCATCCTTAAGAACATTTATGATTTCTTCTGCATCACAAAAGCCCTGACCACCATATCCCTCCACGTAATATCTTTCAAGTTGCCAGCCATCTCCACAGTCAAAATGCGACTCGCAACCCCATAGTGATGTAGAAAAAGGTTGCGATGGTGATGGAATCATTCCTTTCTCCCATTTTATACTGTTTTTTTGTTTAAGCATTTGTTTAACTGTTTTTGGTATCTTCATGTTTATTTTTTCTCCATAGCTATTTTTATTTCTGCTCGTTGTTCTAATGTAAATGTGTGAAATGAGGGCAGACATTTCTGATGCCAACAAAATATATTATTGCCTTTAAGCATATCCATGTGACTGGCTTGCCAGGGAAATATGATTTGATGACATTTAATGCATGAGTAAACAAATATTTTACCCAATAGTTTCATCAATAATTTCATTAATATTGTTCCGCCTCCATGTTATGATAGATATAGAAGTTACTGCCTGACTGATTTTTATAATCTGTGGGATTTGTGTAAGAATATTTGTTCTTAATGTATTTGATCAAGACCCATTGTGGTTTGTTTTTGCTGATCCAATCAGTGAATTTTCGGCTTCTGACATGTGCAGGTTTTGCTAATCGTTGATCTTCGGTATTGGATGAATAGATGATCACATATTTATCTGCAAGTTTGAACAGAGCTTCCATGTGTGCTTCAAATACGCTATCTTCAATTAGATGGAAGATCACATCGAGGGATAGTGTCATTTGTAGAGCTGGACAATAAGTGTAGTAGTTATTATTCTCTATTAAGAAAAATAATCTACCATCAATATTTTTGAATACTCTTTCGTTATGATCTATGATAAATTCAGATACATCCATACCTACATATAGTTGGACTTTGATAAGAGAAGCCATATGACCGTCGCCACAACCTAGATCAACTACATATTTAATTTTGTGTTTTTCTATGAAGTCGTTGATCACTTCGGCTTTAAATTTAGATAGTCGTCCATATGAACCTGTTCCAGAATTGCCGTGCTTTTTGTATCTGTTTTCCCAATATTTGGCTGAATCGAATGGGACGATTTTGTGATAAAGATTTTTGATTGAAGTTTTGATTTTCATTTTTGTTCTATCTCCGTTCTCGCTTAGCTTTTTTGATCAATTGATTAGTGTGCCATTCCATATATGCTGGGATTATGCCAGCTAATGATATAATAATGGATATAGACACACAGATTATTAAAGTCCAGTGTGACATGCTTATTCCTCCTGTTTGATGTTAGAAAGGACCATGATTAGGATGAATATGTCCGTCTCATTCTTGATGGCGTCTTTTAGGTCTGGTGCAAACTTGCGGACTAAATTTTTCAAGACTTCTACTAAGTCGTAGTATCCACCGAACCCTATATTCCCAAGCAGTTCGTCAAGGGTGTCCTAATCCTCTTTAGAGAGTCTCATCCCTAGCTCGCCTCCTTATTCTGTTTTCTAACCTGTTTTGCCCGGTGTTCTTCAACTCTACAAGGTAGGCATGGTATCCTAGGAACTTTTATGATCCGGTTAGTTCGTGTTGTTTGACCTTCTATGCCGAATATTTGATCTTGTTTACATCTCGGACACACTAACACCACGTATTCAGGTTGTAATATCGGCATTATTCTGTTTTTACCTCCTTATTTTCATGTTTTTTCTTACAGTGTGGACAGATAAACTTCTTCGGAGTCACATTATTAATGAGTGTAAACGATAACCCACAAGAATGGCAGATTATCCTGACACGTTTAAGAACAATCACTCAGACCCCTCCTGTTCTAGGCTACCATATTCCTCTTCATCCACCAAATCGGCTTCGGTTGCTGTACATTTGCCATCTATTTGCTGAAACTCACAATACATTCCAAAGGTACATAGTTCATTTTCTAGCCATTCACAAGGACTCACCCAAAACCCTCCTTGTCTTCTATTAGATCATCGCGGTCATCTGATAGTATCTTCAAGTCTAGAATAACACTTTGAAGAATCTCTTGAAGATGCTCGCTTCTAATCTTTCGTCCCCTCCAGTATGAAACGCCTTTGGTTGTAATGCGCAATGGTTCATATTTCACCATGACTTTCTTCTCTGTCTCGATATGATAACCCAAATCAGGATTGCTTTTTTGGACTTTCTCCCAGTCTTTCACGTCTGGATGGTTATCAGGTCGACGATAAATGACCTTATCCTTCCAATAAAGAACTTTCACTCAGAACCCCCCATCATCGCCAGTCTTTCAGAGATAATGCAGTCCACATGACCATATGTATGCATTGTCTCGCCTTGGACATCCTCTATGATCCAGGATGTGCGTTGGAACCACCAGATACGTTTCTGGCAGAAAATACATATCTTCACCCAGAACCCCCCCCTTAATTCTTGTAATAACTTTACCAAAAAAATCCCTATCGTGCTTCCCCCAATTATAGCAATTACATATAACGCTATAATAATTAATAACTCGGTTTCTATCACTCAGATTCCTCCTCTTCATCGATTAATTTCAATGCTTGCTCTATGGCTTCGGTGAGGCCTGTCCGTTCCCGGAACATTTCTATTTCGTCAACAATTTCCTTCCTGGTTTCTGCAAACCGTTTAAGTGCCCCTTTTCCAATGTGTTTCTCGATAGCCGCTTTACACAGTCTCTCTGCGTGTTTAGGAATCTTTATTAATGCATTAGCCTCCACTTTTCGGGCGCCATACTTTTTCAGGTATTCCTGCACATACTTCATACTGAAATTTTTGTGTGACGGGCTTGCTAGGTTTTTTCCCGAACTGGTGATGAGGTTATTAATCCATGTAATATTATGTTTCATAATAAAATCGTAGTCTAGCCCAAACCGCTCAATGGTAAGCGTGCGTGGATCATACCCGGGTTTTCCGTAACTCCACCTAATCTTCTTGAGGTCATCTAGGTTGCTTCGGAGGAAGTCGCTGATGCGTAGACCATCGGGGTCGTGATCGCCGCAGTAAAGCAGTAATGGTTTCAGTCCACGTTCTTCTGCGTCTAGAAACCTTGATGCGTATTCCGCCCGTTGTAGCATTGATGACCAGCCTCTGCTGGTGGCTATCGGGATATGGTATCTTTCGCATGTCTTCCTGAATAAAGACTTTAGATCAATTTTTTCTACCACCATTTGGATATAGTATTTTTCTTTTTGCCACCAGTCGGGTGTATACCAGTTCTCACATTTGGTGGCGGCATCAAGAAATCTCCTTACGTATTGAATAGGCGACACATCCTCCGGTGTCTCCACGCCGGAGAACCCCCGCGCCTCTTCTACAGCCACGAAGTCTATTGCCAGCAAGCCTTTCTTGCGGCATTCATTGATAAGATTCTCCACACGATCAAAGTCGTTTTTGGATAGAAACTCTCCGTTATCCAGTTGTACGCCTTCTAACAGATACACCCATCCACGGCTGGATGACTTGATAGAGTTTCCTAGCTGTATATTCTCTACATATATCGCAAAGTTTGTCAGCCTTTCCAATCGCTTCTTTCCCTTTCCGTAGGGTAACGTTAAGCCTGTTTCTAACATTTATTTGCCCCCTTTGGAATCGCCATATGGGAATCGTCCTGATCGGCATCTTCCACAAAAGCGATCATCACATTCAATGCATCAGTAAACCCTTTATGTTCTGCGTCAACGAATGAGTTGAACGGTCCAAGCAATTCTGTGGCTGTGATTTTCATCTTCATGTGATGAATCAGCCACTTTTTGTATTCGGCTAACTTCATTTCTTGGTTACCCTTTAATTCAACTGATACATAGAATCTTTTATAGGGATCTGTTTCATCATCTCTCTCGTATATCGTAACCCCTTTTATTGTGGACGATAGACTTAAAATCTTTGATTCAATCTCTTTACAAGCCTTTACCAATTCAATAAAAGCGTCTGGATGAATATCTTGGTGGATATAACGATCCCCGATTTCCATCATATTATATCCTATATCAAGGCCGCCTACACTTTTCCAACCGCAAATTTTAACTATCTTATCATTTAATATAATTAATTCCTTTAGATTCATTCCTTACACTTCCTTTTTTTTGTTTAAAACTTTTAGATTCTCTAAGATGATTTGAAGATCGGCTTCAAATAATTGTATATCCTGATTGCTATCAAAGATCCATACCTGGTTAGTTTGGTGTAGAACCCTTAGTTTTTGGTAACGATCCTTTCTTTCCCCTTTGTTTATTGCACGAAAATCGGTATCTCGATATAAACTTCCAATAATATTAGTACGATTTCCTTTTACATCTCTTTGATAAATCAAATAAAGATCCACCATAGTATCATATTCAATATCTAAATTGCTATTTCCCATTATTTTATTCCTCCTAAAAAAAGAACATGGGGATATAATCTTCAGGTTTTCCCGTTAGTTTATTGATTTGCCTTTGTACTAGGTGTTTTTCTTTTGATTCTTGTCGTAGCCGATGTACCATGTATATTATTCCTAGCATTCCACCCGTTACCATAAGTGCTAACGATAAAGGAACACTAATGGTAGCTGTGCAGAGACTTAATATTCCAAAACCTCCGACAATGACTAATGAAACACATAGCCCAGTATCGTCGGCGTTGATTGCATCAATTCGGTAATATAAATTTTTGATTTCTCTTGTTAATTCAATTTCTGGTGACATATTTTATTCCTCCGTTGGTAGTTTTTTAAAACTTCGTTTAAGCAAGTCGTCATAGTCGCGAATCGGTGTTCCCTCACAATGAGAACAATAACCAATGAAATCTTCATATGGTTTAGTTTCTTTTTTGTTATGTACTACTAAACCATTGCAGTGAAGACATTTAATATAGACTTCGCCTGCTTTTAATTTTGGCGGGTGCAATTCCATGACCTTTTTTGATACTTCTATGGCTTTGCTTTTTGCGAAAGATACATCGTCTTCTATGTAACCCATGTTTATTCCTCCTTTATTTCATCAACAAATTCCTGTTGTCGAATCATCAGGTCCAAAACATTTAAACACCTACGACTAATCAAAGTTCTCAATTTAGGTAACCCAAGTGTCCAATGTTTAAACATAAAATTGGCTGATTCTTCCTGTGCTATGTCAGTAATTACGGTTCTAGGAAGTTTGTGCATCAATTTACGATCAAGAGCGTTTCCCTGATCAAGCAGTTTCAGTATCCATTTATCTATTCTTGCATTGGTCGCATAAATACTTGTAAAGAGTTCGTTGTCATTCTCGGCGAATCGTTTCCTGATTCCGAACGTTTCTTTGTGAACCTCCCTAAACTGGTCTGCGACATACTTGGCAAAGATTTGTCTCTTATAATTTTTGAGGACAATTCCCTCAGCCTTCTTATCTACGAATTGGCTCATAGGAACTATGTTATCATTTTCAAAATCTGATTCTTTAATCTCTCCGGCTAAAATTGTTTTGACTAATGGAACTATTTCCATCTTTAAGTCGTTAAAGATTTTGACTTTAGTTTCATAATCGACTATGAGATGTTTAGGATTCATTATATCAATTCCTAACACGACCGGGATTTTTGATTTATTATAAATAAGGCTATGTGGCACACAATTTTCTATATAAAACACATATCCTTCATATTTTTTGAGAAACGATTCCGTCACCAATTTTGTGACTTGATCAATTGCTCTCACAAAAATCTTTTCTGCATCAGATGAATGTAGATATTCTTGTGTTCTGGAACCATAGATAACCGCACCGTTCTTGATATAGAAACGAAAATTAGCTCCATCAATCTTTTCTTCTATGTAGATCACATCGTCTTTAACCGACAAAAGATGTTCGTTGTCCCGTTCACCAAAGATTTTGATCTTTGGGTATTTCAGAAAATTTATACGAATATCTTGGAGGTAATTAACTAAGGCTTGTTGAGTTTCTAGATTAGCGCCCATTATTCCTTTGAGTGCATCAGGGATATAAGGTTCCACTAGAATCATATTGGTTTCTAGCACTTGTAAAATTCGTTCTTCTACTTCTAGGCTGATTGTCATTTAAGTTCCACCAATGTTTGCTTCTTTAGGATTTTGTTTTGTTTTTTGAGCATTTTCTCCAATTTCTTCTCTGTCTTTTTGACAAACTTTTTTAGGTCTTCCAAAATGAAAATATGGACATCTGCATAGATACATAGGCCGCCTTGAAGATTTTTGTATAATTGGTAGCCGTTGCCTTCATCGTCAGTGAATTCTAACACTTTAATTTTTATCATTTAGATTCCTCCTATCCATGATAGTCATCGTAGACTTCAAGATACCACTGATCGAAAATTGTGTCTTTTGCCTTGCTAAAGTCTTTGCCTGTTTGTATTTTCCACGGTGGGTATATGACAACTTTTCTTTTTGTTTTTCAACCCACTTTATTAAATCTTGAAGTGTTCTAAAATTAACTTCATCATAATCATTGAGTTTGTCAGGCATTCCTGTTGATGTATGTATAACTTTAAATTTCATTTGAGTATCCTCCTTGTTTGTATTGAGTCGAATCGTTCCTCTGGGAATTCTTTGAAACAGACTGGGCACACGTGAACGCCTTCCCAGACCCCTTCTGAACTTGTGCCATAGTTCCATTCTGACTCTGGGGCGAGAAAATTCCCGCATGGGCATTTATAGACTTTGCCTACATACTTAACTAAATATTTCGGGTTCCCCATAATTAAACATCTCCAGCGATTTTTGTAAACACGTTTTTCACTCTGGTTGTAATATCTCTGAACTGGATTTGGTGGTCAACATCTTTTATTGGGTTCTCGAACCCTTGAATGGTTTCATAGATTATTTTTTCAAACTCTTTCTCGGTTTTGGTATATGTTTCAGCGTTTTCTATGCAAGGATCAGGTGGATGGAATATACTGCATACAAAGATACGATACTTATTTTTTGTTTTTCCTTTGCACTTGAACCCCGATAACGTGATTTGGCAGACAGCATCGGAGTGTTGGAATACTTTGATTAAGTCTTCTTTGCCGGGTTCATAGATTATCATTGGTATCACTTCTTTGGTTTGATTTCGACTTTTTCTATTCCTACAGGCGGGAAGTCTATGTCGAGATCGATTCCTGCCTCAAGCATTTGGGCTTTGATTAGATCGAGCATTCTGATAAATGCCGTTACTACCCGTGGCGTCATAAACAGTCTGCCAAACATTTCTTGACCTTTAGATCGGCCTAGTAGGATCGATACGACTTCAGGATTAAATTCGTAGCCGAAATAGTCTATGTATTCCTCAAACTTCGGGGGGTTTCGCATATTGATTTCTTTTAGCTGTGGCTCAGTCAATTTGTTTTGTTCATTCAATGTTAATCACCTCTGTTTTATCCTCAGGCACAGGGCCCAGTTCAGGTAACAGGTTTTCCGTGGATAGGTCCCCTTTCAGAAGTGCTTTACGAAACGTGTATGATGGCAACCATCGCCGATACAAGGTAACTAGCTGTCCATCATACCCCTTGACCATCATGTTTGGCATGAACGCCTCTTTTAGGTCCACTAGGCCATACTCGATGCCAACAAAGAGCGCCTTAATATGGTGGAATAGGACCCTGTAGATGCTGTTCATTTCTTGATCATACTTTTTTCTATCATCAGGCTTATGATCCAGGGTTATCACATAGGCTATGGGTGTTTCATGGAATTTGTCATCGATCTTGTCTAGTAGTGCGAACCCCATCATGGTCTTGTAGGTGTTGTCAACCGGGTCAAATCCATCCCTGTGTTCAATCGTATGGATATTGTGGTGTTGCAACATCTTTTTGATGTCTGCAACCGATTTCATGTAGTTAACTTTAGTTCTGAAATATGGCTTATTTTTCATGCATGTTTTCCTCCTAGATATTTGATAATTCTGCTTTTAAGACTAGCAGGGCATCTGCGCCGCCAACTGCATGAGGGCACCAAAGACGGCTAGGATCGTTGTTGTTTGAGTGGATTAGTTCATTGGCTCGGTGATGCGTTCCACAGTCTGCACACCAGACTTTGTGTTCAATACGTGTTTCAATAAATTTAGGTCCTATTGTTGATTCGATAACTGAAAACAGTGGGGGGCGTTTTCCGTAGTCGGCTGGTATTGTATCTGTGCAGAAGACTTTGTCGTTTAATTCAAATTTGAAGTCTTTCATGGTGTGATAAGTCCAACAGTATGGACAATAAACCAATAATTCAGTTTTGGTTTGAATTGTTTTTGACATTTTTGATATTATTGTTGACATGATTCCTTTCTCCCTGATTATTCATGGCTTTGCCGTCGATAGTATAGAGGGTTCGCATCTTAAATTCTTCCCGTTTGCCTTCATTCCAATTTCGGATTGGACGCAAATAACCAACTACACGGGAAAATATTTCACATCTCTGCCTTTGGATTTCAGGCATCATTCTTCACCTCAACCCGTGATATGAGGATTGATTGCGTTCCGTTCTTATCTGTGTTTGCAACAAAGCGGGTGTTTGGCTCAGTAAAAGTTATGAGCCAAACAATGACTTTGTTTCCATCCATGTCATATTGCTTAACTGCGTTGACAGTAAAAGGTTTCTTGGTTTTCCGTAGGTCTGTTTCTGGCATTATGGTTTCCTCCTTGATACAAAAAAAGGGCAGTGATAAAACTTGCCCTATTTATCGAGAAGTTTTTCAATGTTTTCCGGAGTATCAGTCCATTCTTCATTGCCTTCTTTTTCGTCTGCCACGTCTTCAATGACGTCAAGCTCGTCAGCCGCTTCGGCTACCTGGACATCTTTCTTGGGGGACTCAGGCTTTGTGGGGGTTTTCTTTGCAGGCGTCTTGGGCTTTTTGGTTTCCTTCTTGGGCGCCGTCTCCTTCTCTGGCTTTGCCGCCTTTTCTGGTTTGTCTGCAGGCTTAGGCACTGCTTTAGGCTTTTCTGCCACTTCTTTGCGTGGAGACTTGAATACTTTGACTACGGCCTTCATGACTTCTTGGACGACGGCTTCAGGTATCCTGACGATTGTCGTGGACCTAAACGTGCCTGACGCTGTTCCTTCTCTGCCGATGCATATTGCGTCGCCAGACCGGTAGACTACGAACCGCTCATCTTTCCCGTGTTTAACGTATGTTTTATCGAATGTCATTTTTTTTACCTCTTGATTTTTTGTTTTTTATGTGAGTTAGAGCAAATTGCTCTACTTGAGAATGGCGGTGTTTCCATTCTCAAATAGAGAAATGATGATCCTTGTTTCGTTGGTTACGTATCATAACGAACAATGGTTTGTTAGTTATATCCCATTCATTTGCTTTTTTCAATTGTACAAATAAATCCTTTTTATGTTGCTCCCATGTCTCTTTTGTTCCACTTCCCATTGCATCAGGATCATTAAGAATCTCATCGACAAATTCAATGCCTTTTTGAAGTATAAAATCAAACCCAAACGGATTTGAAGTATCTATTTTGTCAATACATCTCCCCTCTTCCACAGTTTTTCTTTTCTTTGATTTAGTGCAACATGGTTTTTTGTATAAGACGTTAGGATCACAATAAACGCATCCTAAACATTCTAATTCGTTATGCATTGTTATATAGATTGTTTTATAGTTTGACTGTTTATCATTACTCATTACGATTCACCAACTTCAGTTTTTCTTGTTAACATTTCTTTTGTAATTGCCATCCGTTTGATCTTTGGTTGTTCCCAAGGAAAATATTTCCCAAGTTTTTTAGCTTGAAGCATCTGGATCTTGCACCCCTCATTCTCTTGAAGATGTTCTTTAAGTTCATTCTCAATATCTTCTACTGCAAACGATTCTTTAGACAACACATAGAACGCATAGTGATAAAAAGTATCCCTATATTCCTGATCTACTTTCTGCAGGGCTTTACCAAATCTCCCTGCAAACCGTTTAATTGGCACCCACTTATAGATAGACGCCTGATAAGTTGGAGATAAAACATTAAACAGTTCATGTCGTAGAGATTCAGTAATTATTGGCTTAAATGCCCTGACTTCCACCAGATACTTATGTCCCTTCACTAGAAATTCTTCGTTAATAGATGTGGTTGCCTTTATTTCCCCAATAATATTATTTTGATCTTTCATTTTTTTTATTCCTCCGTTGCTATAAAGATAGGATCTTTTCTTTTTACTAGGGTTCGCATAATTTTGAGGGTATTCTTGGAGAAGAGCTTAAACTTTTCAACGCCTTCATAACCGAACTGGTTTAAGAACTCTAACGCTATTACAGACCCTAACACTTGTATTCGTGCTTTAGGGGGCGAATCGTGTAAGAGGTCATTAATGCTTTTGATTAACGTTTGCCTGTCTTTTACTTCTTTATCATCCATGGTCGTGTTTGTCTCCTTTTGTTTTCTGCTAATTTTTTTGTTAATAGTGTGTGCCGCATTTATCGCAGTATAGATGCCATCGTTTTACTGGTTTAAGTTCAACGTGACATCTAGGGCATTGGTCCCATGGATCATCGGGGCTACAGAGTTCCTTTCGTATTGGTTTATTATACACCCGTTTACATACGGGGCATCGTCCATCCTCGGGGTCAATCGTATAAAATCGTTTAAGATGATACCCAGATAGGGGCATCATCGGCGAGCATTCTTTGTTTGGGCAGACTTGATGGCGCACAGTTAGATTTCCTCCGGTTGTTCTATGCCGAATGAACCGTTTATTATAGGCATCTCTGATTCGTCAAAAAATTCCTCTTCAGATATGCACTCGAACTCTGCCGCGTTCAAGACGTTCTTGAGGCGGTTAATTGTTTGTTGTTGTATTTGCATTTTTCGTCACTTTTTTATGAATTCGTATTTAATATAGTATTCCAGTTTCATGGCGCATAATTCACAAAAATTATACCGCTTATGGGTCAGGGAATGTCCTGTATCGCTTTCAATAGTTACTATTCCCTGAATAATGTTCCCTGCGTTGCAGGCGTTGGTGTCGTATTTTTCTCCGCATTTAAAACAGGTTTTTAGTGGCATAAATTTTTGTTCACCGTTTTGTTCTGGTTATCAAACAGTAGATCCAATGTATATATAAATGTATGGTTTAACATGGAATTGCATATTAGATTGGATTAGAGCTTCTATTTTCTATAATACGTCGTCTCTCTCATAGTGGAGATAAAGGTTATGGGTGGAAAAAAAGGAGGGGTCCCAGGATTAGACCCAATTAGGTTTTTGATACATTAGAGTCTTGACTCTTTTAGTTATTTCTTTAACCATATACGGCTCTAATAGATCCCTTAGAATCTGGCTAATTGTGGTGCCTTGTGAGGTAGCGATAGACGACAAATGGGCCTTCATGTTTTGGGGGATCTTCGTAGCCACTGTTACAAGATTAACACCAATTATAGACATTAATGCTTTATAGGTTTCTATGGGTATTGGTCCCATCTTGAATCCTGTAAACGTCATGGTATTAAGAGATTCTTGGTCAATAAATTCCGTGTTGTCTATATCGGATCGGCTAATCTTCTTCGTTTTTTTATTTCTCACTTCCATGAGTAAGTTACATTTGAGATTTCCATCAGGATAGGCGATGTATTCGTGTCCAAGAGAACGAAGATCATTGTCATCGTCATAATCACCGAAATCTTCTTGGACTCCAAGAAAAACGGTTACTGGTTCTTCGTCTTCATAGGCTTTGGCTTTCATTCCTGCGTATAGGTCGTTTAGTTGTGATATTGTGATAGTGATATTCATAAAAACACCTCTGGGTTTACCCGGGGTAAACCATTAATAAATGTATTTATAGTCGTTTCCTAATTGTTGAATTTATCTAATCTATCTATATATTTATAAGTATATAAAGTAATACTAATCTAATAGCTTTTAAACAATAAGGAGCGATAAATAATGAGTGAATTAGAAAAAGTGGGATTAACAACAAATTAGAATGAGGTGGGCATTGAATGCAAAAAGGACAGAAATGCACAGAAGAAACCAAACAGAGAATGAATAATGCGCAGAAAAAACGTTTTGCGTCCCATGAGCATCCGTTTAAAGGAAAGTGTCATTCTAAAGAGTCCCGACAGAAAATAAGTATAGCTAATAAAGGATACATACCATGGAACAAGGGCAAAACAATGTCATTAGAATATTACAGAAAAAATAGTGAAGCACTGAAAAAATACTATGAAACACATGATGGTCCAATGAAAGGTAAACATCATTCTGAAGAAACTCTACAAAAAATAAGTATCGCCAAAAGTGGCGAAAACTGTTCCCTTGAAACTAGACGGAAAATAAGTGATGCAAACAAAAGAAGATGTCATTCTAAAGAATCCAAACAAAAAGTGAGTGAATCAATGAAAAAACATTATGAGACACATTCAAGTCCAATGAAAGGACGGACACCGTGGAACAAAGGAAAGCGTCATTCTGACGAAACCAGACAAAAACTGAGTACAGCACAGAAAAAACGTTATGAGACCCATGAAGGAACAATGAAAGGTAAACATCTTTCAAAAGAATCCCGACAGAAATTGAGTGAAACACACAAAGGAAAACGTCCTTCTAAAGAAACTAGACAAAAAAAGAGTGAATCAATGAAACGAATATGGCTCGATCCAGCTTTCAGGGAAAAACAGTTGAAAAGCTCGTTCTTTGATCGCTATAAACAAAAGCCTACTAAGATTGAATTACTGATGCACGCCCAATTACTACATTTTGGTGTATACAATTTTATTCCAGAATTTCATATCAGAGGAAAAGATAGGTCTTATTTTGTCGATTTTCTTGTTTTTCCTAATCTAATCATTGAATGCGACGGCGATTACTGGCATTCAAAGTCTAGAGCAATCAAGAGAGATCAAAAACTCAAACAATTAGCAGACAATTATGGCTATAAACTATTACGGTTCACTGAAACAGAAATTCGTACTGACTTACATGGCATTGGAGACCAGATAACCGAAGCGTATCAAGAAACAAGGAGAGATAAATAATGAAAGAAAAACAAGGATCAATAGGTTTATCGTATAGTATACTGCGTGAATTACAGCATTCTAAATTGGATACTGAGGCACAAACTGGCAAGATGAACATGGGCAAATTCTTGAAGGCTCTCTTAATGTTCTATGAAACGAGCAAGGATGGCAGTGACATCTATGGAATCATTGAACAAATAAGATAGACAATGCGATAAATAGAAGATGAAAAAAATAAGGAAGATTGCTCTTCCCTTTTAGAGAGGTTTAGTCTGCAACAGTTGTAATTGCGGTCAAAGTACCCGTTCCCGAATCGCTTAATGATGACATTTGCAAGAGTCCTGAAAAGGTTCTTACTAAGGCAAAAGCGTCAATTATGACGGCCGCATTACCTGTGAACGCACCTTGTGGAAGCAGGGTAACGACTACTTCGTTATCGGTTGGGATAACGGTGTTGTCGATGACTCGGTCAATGTTCCAGATGTAATAGTTGTAGTCTGGATCAGTTAACACATAGTCAGGAACAGTTGTCCATGCCTGGGAAACATTTGTTTGCCAAACGAGTATTGGGCCCGAATATGTATATCCGGTCACAAGGTCCGTAAAAGGCTCCATACCCCACGCTGTGTCAGTGTCCACGCCAGCAAGAGTGATTACTGCTTTTGTGTCGGTTGTATTAAAGAAATAGTTGGTGGTATCGCTGACAGCATTGATACCGTCAGATACGGTTATGACGGGGACAGTTGCGGCTTCGTCCCAAACATAGATTGGGAGCATAGTCACAGTGTCACCACTTTGACCGAGAGGTATAGTCCGTGTAACCACGGGGTTGATATACGGGTCGGCCGTTGCAACAGCGGCTTGATGTGTTTGTATCAGTATGACAGAGCCTGCGGGCATAGATGCTAGTTGGACAAGTCCAGCCGCAGAAGCGGTGGCGACTTGTAAAAAGTTTCCGTCAGCATCATAGATGTTAACGGTGATCCCGTTAACAGCCGCATTGACTCCCCCAGCTTCTAAAACGTAGAATTGGGTTGTCACATAGACATCTTCGGTTGGCAGTAGGCCAAACATGGAGCCGCCTGTTAAAATGTAGGCGCCTCCGCCGATGATGGCTACTATAAACACAACAGCCAAAATTTTGATGGTCAGCGGGGTTTTGGACCCGCCGCCAAAGTATTTTCTTGACATTTTCGGTTCACCGAAATTTTATCAGCAGTATATACTGACTGATTACTGTGATTATCGGATTAAACCATATATAAACACATGGATCGTTGAAAAGAAAATATTTATAAATAACGGTCTTTTACTGTCTAATCAATGTTTTTTCTCGATAATAACCGTTAAAAAGCGGTAATAAAGGAGCTGATTATGTCGTGTCAAGTATTGTAAAAACAATTAAGTCCAAGCCGGTCACCGTGCATATTCCACAGGATGTTTATGATCTTGGGATGAAGGTGTTGGAGAAGAATCTGCAGTGGAAGAAGATTCAATCCTACATCCTGTATGCCCTGGTGAAGGATCTCGCTGAAAAAGGTTTGTGTCCGAGGCCTGTGTAGGGGCGTGTTTTGTGCAGGGGTCGGG
>SDBU01004920.1_pt1 | contig 16171 bp, 8 predicted proteins | sample 2277071 | NCBI WGS metagenome assembly SDBU01 (sample SAMN10397929, study PRJNA504765) | marine sediment metagenome | isolation source: marine sediment core GS08_GC12, 126 cmbsf | place: Arctic Ocean: Gakkel Ridge, Loki's castle | collected 2008
ACCATTTGCCGGTCTTCTTCCCGCGGCGCGGTTTATGTTTCTTCGATAATACAGGCATTATGCAATCGAGTTAAGTATTTCCAGACCTTTTGATATTGTGTCGTCAGATGCTGCGAAGGAAATCCGGAAGTGTGTGGATTTCTCGGAGAAGACGCTGCCCGGAATGATGAGCAGGTTGTTCTCTATTGCCTTTGCAACGAATTCGTCCCCGTCCCCGCCCGGGGCTTCGGGGAAGATGTAAAACGCCCCGTCCGGCTTTGTGACATTGAACTTGTTCTTCAACCCGTCGTAGATCATGTCCCTCTTGCGGCGGTAATCGTCGACATGGTTTTCCGATGGATTATCGAGCGCCGCCAGCGCTGCTTTCTGGGCAAAAGACGGCGCGCAGACAAATGTATACTGCTGCAGCTTTATCATCTCCTGGATTATCTCTTTCGGTCCGCATGCCCAGCCGAGGCGCCACCCGGTCATCGCCTCGGACTTCGAGAGCCCGTTGAGGATAATCGTGTTCGGATAGTACTTAGCAATGTTTCCCGGCTTCATATCGTAGCTGAAAACCCTGTATATCTCGTCAAACAGCACGGTAAAGTTGAACGGCTTGACGAGAGCGGCTATCTCCTTAAGCTCTTCCTCGCTATTTGCCGCGCCCGTCGGGTTGGCCGGAGTGTTCAGCAGGAGGATTTTCGTTTTGGGAGTTATATATTTCTCCAGTCGTGCGGCGGTAACCTTGAAATCCGGATAGGTATCGACATACACCGGTACGCCGCCGAGGAGTTTCACGAGGTGCTTGTACATTACAAAATACGGGTCGGGAATAAGTACCTCTTCGCCCGGGTCGACAAGCGTCATGAGCGCGAGGAGAAGTCCGCCCGACGTGCCCGAAGTGATAAACACGTCTCCGGTGTCAATTCCATCCTTGGCGTACATGTCCCTGACTTTCTCGCGCAACTCCGGTATGCCCTGGGTTACCGTGTACTTGTTGAAACCTCTGTCAATCCAGGATTTCGCCTCTTCCTTTATCGGAACGGAAACATCGAAATCCGGCTGGCCTATGCTGAGGTCCACCGGATTTTTCAGGTCCTGCGCGAGATCGAAGACTTTCCTTATTCCCGATGCATCTACTTCATGCACCCGTTTTGCAAGCATGAGCTTCTCCTTTTGGTTTTTTCTCCAACAAACTGAACGAAGGATAACATCCAAGCGCCGGGGAGTTCAAAGATTTAGTGCAAGCTTTGTTTGCTCGCAGTTTCGGCTTCAGCCGGCTCGATCCATATTTCATCCTTTGTTTCCTATCGCGCGATGTGCAGTTCGCGGTACCCGGAGAGCGGCATGATAGTTCCTTTCGTGTTGTTTTTTGCTGAAAGATAGAATTCCGATTTTTCGCAAAAATTGCGAAAATTTGCGAAAAAGTGAACTTTTACGTTTTTCGTAATAGTCTGTGTCTGCGCTGTTTACCGAAAAATCGGGAAACGATTTTTTCGCAAAAACGATACTATTTCTACGGTTTTGGTGGTTACAAATGCTATTCATTAACGCAACCTTTTTCACAATACAGTCGGATATGATACCGCCAGCCACAGAGGGCACAGAGGACTTAGAGACTGCATTAGTTCTGTTTTGCCTGTCACCATGGTATTTCATTATGCGAGGAGCATATCATATTGCTATCATTTTGTCAAGGACAATTTCGTGGTTTTTTGCCACAAAGGACGAAAAAGGGGGCGGGAAGGCCTTCACTATGAGGGAGGATCTTCAGGGCAAATGGGGGTCTGGAAAGGATAAGACTGAGTTAGAGTTCTCAGCTATGATCGCGGCGATTCTGTTGTTTTGTTTCCAGGATTTTGTGTGCTGGTCCAGAATTCCGGCTGGTGAAGACGGTGACGCTGAACAGTTAGCAGATAGATTCGTTTTCATTCAATAAGCACCAGGCCGTAATAGTTGCCCTTGCAGGTTTGGGTTTTCAAGACTTTTATCGGAAACCCATTGGCCCGGACAGTGCTGAACACATCTATTCCACAGGCCTCCATTGACGGCCGGGCCCTCTCAGGATACTTGCATGATTTCGGACACTTTTCACAGAGATCACAGGGACCAGCGGCCATTGCAAACGCCTTATGATATCCATCCACGAAAATTTCTCTCTCCAATGTAGAAACAATATCAGATATGCCGGTATCCCCGTCCCCGTGAATCAAAAGGCCGTATTCATATTGTGTGAGCATTCGCCTTGTCTGTTCCGGTGCAGGTGAATAGGGCGGGCAAGTCAGTCTCCTGCCATAGCCATCGCATCCAAATTGACATTTCAATCTTACCCATTCAGCAGTAAGTATGCTTTTGGCGGGAATAATTCTCGCGTCCTTTGCCTTCAGTTTTCTTGCCTTCCTTATATACTTTTCATACTTTCTCATGTCTTATCTCTCACATCATTAGATTATGCCCCTAAAAATGAAGCTCTGCAAGTGACTTTTCTAAGCGATATCCGCCGAAGCAGAACTACCTGGAAGCTCTCCTCCGGCAAGGGCGGGCGTACGTCTTCGGCGGAAGCAGAAACGACGTATCTCATTTCATTTGCGTCCTTATAGCCGAACGGTCGGCTTCGGTTGCGCTGGCTTCGGCGTCAACTGCAAGCTGGTAGATGGGGCTTCCGGGAACAACGGCCGTTGGAAGCCGTAATTCAAAGGGACCGACCCGCAAAGGCAGGTGGCGAAGAATCACTCTCTCACTCTCTCGAAAGCAGATGGCCCGCTGAGATTAGAATGGCAGCCGATAAACAGCAGGTCTTCCAAACTGTTCTTTGCAGGTATTAGCATAGTCGGCCAAGACGTATTTGGCAACGAAACCACCTTCGTTTCCGGGATGCCGAAAATGACGATGAGAAGACTTCCGCGTATTTCAACAAGTAAGTACGGTAACTGCACCACCTTTCTGCGAACGACAAGATCCGTCTTTCGGACGACTTTGACTATCCCAGTCTGATGGATGTCAGACTTCTTCTCCTCGAATCCTCTCCTGGCTTTCTCGGGGATTGTATTAATGCTCGTTGTGGTGTCGGGGGAGAATGTGAGAGTTAAGTACTCCACGGAGCCGCCAAGGCGTTTGGTAAGATCGTCGCTCAGGACCCATGCCCCGCCGATTCTATCGGCTATGAGCTTGTGGTAGTTATTCTGATGTGCCTTGGGGGGTTCTGGTCCGCACCGAAGGTGACCGCAAGCCCAAGAATCAGAGCGACTGCAACTGTGAAGATCAAGCGATTCATACTTTCTTCTCCTTTCGTCTGACGTCACGGGTGAGCCGGGCGGGTTTCTACGTCGACTCCACCGACTTTTTGGATTGTTCTTCTATTCTAATCTTGTTGTGACTCGAGTTAATTCTCAGCGGATCGTGAATGAAATATAGTTTGATTCCGGGCCCAAGCCGTGCCCACAACGCCATGCATCGAATCCAAGTTCCTTTCCGTCGAAGTAATTCTCATACGTTACGTAGAGCTTGTGTGGCCCCTGTTTGCGAAACACATCTTCTTTGTATACGTAGTCAAGCAGATTCAGTTTGCACTGATATGCTTCCCCTGGAGGAAGTGTTATGAAGTCGTCTTCGGTTACTGTCGGCCGTCCCGTTCTGATTTCAGCCATTCTGGTTGGCGCAGGAAAGAGGTCATATTCTTTGGATCGGATGCCGAGCTGCCAGAAAACGGTGTTTCTATCTCTCTTCAAACAGAGTGTTTTGGGATCTTTCCCGATGTTTCTGATTTCGCAATTCACCAGAATTGGCTCCTGGACTCTGAACTCGTGTTTAGGTATTGAGATGGTCATTTGAAAATCGTTTTTGATACGCAAGCTCTTCGGCGCTGATCCGGAGCCGGCCAACTGAATGACAATGTTGTTATCTGAATCAGGTTTGTAATAATACCCGTCCTGCTTCCATGGATTAGGGCAGTCGACCACAACATGAAGTTGTCCCTTGCGTAATCTTTTCTCAAGCAGCCTTGAGTTGGGCAAATCGTCTATTGAGACTTTCCCTTTGCTGTCTGTGTGTCCCCGACCGTACTCCCAGTCCTTGCCGCCGACTCTGACAAGTGCTTTTGGCACCGGTTTTCCGTCTGGTGAGAGGACCGTAAATGTGATTGTGCGACCGGGATACATTATTATGGATTCGTGAAACCCTCTAATTCCGTTAATAGATAGATAGTGACCCGATACGTAAAACAGATCACTGATAAGTCGGCTGTAACCCTTTGCGTAGACAATCAGACGGTATCGGTTTCCGGGGACCAGATCTGCAATAAGATATGAACCGTCGTCCTTGGAAGTTACGGACTGTACCTTTGCAAAACCGCTGGCTGACCACGCCCCGGCGTATACTTCAGCAAATATCCTGGCGTTTGGAATGGGTGTGGAACTCCGAGTCTGGATCCTCCCTGCCAAGGTCAGTGTTTTTCGCAAGATCAAGAGCAGATAGTCTTCCTGTTCCAAGTAGGGGGTGGCGATAGCCTTGTGTTCCGGCCAATCAGTATGGGTGGCTTCAATGAGGCCGGGAAGTCCTTCGAATGAGAATTCACCGGATTTGTCTGTGTGGACAATTGCACCATAGCGAATTTGCACCTTCGCATCCGAGAGAGGCAGTCCCCGTGGAGATAAGACTCTTCCTTTTCTTTCAGTAACGACAGGATCCTCATTTAACTGGTGTAAAGCAGGGCTTTCACCATCGCCGGGGTTCCCCACATTCGGTCTCTTCCTCAGAGGAAGCGCCACTCTGATCGGTTCTGGGCGGAGGAAACCCAGCCAGGCGTCCTTGCCGAACTCCTCGCCCGTGTCGTAGTTCATGTACTGGACGGCAATCTCGTACTCTCCGGGCACTAACGGCTTCTTCTCGGGTCCAAGAAACGCAAAGCTCAGATTCCATTCCTGGGTTTCTCCGGGCTTCAGTTCGGTACTATCATCCTTCCCGCGCTTCTTCTTTTTCCAACCCTCTGGAGGGGTAGACATGGCGCCCGGGGCAATAAAGGATTTTCTGCCACCAAGATAAGTGACCTCAAAACAAAACTGATCGTATTCGTCTTTGCCAGGTTTCTTATGCAGGAAAAGCGTCTTTGCTTTCTTGCCGGTATTCTTGAATTAAAAAACAAGCTTGCCATCCTCGAGCTGCAGCGAGCCCTCGATCTTCGAGCGCTCCTTTTCTTCGGCCAGGTCGGGAAACATCTCCAGCGCCTCTTCTTTCGTGAGGTCACTTGTGATCATCCCCCTTCCACTTGTGATTGTGGACATGACGATCGGGGCAGAAACGACTTTCCCACCGACGACAACGGGCATACGCATGCCGACGCTCCTATTTACGGATATCGGCCGTTTATTCTGAACGGCCTCGGCCGTCAACTCCGCAAATCTCCTCGCAGCTTCCGCATCAAGGACATACGAAACACGTGCTTTGCCACGCGAGTCTTCCCTGAGCCGTAGGGTCCTCATGTCCTTCTGCGTGATTACGGGTTCAGGTTTGACATGGATGATCGCTTCCTTTTCTCTGTCCCCGGATCTTCGAATGTATTTCAGGGACAGAGCTGACGCCTTCAATTCGTCGGGGGCATCGGGCGGGATTTCCACATATATACTAATGTCGGTTTGTATCTTCCCGCTGCCAAGGATCGTGAGAATCGCACGGTTGGCTTCTTCCCGGAGTTGGTGCTTGTCATCGATACGAGGATGCGTGATGACATCCGTTCTCACTACCTTCTCGAGCGCGGGAACTGCCTCGGGACCTCCAATTATCTCCAGACTCTTGATGGCACATTGGCGCACCACCCAATGGGGGTCCCTTAGGGCCCTGATCTGGGACCCGATCGCCCGTTCACCACCATACTTCGCGAGCCATCGCAACGCAATCACCCGAAGTGGAAAATCCTCCTCGGTTTTCGATTTGATCACCTTCAGAAAAAGTTCCATCGCAGCGGGATCGGGATCGCGGGCGAGCACCTGGATGAAGATCAGCTTCAATAGCCACGAGGCAGTCTCGAAACCCTCCAGCGCTGCATCGTATGCCGGTTTGCCAAGCTCCTTCAGCGCCTCGCGTGTATGATGAAAGATGATTATGTCCTGAGGGAGGACTCCCCGTTCCTTGAATTCTTCTATTATCAGCGGAACTGCTGGCGCGCCAAGATTCACGAGCCGTCGCGTCAACGCATCGTCGAACAGTGTCCTTCTACGTTCCACGGCTTCCTGCCGCAAACTGAGAGGCGGCAGCTTCACCAGCTCATCGATCATCTCCTCGCGACTGTCCGCAAGCTTATCGAGGAGCTTCTGCCGTTCGTCCTCCTCGAGCGGTCCCGGTTTCTCGTTCTTCTTTCTCGCTTCCATCACATGGTAAGCCTCGATGAACTCTTCGTCGGACATCTCAGAAATCTTCATCCGCAGGAAGTCCCGGTAATCCTTGTCAATTTCCTGCGCGCGGTCGAAGATGCGCTTGATCTCCTGCTCGAGATCCTCTTTTGGAACCACCTGCATAACTTCAGATTTCTCGAAAAGCCACCATTCTCCCACTTTGCTGAATTTGGGTCGTGTCTTACGGGGGAGTGTCACTGTTAGTGGTTTTGCATGCAGGACGCCAACCACTGCGTCATAGCCGAATTCCGCGCCACTGAACGAGTTGTTGTAGCGAACAGCAAGCTCGTATTCACCGGGCTTCGGTTCTTCTGGGCAGTACATGAAGTAGGGATTCAGCTTGCACCTCAGAGTCTCCCCCGGGGCCAACTCGATAAAATCGTCCTTTCCGGGGCTTGGTTCGACAGTGGGCATTTCTTGGCCCCAGCCGACCCGTACCTTTCCGTTCACTGTGAGTATAAAGTCGGAACCACCCCCATGCGTGAGTTTCATGCCGTCAGGATACTTAATGTTAAAATGGAACTGATAGAACCGACTCCGCTCGGGATCGTACTGCACACAGAGGGTTACGGGTTTCGTCTCAGTGTTCTCGATTTCAAACACAAACCAGCCATCTTCCTCGTGCAGAGATACTCTAAGCTCAGAGATCTCCCTCCCAAATTGGGACACCGGCTTCGACTTTTCAGACCCTGGCGGCCATGCATTCCCTGGAACCTCTTCCTCCTCGTTCGGCGGCGCTACACCGCCTTCTATATCCTTCGGCACAATCTCAATACCGAATCCGTCGACGGTGTACGCAAGCCCCTTAGGCTCGAGTATGATCTCAAGGAGTTTCTGGAATTCCACATTCCTCAGAGGCGGATCTACTGTAACCCGAAATCTCCTGGCATCGCTGGTCAGCACCTCCCGCACTTGTTCGTCAAGAATAATCTCTACGCCAAGTATCCTCGACAGGTAATTGATAACCTCCTCAAATTTCGCATCGGCGAACCGCACCTTCGGCAGCTTTGTCTCCATCTTTTCCCTGAGCCGGGATAACTCCCTGGCCTGTCGACGAGCAGTGGAAACTGTCTGTTTTTCGGACATGCTCTCGGACACGTCGTCCGGCAACAGCAAGGAGACCAGCCTCATCAGCAGCTCGCGATTGTTCCTGGCATCCTCCTTCTCCTCGCCTTCTTCCGCTCCGAGGGCTACACCCATGAATCCGTAGCCCAGTCCAGCGGCGACAACTCTGCCCTTTCCGAACTCTGTAAGCACAATCACAGGATCCTCTTCTACCGAACCAAGCACCTCCCCTTCTTTCACATCCACTGGAACCCCACTTGGCGCTGCAAAACCTGCTAAACCCTCAAAAACTGGAAGATCGGCAAGAGTGCCTTCCTGCGTCGGTAGCTTCCTATCCTCCGCGAAAGTCACCCCAAAATGGCTCACGAGTGTATTATAATATCTCGCGGTTTCGCCCTTTCCGCGAATACGTCTGGACGCCAGGACGAGCAGACATCCTCCCTCCTGCACATAGTCCACGAGATTTTCGATAGCCTGAGGATCAATGCGTTTGTCTTTCTCGACGCTGTACGGTCCGTTAATAATGACAAGGCCGTAGCGCTCCAGCAGTTCCGGCGTAAGCTCATTTTGTCTTGCGCGATACCGATCATTGACGTGAACTATGTAACCCGCGTCAGCAAGTATCCTGAGAACATCGTACTGGCCGTAGCGGCTGTCACCAGCGGGATGAGTCGTGAAAACATACGCCTCCTCAAGGCTCCTGTCGACGAGGATCATCTTGCTGCGCGGCAGACTCGGCATTTCCAGTTTCTTCCTCGCCCGCACTACATACGAATTGTACGGGAAGTAGTTCCTGCAGAGCCTCAGACGGACCTCCTGCGCTTCCTTCTCGTTCTTCATGTCCTCTTCAAGTATTTCCGCCAGCAGTGTCAGCAACCTGGGGGCTTCTCTGCTGAAACGGTTCATCCGAAGACTTGTCTTCAGCATTTCTACCGCCAGTTCCGGATTTCTGCTTCCTCTTGCTGCCTTCGCAATGCTCATGAACAATGCAGCGGCTTTCTCAGATCTGGGGTATTCCTCAAGTCCCTTCGTCATTGCGACTGCAGCGTCCAGGGCGCCGGCCGACAAGCTATCCGATACAATGTCGGACAAGATCCTGAAATATCGGTCTGCCGCGAACCATTCGTTTATCTCGCCCTCATTCAATGCTTCCAGAAATTCTGATGCCCTGTCGTAGTCACCGGCGGCCGCCGTGTACCTTATCCTCGCTGATCTGGTCCACACGCGGCTCTGCGGCCACTCAATCTCTTCGAGAACGACAAGCGATTTTTCGGGTATACCACTTTTCAACAGAGTCTCAGCAAGATGCCGACGAGCCAGGTCACGGATATTCGGAAACTCAGAACCTTCGATTACTTTCCCCAGAACCTCCTTCGCCCCCTCGTATTCTCCCTGCAGCATCAAGGAACGGCCTAATGAACACCGAATCTTGTCTCGCAAGAAAGGAGATACGTTTCTTTTCAGAGCCTCCTCGTACTTCGCTTGCGCTTCCTTGGGGTCGTTCTTTTCGAGTCTCAAACCAACCCGCCACAGCTCCCGAGCACCGTCCGCAAGCCACTGCTCATTTTCTTTCCTTGCGTCTTCGTCACTCCAGCCTCGAACAAACAAGCCGATATCCGCACCATCAAATCCCGCGCCCATAGCAGGAGATGAGTCGGCGATACTGAAGTCTTCCCTTGCCGCGTCAGAGAACCCCGGGTTCATATATATGTCGTGGCTTCCGGGCTCGATGCCGGAATAGAAGTTCTTGGAATCCCGCCCCCTTTCCGACCAGTAAATGTTGTAGTCGGCATGTGCAGTCGAGTCATACCAGCCGCGAATACCTGCTCCATGCAGAATGTTATTGGTAATCGTGGCTTCCGAGCGTGTTCCCTTGCAGTTAATAGCCTTAGAGACGTCAACTATTACGTTATGAATCACGTCACCGGTGAAATCCCCCTCCAGGTACACTCCCACAGCGCACTTCGAGAATATGTTGTGAGCAATCAGAGCTGGACCATAAGCATCGACGCCGAAAATCGCGTCTTTGACTCTTGCCCACTTAAAGGCACCTGGAGAGCAGTCGCGATAAAAAACGATCCCCTGCCATTCCCTGCGGTGATGGGGCGTATCATCAGCCGCCTTGAATTCTATCATCGCGTCCGGCGTACCTTCGGCAACCAGCTTCCCCTGGATAATAAGACCCACATAAGCACCAATGAAACTGGTGTACTTGGTCAATCTCACCACTTTGACCACCACTTCCGGCTCGATCGTAAGACTCGCGTCCTCAGCAACGAAAACATTCTCGTCCATCACGTAAGGACTTTTACCCACTTTCCAAACCACGTCACCATGAATGGTACCCAACACATGAGTCGCACCATCCCGCCGTTCCTCCTGGTATGGATACTCGTCAAACCGATGCCGTTTCTCCGTGTCCTTTCTTATCTCGACGGGTTTTGTGTTATCGAAGACTTCGCCTCTGCCTATCCTTGCACGCCCCTCAGGAGTTGCCAGTAACCGAGCTGCATCTCCCTTACCCGATTCTTCGCTTTCACTGACCCCCTTCTTGTACACCAACCTGTAAACGCCGAAGCCATCTGTGCCGGCGTAGACGGCGCCGTCGGCCGGAGAGACGACTATTCCCCTCAGCCGTTTGCCTGGCAAGCCTTTGCTGAGCTTGTCGAAGGTCTTGCCCCCATCTCGAGTTCGCAGAATTTCTCCATCGTATCCCATGTAAAACACGTCGGGATTCCTGGGATCCATTCCTATGTTCGTCGCATGTGAGTATCTGTTGCCAGAGACTATGACTTCCCCCCATGTCCGGCCGGCGTCGGTTGATCTGAAGAACTTGCCGTAGTGCCCGGCCACAATCACGATCTTCGGGTCGGAGGGATGGACCTGAATAGGTCCCATGTGGCCCCCAACATCCGGTGTCTCTATCTCATGCCAGGATCTCCCAACGTCTACGCTTCTTAGAATCTTTTCCTCATCCTTGCTGAATATGTAGATGGCGTCTGCAAGCGTGTTGCGCACAAAATGAAAGCCGGTATAGTCGACGTTTTCGTCAACTGCTCTCAAGTTCCATGTGCGACCACGATCAGTTGTCTCTACAATTCCGGCGCTGGTCAACACGTAGAAGTTATCGGGCTCGTCCGAGTCGAAAACGAAACCTCTTGGAGCTGCCTCGGAGGACACGTGAGGAATCTTCTCCCACGTCTCGCCTTCATTGGTGCTTATCACCGCATCATCCTGTCTTGCCACAAGGATGATCGTGGATTCCGTCGGATGGGTGGCAATGGGACACCCGTGCCAGGCGGCATCACCAATCCTCTTCCAAGTCCGGGCGCCATCACGGCTCCTGTATATACCTGAGGGAGCATATGTATACACAACACCGGGCCTGTTGCTATCACAAGCGACTCCCCTGGCGGAGAACATCACGAGGCCGCTGTTTGCAAGGGCCCATTCCCGGCCGCGGTTTTCTGTCTTGTAGACCCCTTTGTACTTATCAGGGTAATACATGACGTTGCTATCAGAGGGGTCAGCCACGACACGGGTAATATCAAAGTTCCTGATGTTTCCCCCCTTGACTCCGTAGAGAAAGGATGTCTCGAGGGTACTCAGAATAGTAGTCTGTTCTCCTGCCGGATCGCTTTTGGCCGAATAGTAGAATCGCCAGGTCTTGCCATCGTCATCGGAGTAGTAGTAAACGTCGCGCTTCGTGCCCGCATACAGAATGCTTTTTCGCTTCAGATCAACCCGTATTCCTTTCAGTTGATACGCGTCAAATGGAAGCTCGAGCACGCGCCAGGTCTCCCCACCATCTCTCGTCAAATGACAAATCGGTTCCTTGTTACCGGTGACTCCGAGGAGCGTCTGCGGGTCATTCCTGTCCAGGTAGAGCCGCCCGAATCGCTCGTCCGGCAGTCCTTTGTTCTTCTTTTCCCAGTTCCATCCGCCGTCGGTACTCTTCAATACCCCTCCCAAATAGTGCAGCACGTATAGGTTTTTAGGATTCTTGGGGTCTATTCTGATTGTCTCGACTTCCATCACGCCGTGTAGTTTCCCCACGAGCGTCCAGGATTTGCCCGCGTCAATGCTTTTGTAGAGCCCGTACCCGGAACCCGCTGAAACGTATAGGATTTTGCTGTCCGTCGGATCGATCGCAATCTCATATGCCGAAATCATGGCGCTGTTTTCACGTAACGTTTTGACTTGTTTCCAGCTTCTGGCGCCATCGGTAGACTTGTATAGACCGCCTACACCACCTGTATAGAGGATCTGTGGATTTCTCGGGTCTATTGCGACCGAATATACACCGCCCTCATTCGGACCTCCCTCGTTAACCCAAATGTACGCTTCTTTCGCTTCCCTTACCTCCGCCGTGTGCGGCGGCGGACTCTTCTCGGCGTCTTCATCCTCACCTTTGACCATCACTACGGTCAGCTCGGTGGTTTCGCCTTCCGTGAGTTCAAACTCAACCGTCTTCTTCTTATATCCTTCCGAGCTGACAGTGATTTTGCGTTTTGCCTTGTTTCTTATGCCGTACTCCTCTTTGTATTCGCCGATGTCGGAATGGTACTCGACAGGGTTGTAGAGACGCTGGGATTCAACCACGAATGCTGTGATCGGCCCGCCGTCCTCATCCACGACTTTCGCGTGAAGAAATGAGGGTTTTGTATGGATTGGCTGGCGTTTCCGCGCCTTGATGGTTAAGTTCGAAGAGTCGACAGGAATGTCTCTTGTGTACCCAGTGTATTTGCCCCTCAGGCCCAGTAAGTAGGTATTCCTAAGGTCAGGTCTCCTGTTGAGATTCTCGAATCTGAACCTGCCTTCACGGTCGGTTGTGGTCTGTCGTTCATAGTACCGTGGCCATTTGTACGAGGCCTGCACTACATGATTTTGGACTGGGTCTCCGTTCTCATCTATAACCCTGCCTTCAATGAAACCTTTCTCGTATCTGTTGACCCGGAAATCGCATTGGACAATCCCGCCTTCCTTGATCTCAATCTCTCTTTCGATTCTTGGTATCTGCCGCCCTTTTCGGACCTTGGGACCGGACTCCCAGTCCTCACCATCGCCGTAACACCCATCGTGCTCAAAGGCGACAAGATAGATTCCTTTCGGAAGGCCGAGTATCTCGAAGGCCCCTTCCTCATTCGTCGAGGTACGCCTGACATCGGGTACGTCCCAATACCACGGACGACCCGCATGCCTTGGAACAGCTTTGCTCTTTTCGCAGACGTAAATCCGAGCACCATCGACGGGTTGCCCGACCTTATCAAGAGCGCGTCCCGAGATCGAAACCACCTTCTCAAAGCCGATTGTCAACGTCCTCAGCTTCGTCTTCTCCGGAATGGTGACGCTTCCAATCTCTTTCGTGCCATACAAGTGGTGGCTTGCCCTAATCAGATATCGCTTGCCGGGGGAAAGCTGGTAATGTGCCCATACCAACGAGAATTCCCCTGTTACGTCAGTCAAGGATGCTCCGACCGCCTTCCGAGGCTCCGGCATATCCTCGTCATAGAGGTCGAGGCGTACTTCCGAGAGCGGTCGCCCTTTCGTGTCCAGCACCTTCCCCGCGATCCGTGGCTGGTCGGGGTCGGGCAACTTCGGCGGCTCCGCTATTTCCACTTCGAAATTGACGTCACTGATGACCTGTCCCGACTCAACGTGTACAACTCGCTTCGAGAATCCGGGCTCCTGGAGGGTGTAGGACTCGTTTGGGAAAAGACTGTGGTCGCCAGGGAAAAGTCCCTCCAATTTGTAGAAGCCCTTGTCGTCAGTTTCTGTCTCGGTCGAGAACTCGTAGTGTGTGAGGGCGAAAATTGGAGCCTGTTTCAAAGGCTCTCCCGTCTTCTTGTCGACCATCTTGCCCGTGATCGTCCCGCCTTTTGCCAAGAGGATGTCAAAATCCTTCAGGTCTTCCCCGCCTGTGCAATCAATCTCTATCTCCTTGACGAGATTGCCTTTCCGAATAAGGTAATGCATCCTCACCAACCGTAAATTTTCCAGCATGTACCGGCCTTCCTTGCCGGACTCGCCCTCAACCTCGTATCGAGGACACACAATCCTCGCACCCTCAACCGGCTCCTTCGTCTCCGCGTTCAGTATCCGTCCGGAGACTGTGCAACCCCTCTTAAGAGTAATAGCCCATTCCTCGTCAGCCTTCCCGCGGAAGCGAGCATCCTCGGTAGCGTATCCGGGTGCCGAAACCTTTGCGCGCATGGCCATGATATGGGGAACATGGGGAACTTCGAAGTGGCCGTTATTATCGGAAGAAGTCTCATAGAAGATCGCGTCGATCATGGCACCTGTAATGGGTTTTCCGTTTTCGTCCGTGACGATGCCCTTGATAAGCTCCGGCCTCACCATCCGGATTTCGACGTTTTCCTTTCTCTCTCCTTCTCTCGCAAATCGAACGGTCACAACTTCCCGCTCGCGCAAAAGCAGTTCCGGCAGCATATCCCGCTTGCGGAAGATGAAAGTATTCTCACCGGGCTGCAGCCCACGGATCTCAAATGAGCCATCGTCTGCCGAATAGACCTTTTCCTTCACGGCCTTGTCGAGAATATAGTCCACAAATCCGAATATCTCCACCCCTGCCACCGGCTTCCCGTCCTCATCTACGACGCGACCGGAGAATACGCAGCCGGCCTGCTCCGTCTTCTCGGCGCCAGTCTCAACATCCTTTACCTCAGCTTCCTCTTTCTTCCGGACAGAATCGGCACCGCCTACAAGCGAACTCACAACAACGCACGCCGTGACCACGAGTGCCAGTCCGACTATCCACGAGCGCTTAAGGCGCATCCGCTCGTGTTCGGTCCCGCGCATCAGTCGAGCGATTCGCTGGCGAAGCTGCGAGAAGGGTCCGACAGCGTTGAGTTTCGCCGCGGCGACAGGCGACTTCGCACTGGACAAAAGCGTCTGCTCCGCCATGTCCACTAACGAAGAGGCGTATGCTTTGGCCTTCCCACCGGCAGCCAAAACCAGATCATCACAGCAGTTCTCACGCTCGATCCGGACCCTCCGAGATATCCACCATACAGCCGGATGAAAGAAAAGGAGAGCTTCGACTATCCTTTGAATCACTTCGACAAGAAGGTCATGTCTGCGGATATGCGCCAGCTCGTGGCTCAGGAGCATCTCCACCTGCTCCGGTGAAAGTGCGCTGGCGAATGAAAACGGCAGAAGCACTGTCGGCTTGATAACGCCAACCACTGTGGGAACCAGGACTCGGCGACAATATGCAATAACCGGGGCAAATGCCAGTCCAAGAGCACGGCACTGCTTTGCCAAGAGAGACAGAATCGACGGATCGGTCACCGGTTCCGAATTGCTGCGAAGCCGTTGCCCACCATGAAAAGCGACAAGCAAACGTAAGATCATGAAAAGGACACCAAAGAAATAGACGCCAACGACATGTGGAACGTAATGCCCCCAGTCAAACGAAAAACCGTCTTTGGAGGAAGCTATGGTGGCAGGCCACGATTCTGCAGGAGTCACAGGAAGCTCGTTGACGGAAGAATGAGCGACATCCTCGGGCTCTTCAGTTTCCGTCGGAACGATAGGTTCAAAGATTGCTTCGACGGTAGCTTCACTTGGCTCGTCCACAGGTTGGAAATTCGATACATCGCTTGGCTCTTCAACGAGTGTGTCCTTTTCGGAAGGCACAGCAATACTTGGCGACGACTTCTGTGTCAGGGGCTCAACCGGCGTCTTGACGATGAGGAAAGTTACCCCAAGACACAATACCATGGCAAAGAGGCCTGACACATGAACCAGGTACCGAGCATTCGACGAACGCCTTCCTATGAGTGCGGCGGTAATCAATGCCATAAGGGCGATGACCGTCCCCTGCCAAAGAAAATGCATCAGGGTGATAACGAGGCGCGCAAAGACCGGGGAACTCAGATGCTCTAATAAGCTCATTTCCCCTCCCCCTCTGTTTCGTCGTCTATGATTTTGCGGAGTCTGCTAAGCTCGGGCCTGTCGATATCTCCCGTTCTTATGAGATTCAGCACAAGAGCTGATGCAGAGCCGTCGAATGTCCGTCTCACGATGTCGCCGAGAATCCCGCCTTTGGTCTCTTCTTCCCTCACAGTGGTTTCGAAAAAATAGCTCTTCCCTTCACGGGTCCGCTTGAGATACCCCTTGTTGACCATGATATTCATGATGGTAATCACCGAGGTATGCGCCAGCTTGCGGAACCCTTTTAGTTCTTTCCGAACGTGTCGAACGGTGGACGCTCCGTCCCGCCAAAGGACTTTTAGAATCTCAAGTTCAAGTTCGGTTGGATGTTTTGATGCTGGTCGTGCCATGTTTTCGACTCCTTATATTCCACCATGAACTCTAATTCGTTAGAAGAATATTAGCATGAAATACCTCTGTCAAGGCATTTTTTTAATTATTTAGAGGATCGCAAAGAAAATGGGTCAAAGCTTATAGCGGCTCCTTCAGGTACATGTGACCTACATCATGTGCAAATGCGACCTGCGCTTGACTCTCCCGATCGTGTCACCCACATTTGCGACATATAGTGTTGGACACCGGCAGGGAAGGAGAGTTCCACGCTTTTTGACCAGCCGGTAAATCCGGTGGATATCAACAGAGAAGGTTCTCCGCAAGGTGTCGGTCTTCCTTCCAAGTCTACCTCTTATGCGACGGGGGGGATATCTTATGAGAGAGAAACAGGCGAGGGCTTGGGAGGTACTGGTCAAGGGCCAGAGATTGAAGGTGCTATAGCTGGAAGA
>SDBU01004921.1_pt1 | contig 16169 bp, 16 predicted proteins | sample 2277071 | NCBI WGS metagenome assembly SDBU01 (sample SAMN10397929, study PRJNA504765) | marine sediment metagenome | isolation source: marine sediment core GS08_GC12, 126 cmbsf | place: Arctic Ocean: Gakkel Ridge, Loki's castle | collected 2008
AAAGCTGCAGAAGAAATATTTGAGATTTTGGAGAGAACTCACGGCTCTGATAAAGAGTTAATTTATCGGGGCTTAAGCTTATTGAATTTAATTTGCGATAAATCGTCATCAATATCATTAAGAACAATAGGGCTTATCATTCATTTTATAAATGACTCTGATTCATGGATTAGATTAGTTTCACTAGAAATTTCATATCAAATCAGCTTATTTAGACCTAATTTACTTATTGATTTAATAGAAAAAATTAGAGGACGTCTATATGATCAAGATCCTTCGGTGAGAAGACTTACTGTAAAAATCTTGGGAAATTTGATTTTAACCTTACACATTGATTTAGAGGAGTTAAATGTAATAATTGAAGAGTATACTGAAAAATTAATGGATAATGATTGGAAGGTAAAATTAAAAGTCATTAAAACAATTCAGAAAATTTTAAATCAGGATTATAAAAAGATCAAAAACTTAGAACCTCTGCTTTCTATGATTATAATTAACTTAAGAGATGAAGATGATGACGTTGCAAGAGCAGCTGCTGAGCTTTTAAAGATTCATGGTACATATTTTCTTACAAAAGAGAAATTGTTTTACGTTTTATTAAATCTATTATATAATGAAGAAAACAGAGTAAAAGAACTTATTATTTGGTTGTTTGGTGAAATTGGAAAGGAAAAATCTTCGGAAATTATTTCTATTATTCCGAAATTGATTAATTTGTTGAAAGAGAATGATTATCGAATTCAATTAAAAGTAGTAGAGGCACTTGTTAATATCGCAGAAAACAATTTTGATCAGATTTGGGCTAATTTACTAAATCCTTTATCAGAAGAGAGTGATTCTAATTACAAAAGTTCATTAATTAATGCAATATTTCACCTAAGCCAGAAAAATATTACAGATATTTTTCCTTATTTATTTGAAGAACTAGAAAACCCTTCAGAAAATATTAGGAATGCTATTATATTAGTATTTAAAAGATTATTTGAAGAGTACCAGATTGAAATAGAGAATGAAATAACTAAAATATTATATCAATTAGAATCACGTTTTTGGAGAGAAAGGAAGAAGACTGTATTACTTCTACAAAATTTTTGTTTTATTTTAAAGAATAAGAAAATTGCAGTTTGGATTACTATTGAATTATATAAAATTTTAAAAATAGAAAAAGATCCGGAAGTACAGGATGAAGTAGTATACACATTAAATAATATTCAATCAATTTTTCCAAACATAGATGATACTATTGAAAGAATAAACAACGAACTTTTACTTTTTAAAAAAACTTTTATTAAGTTTCAGAAGATTCCGGCTCAATTTAGAGAAAAATTGAATGGATACATTCATAATTTCAAATTTAATGAAACTGAAATTCAGTTAACTAAAAAATATAGTAAGATATTAAAAAAAATCAGAAGATTTCACCAGTTAATTAATAAATTTGAATATAAAAGATTAGCTTTTGATTTGATCGAAGAATGGGAAGAAATTCGATTAGAAATTATTGAAGAATTAAGTATTATTAAAGGGTTCATCTCAGAAATTTGCGAGGAGAAAAAACTAGAATTTGTATCTTCTTTAAAGGATGATATTGAAGTGATAAATAAGCGTATCGATGTTTTGAAAGTAGAGTTTGAATTTGTCAAGGAAAATGACTTTAACATGAATATAGATTTAGACATAACCAATATTGAGTTGATAGATGTTGAAGAAGACAAATTTACTAATATAACTCAAGGAAGAAAAAAACTGTTTAAGTTGGATAGTGATATCAGAGAATTACTAATTAGTAATGTAGAATTTAATGATATTTTTAAAGATCTTCTAAGAAAATGGGTTGAAACCAAAATAGAAATTCAGGAGTATCTCGGAGATCTTGATCGGCAAATTAAAATTATGAAGGATAAGCTAGTTGAATATATTGCCCTAGTTGAAACCACAAATATCGTTTTGACTGGAACTTCATTTGATGGTATAAATATGCAGATTTTACAAGGTCATATTGAATCAATTATAACAGAAAGAATTGATGGTATCAAGAAGTTTAATGATAATTATGATAACCTGAATAATAAACTGGAAATCTTAATTAAAAAAAATGAATTTTCAGATGCAAAAAAATTAATAGAAATGAATTCTACACAAATTCAAAGCTTTATTGAGGAGACAGAAAAACAGATTGATATAATAATTGGTAAAGAAAAAACCTTCGAAGATAATAGATTCAACTTATATATTCGTCCATATCTAAATAAATTTCGTGTTTCTAAAGAGTTATTGATAAACAGATTGAAAAACTTCATTAAGAAAAGCGAAAATAAGTTATATCTTAATCAAATTAATTATTTTCTTAAAATTATTAACCCAATTAAATTAGATCTTCTTGCTTCATATATTAATATAGAAATGGAGCAATTAAAAGGGAGAATCCTAAGATATATAAATAAAAATAAACTTGATGCTAAAATCATAAATAATAGATTACATCTTCAACAGATAGAGTCAGAATTTGAGTCAGGTTTAGTGGATTCTAAAGAAATCCTCTTTTTTAAAAATATTAAAACAATTGGAAATGAAATATATTTGAATTTCAAATTGACTAATCCTTCAAACTTCGATTTTAGAGATATTCAAATCTCACTTAAAATCCCCCCTTACATAAGATTTCAAAGAAAGGAAAGTTTTCCAAAATTTCTTCAGTTGAATGAATTAAAACCTGGAAAACCATTCAAATTCAATTATTTGTTAAAAATTGACAAAAACAAGGAATTAAAAAAGAATTTGTTTGATCCATCAACGGATGAGATAACGCTAATTTTACACTACACCGACCATCTTAGCATCTCAAGGAAAACAAGCAAATCTTTTAATATCTTAAGATAATATATTCATTTTTTTAGTCTAAACAATTTCTTTTTATATATAAGTTAATATTCAGAATATTGTTTCGCTTATGTTGTTTTTATCAATTTTATAAATAAATTATATGGAAAAAATTAATAAATATTCATCAATTCTACTAAATTCGATAATAAAAATTAAAAATTGAGGTGTATGATACAAGAGTTAGAGAGTTATCGATTGACACTGCAAACTAAATTATTCGGATGAAATTGCAAACTTTCCACTGACAAATTAGACAAACTATTATCTAATGCCGGTTTTAAAGGGGATATTGAGGATGCTGCTATAATTCCTGTACCCAATTCCAATCTCGTTATGGTAAAAAACATTGATATTTTTACACCTATCCTAGATGAACCTGAAATAATGGGAGAAATTGGAGCTGCTAACGTTACAAATGATATTTTTGCCTTGAACGTCTTAAACATTTCTGGTATGCTCGTTTTCCTAGGAATGAAACAAAACATGCCGTTGCATATTGCTGAGGGTATATTACGAGGAATAAAAAATTTCATGGAAAATAAAATTAACTCTAAAGTCCTGGGAGGACATACTATATTCTCAGAATGGCCATTAATCGGAGGAGAAGCTTCGGGGTTCATAAATAAAAATAAGTTAATAAGAAAGAACTATGTTGAAGAAGGTGATACATTAATATTAACAAAACCTATAGGTAATCAAGCTATAATGGCAGCCTATCGTTTACAAAAAAACAGTCCAGCTATGTTAGAAAGTTTTTCAAAATCCAAAATTGATGATTCGATTAATTACGCTATTAACCTTATGACTACACCCCTTCAAAATGTTGTAAAGACTATACACTCCTATTCTGATAGTAAATTCATTCATTCCATGACTGATGTTTCTGGCTTTGGTTTAGCAGGACATTTACAAGAAATGCTACAAAATTCCAAACTATCTGCGATTATAGAAAAGGTTCCAATAATTAAGCTATCGCAAGAGCTAGCCATTGAATTTGGATACAAATTCGATACATGTGAGATGCCAGAAACAGCAGGTGGTATGCTTCTTTCTGTCGATCATGATCATGTTGATGAATTTTCAGAAAGATTATCCGAGTATGGTGTTTCAAATTGGAGAGTAGGCTCAATTGATAACATACATAAACGCAAATATGTTCGAGTTTCCGAAAATGTCGAGCATATTGAAATATTAAAAATTTAACGATGTCAATGAAATAAGCTTAAACACAATCTTGTGGTTGCTTATAGAGAATTCCAAAGTGTAATGGCGTCGAAAAAAATTAACATTTCTAATTTTCTTTTTCTAATTTTAATAATAAAGCCATTTTTCTTAAGTGAAAATTTGAGTTATAATGTTAGAAATATGCAAATTATCTCTTTTTTTTATGTTAACTTAAAATAATAGGATTACCAAAATAGAATTATAACTTCAAAAAAAAAAAATAGGTGAATAATGAAGAAATATTATAAATATCGACTTACATCATCGGTTAAAATTCATGGATGATCTTGTAAACTAGGAGCAAAAAACCTAAGAGATCTGTTATCTGGTGCAGGATTAACAGGGGATATCGAAGATGCTGCGATAATTCCAATACCAAATTCTGAGTTAGTACTAGTAAAAACAATTGATATATTTACACCATTAATAGACGAACCCGAAATAATGGGGGAGATCGCAGCATGTAACGTGACTAACGATATTTTTGCATTGAATGTTCCAGAAATTTCAGGGATGTTAGTTTTCTTAGCAATAAATAAAAATACTCCTATGAGAATTGCTGATGGAATTCTTAAAGGTATTAAATATTTTATTGAGGAAAAATTAAATTCTAAAATAGTCGGGGGACATACAATTTTCTCTGAATGGCCATTAATCGGAGGAGAAGCATCTGGGTTTGTAAATAAACATTTGATTATCGATAAACAAGGAGTTAAAGATGGAGATAAATTATTATTAACAAAACCAGTGGGACTACAACCAATTATGGCAGCATACAGAATATTAAAAGATTTTCCTGAGATGCTTGAAGGATATTCTGAAAAGAATCTTAAACAATCAATTAAATTAGCAATTAAAATAATGACAACTTCAAATAGAAGCGTTGTAAAAACCATTCACTCATATAATGATTTCTCTTTTATCCATGCAATGACAGATATAACAGGTTTTGGTCTTGCTGGCCATACATTAGAGTTACTTCAAAATTCCAATTTATCCGCATTTATTGAAACTATTCCGTCTATTAAATTCTCTGAAAGTTTATCACATGAGTTAGGTTATGCTTTTGATGATTGCAAATGTGCAGAAACCGCTGGTGGTATGTTGTTGGCTGTGGATCCTCTAATGATTGAAGATCTCTCAAAAAATCTTAAGAAAAAGGGGATTTCAAATTGGATGGTTGGAAAAATCGATAAAATCTCTCCTGGACTTGTTAGGATCTCAGAAAATCTTGAAAATCTTGAGGTTACCAAATATTAATGATGTTGATGATATAAGCTAAAACACAATTGTGATTGCTTATTGAAAGTTCCGCTTGCGCAGTGGCATCAAGTAATATATCATTTTCCCTTGATAATTTTACCGTCAAGTTTAAAAATAATTTCTTTTAATTCAAGCAAGGCTTTATCAACAAGTTCTTCTCCTTTTTCTACATTAAAAGCAGTTATTGAAACCTCTACTTCTACTGATAAACCGATTCTTGGATGAGTTTTTATCCATAATTGAGAATATTTTTTTTCTAACTTACTTGTATACGGCGCGATTTGACTTTCTCCTATTTCAGAAAATAAAAATCCCTTTTCTATGAATTTCCCCTTTTTTTCTTTTAAAATTGGAGTTATCACCTTTCTAAACATTGACTTCATCTCCATCGGTACTCCTGGAAAAATATAAATAGTAGTGTTTTTTTCTCTAATTCTAACTCCTGGTGCGGTACCTTTGGAATTTGGTAAAGGAATAGAATTTTGTGGGAGATAAGCCATTTTTTTTCGTTCTTTTGTCATTCCCTGAAGTTTTAGCATTCCTCTTTCATAAGCATGTTTGTAAGCTTTTTCAATTGACTTTAATGCATGCCCATTCAGTTCTAATTTTCTATTCAAACCTAGAGCTATACCTTTTAAGGTCATATCATCGAATGTTGGCCCTTGGACTTAAAGAATACTGATTTCTTTAATTAATCCGCCCGATACAATTATGATATCTGGATCTCTATCTAAAATTTCACGTATTGTTTTGGAAATTTCATCTAAATCATCCTCAATTGTAATTATCCGCTTAACTCTATGCCCATATTTAGTTATTCTTTTAGTCATCCAGTTTGAATTAGTATCTTGAGTTTTACCTATCAAGATTTCATTTCCAATTATTAACATTTCGATATTCATTTTGTTATCATCAAGAAAATTTATGATTTTTTTAGTTTTAAGTTAATTTCATCTAAACAATCATATAGATTTAATTAAAGAAATTTGATATTTTATAAAACTTTTATACAATCAAATAGGATAAAAACTAACGATTGATAATGACAATTGAAATAGATGACTCAGGAACAGGGGATTTAGTGGGAGATGCTTTCATTGGCCTTTTAAGAAAAAATACTGGAGAATTAATTATTAAAACCCTACCGTTAGCTTTATTCCAGGGTGAAAATTGGAAAAATAAAGAACCCTACAAACATACTGTAGATTTAGTAAAAGAAGGATTAAGAGATTTGAACTTCCAGAAGGCAGGGACTGAAATGATACATCTTTGTAGGGGAAATATCTTTGATCAAGTGCGGAACTATTTTTTAGAAGAAGGTATTAATTATGAAGATGTGATTGTTGAAGGAAAGTTACAAGATGCTTGTTGAAGGAAAATTAGTTGATTATCTTCGAAATGATTTAGGTGTGAAATCAAAGAATTTAACTCAGAAAAGTGGAGCTAAACGATTTTTTATACTCTTTAACTGGGTAAGTTATAATTTTTATAAAAGAGAGAAATACGTCAAATCAGGCTTTAAAAAATGGGGTTCAGTGTGGAGAGCTAAATCAATAGAAAAGTACGAAAAAATAAGGAACTCTAGGTAAATAGAAAATAGTGAAAATAATTTCTAAACTAGTTTAGTTCCACAGCTTTTACAAATTTTGGTATCAATGGAATTTTCAATTCCACATGCAAAACAAATCAAAATTTTGACATTCTCAGGTTGATCAAATTCGAATCTTTCATTTGAGGGATGAAATTCCTCATCTTTAATTCCTTCTTTTTTAGGAATAGAAACATTTCTTTTTTCTACTTGGCTCAACATTTTCTTCACATAATTATCATCGTGAGGAGTAATTATTTTGAACTCTTCAGGTACTTGAATTTCATTAAAGCCTTTGGGAATATTTTTTAATTCTGAATTCTCAACAATATTATAATCAGTTACTAGTGAATCACTTTGATTATTTTCAGGGGTATCATGCTTTGAGATCCCTGATTTTCCAGGTTTTACAATTTCAAGTGGAGGTTCAACAAGTGGTGTTTCTTCTTGAGGCTGTACGTCATCAAAAATCTGCTCTTCCTCATGCTGACTTGCTTTTAAGTTCTTTACATGTTGAAAAATTCCTTGAGTCCTGTTAATAATCATATTTTTGAATAAAGCATCTAAATTTCGAGATTTTGAAAACTTGAGCGCCATCTCGGAAATTTCTAGCCATACGGCTATTGCAGCATTAACCATATCTTTTCTTTCTAATGCTTTAGCCTTTGCGATTTTAATACCTAATTCTTTATTAAATGCGGATAAATCCATATAATACAAATCTTACAAGTAAGTTCTAGTTATTAAATCTTTATTTAGGTTGATACAAAATTTAATATTTAGAATCACTATTAGTTATTTAAGATTGTATAAGTTCTCTGAGTTTTTTAACTTACCATGTCAACAAACCCTTTTTCTTCTAAGGAAATCGTGAATTTAAGAGAATTCATAGAGAAAAATGGCTGGAAAATTGAAAGTACAATTGAAAATTATTTCCGGTATAGCCTAAAAAAGGAAAAATTAGTTCTTTTCACGATTAAGTATCCCATTACTTTACCATTAAGATTAAATGTTCCCTTTGAAGTTGTGAGTTTCAGAGTATCTTTAGCCTTTCAATTCTGGAATTTGAATCGAACAACTTATCGTATTATTCTTTATTTTATGAAAGCATTGAGAAATTTAGCTATTTCCTTAAATTTAGAACATGAATTTCCTTTGAAGGGAAAAGAGAAACAGCTAATAGATTTATTAAATCTACTGATACCTGACATTATACATAAAGAGAATGAAAGTACATGGCTAAATCGTATTAGAATTTCATTAATGAACAAGAGAGATAAATTAAAAGGTTTTTCACAGCATAAAATTAATGCAATAGGAGAGACACTTAAAAATGTTGGTTTAGAACCTAGTTTTAAAATACCTTGGGAATTAAAATATGGGGTTCCTAAAATTCGAGTTCCAGAAACCTTAATTTTTTCTAATAACGATGAATTTGATGACTTTTTTATTTTAGAGAAGGGTTATTTTTCCTATTACAAAGACTTTAGTTATAATAAATTTTATGTCAGATCTCTGTTTGACAGTTATACTCCATATATATTAAATGAGTTATTTGAGGAAAATTCTGAGTTTAAGTTAGAAATCATCATGGAAAACTGGATTAATTTCTCAAGATTGATACTTAAATCAATTATTGAACTTATCGGTAACAGTGAAACAGATTATAGTGAATTAATTAAATTTCGCCCAGTTAAGGAATTTACCTATAACAATAAAAGTTTTATTAAAGAACAGTGTAATTTAGCTTTTACTGCTCTGTTTTATGAAAGTTCGATAGCAAAAGAATTGTTCTCAATTCATAATGATCTTTTTAATAAACCCCCCTCCAATTTTGAAGTTATTGAATCCATAAATCAATACACCGAAGCAGAAGATCTAATAAAAAATTATAGATTTGAAGAAGCAACACATAGACTAAATGAATCTTTAAAAATTTTTAATAAGAATCAACAGAAAAAGGTAGTTGTTTCTATTCTGCTTAAGTTGAGGAAAATTGCCCGAATTTTAAATCAAAGTGACATTGCTCTAAATTACTTACAAAATGCTTTAAGCGTGGCAAAATCTGGAGAGATCCCAATAGAATTTATACTAAGAATTCATTATAAATTAGGACTTTCATATTATAAAAGAGATGACTTAAATAAAGCTTTAGAACACTTCAATATTATTATGAGTTTTTTAGAAAAAGAAAAAGTCGCAATAGATAAAGAAGGATTTTTAGGGATGACATATCTCTATATAGGATTAATTTATTTAAAAAAAAATAGAACAGTTGAATCTCGAAATTACTTCAAAAAAACTGTTCAAATAGGAAATGATGTACCTAAGGTAAAATTGCACTATTATCTACATCGGGCTATTACATTTAAAAATCAAGGAAATTATTCCCAAGCTCAAAAATTTTTAAGAATAGGGGTAAACACTGTAGGATTGGATTTTACAAATAAAAGTTATTACAAAACCTTAATAGATATAGTCCTTGAATTATCAGAATTTTATATTCACTATAGAAAAGATGGAAAAAAAGCTATGTATTTACTGAAGAAAGTAGAAGATAATCTTACTCTAAGAGAAATAGGTAGTATAAGGAGAGCGATAAGATGGAATTTATTAATGATTGATTACTTTAACACTTTTCAAGTAAACCGTGAAAAAACTCAAATTTATCTTAAGCAGAGTCAAAAACTAAGGAAACAACTTCAGACTATAGGAGTAAGTGAATAAAAATTTTATTTTCTTGAAAATCGAGCTCTTTTTGCCCCAAGACTTTCTTGTTGACCTCCAAAACGACCCTTTACAATTCTAGACATATATAATTCTCGATATCTCATTCTTGGAGGCTTTTTCTTTCGAGAATTAACTCCTGTTCTTGATATTTGAGGAGTTTGTTGTCGTACTTTTCCAGCTTTAGTTAGTGAACCATGTGAACCAGGCATTTTTTATCTACTCATTTCTTGATTTTTTATATTTTATTCAGATACGAAAATATCTAGTATGAATATATAAAAACATTCAAACTCTTAAATTTTGTCATCTAATTCTCCTCTTAAAAATCGGACTCCAATTTCTTATTAAGTTCATTACCAATATTTGTAATTAAATTTAATTCAAAGATCAATATCAACTTTCTATGCAAGATAAAAATAAAACTAAAACTGAGATAAGCAAAATAAAAGAGGATGATGAAAAAATCCTTTATAGCGCCAATAAGAAGGTTTGTTTCGCATGTGGAGAGAAAATCGACAAAGTTATCAAAATTTGTCCTTATTGTAAAACGCCAACTGTCTAAAACTTTCTTATTAATTTTTACACAACGCTTGGCAAATTTAGAAAAAGATATAAATTTCATAAATTCTTTTATAAATTAACTTTACATCGGGGACTTGGTGTAGCTCGGTGGCACAGCAGGCTCCAGATCCTACAAGCAAAAGCTGTACTGCGGACACCTGTCGGTCGGGGGTTCAAATCCCTCAGTTCCCACTTTCATTATAGACTGAGATAACTATATTTAGTTCAGTTTAAAAAAGTTATAAATAATTTATGATTAAACTCGAAACGAATGAGCTCTGCCCAAAATTTTCTTCTTTTCATATTTGGATTATTTATCCTTAATATAATAATCTTAATTTTTAAAAAGAAAGAATATAAAGTACGTAAGTTAAAATTTTTAATTGGCTTTTTAATTTTAATCTCTCTTATAGAGTTTATCTTAAGGTCCGATGTATATCTAAAAATAAGTATACTAAGCCCCCTAAAAGACACCATTATATCAAATTTAATTTATATAATTTCTTTCTTTTCCCCGTTTCTATTCATATACTCATTATTTATTAGAGATCAAGATGTGATAGAGCTTAAATGCCCATCGTTATTCAAATCTCGCCTTGGTAAAATTGAGATAGGGAGAGTGATGAATAAACGTAGAAAGAAACATAAATTTTTCCTCTCAATTAACGATCTCGAAAGGCACATGTTTGTATGTGGAGCTACAGGCTCGGGTAAGAGTAATTTTATTCAAAATTTTCTTTTAAATTTTAATAAAAGGTACAAAATCCCTATTTTACTCGTTGAATTTAAAGGAGAGTATCAGTATTTGCAAGATGTAATAAAAGATTTATTAATTATTAAACCAGGAGAGAATTTTTCTATAAATATATTTGATCCTGAAGGCTCAAATCCAGAGATTCACGCTGAAAGAATTTTTGATATCCTAAAAAGTGGACAGTTTTTAGATGATGAATCTGATTATTCACCTCAAATGGAAAAAGTATTGATAGATATATTAAAGATAGCCTGTAAAAATGAAAATCGCCGAAATTGGGATGATTTTTTTAGCCAATGTAAGATTTATTTAGAAAATCAAAAGAATAAAATCCCTTTCTTGCATCAAACTATAACTAGCATCACAAACAGAATCAGAAGATTTTCCCTGGGACCATTACGAGTTATTTTTGGTACAAAAACTGATTTAAAAATAAAAGATCTTTTAACGAGAAATGTGCTTTTTGATCTGAGTTCTATTATTAGATTAGGAGGGGAAAAGGAAGACGCTCTTTTTTTTCTTAATATGGTTTTGAAGTACTTGTGGGATAGTAATTTAGAACAAGGTTCGAAGGATTATAAAACAATACGGCATATAACACTTATTGAAGATGCCCAATATTTTGTACCAAAAAGTGTTACTAATCAATCAAAGTTATCAACCTATTTGGAAGATATAGCTCTTTTATTGAGGGGTACTGGTGAATGTTTAATCACAATTGCGACAAGACCTCAAATTAGTGACGAAATCTTAGCTAATTGTGGTGTTCTTGTAACTTTTAAGAACCATATGCAGAAACAATTAATGTGTGAGTTATTGAATCTTGAAGAAGAACATGAAGATTATCTCTCAATCCTAGAACAAGGAGAATGTCTTATTCGTGTGAATTCAATAAAGAGACCATTCCTATTGTGGGTACCTCATATAAAAAGGAACTATTTAACTTCAGAAGAGATTGATAGAAACAATAAAAAAATTTTAACTACTAATTATTTGAAATCAAATGAAACTGAAATAAAGAGATTAGATTATAAGAAAGATTTGGAATATCTAAGAAAACTAAATTTATCGGAAGATATGAGTGTTAATAACCGTAAGATAACTTTTGAAAAACTGAAAAACTTCATATATGAATTACATTATAAGGAGAAAAATTCTAACGATGATTTTGTTGACAAACCCATAGATCTCTGTTAATTTGTGAATATTATTGTTATTTAGCTTGTGAAATTAAATCAACAACAGTAATTCTAACTATAGGAAACGATTGAATTTCATAATTTTCATGTTTTTTTTTTCCAAATATTTATTCTGGCTTTTTTGCTTAATTATTATTATCCTAAATGGTTTTTTTAATATAAAACTTGGTCAGTTAAAGAGAAAATCTTTCTTATATATATAGTTTGGATACTGATGAAATTAAAACTTGATCCACAATAAAGAAAATATAATATTGTGTTAAATATAATTAATAACACAATAACAAAATTAAAAATCAATTTTTAAACTATGTTTCGAATTGAGAAAATAGGAAGCAATCATTTTTATATAAAGGTATTAGGCACCTTTCCTCCCTCGGTAACGGAAAACTTTCTTAAAGAATTTGGAAAACAAATAGAAAATTTTGATCGAATTTCTGTAATTGTTGATGGAGCGGATTTTATTTTACTTAATCTTAAATCATTCGAAGATATTTTGAATTTTCTAAAAAAAAACAATGAAAAATTAGAGAAATCCGCTTGGATAATTACAACAAATATTCTTTTATATAAAGAAATTCAAATTTTATTAAAAAGAGCCGAATCCCCTAAGAGAAAAATTGTAAGAAATCTCGAAGAAGCAAAAAGATGGATTGGAATTGAGACGATAATGATTGAAAAGCATTAACTATTCTCCTTGTTATTTATATTTTGAAGTATAATTTGTCAAGAGAATAACGCCAAATAGAATTTCAATTATCTCAACTATTGGTCTTAAAATTATAATCTCATTTAAGGAGATATAACTACCCAAAACTGCAATTACTATACTTATCGATGTGAAACAAGGTACTACTATATTTGCATTGGCTTTTGTGAATGCAAATTGAGTCATAATAAGCGTTACAATGGCATATAGGACAGTTATATCCCTAATCTTATTGATAAAATAGGGATAGGAAAATAAAATATTGATTTACTTAAGATTTAATCTGTTTTTGCATAACTGAATAGCTTTTGGGTTATTGTCCACCCCAATCCAATTTCTTTTGAGTTTTTGAGCAACTGCTAAGGTTGTTCCCGCACCACAAAAAAAATCTGCAATTAGATCACTTTCATTAGATGAAGCTAAGATAATGCGTTCAAGAAGTTTTTCAGGTTTTTGAGTAGGGTAACCAACATATTCCTTAGATCTCGTGATTGTTTGAAAAGAATATATATCATTCCATACATCTCCTAAAGCATTCCCTGGTTTTTCGTCTAAATATTGTCTTCCACCACGTCTTTTTCTGTAAAGGCGCCCTTCATTATCTGTATATCGGAACATTTTTTTAATATAATTTTCCTTATAGGGAGTAAACTGCTTATTAAAAGTAAACAAATTTGATTTAGTGTAATACAAAATATTATCATGTTGTCTAACCCATCCTTTAATCTGGCTTTTAAACCCAGAAACGCTCCCTCCATTCCAAATAATTTCCCTTCGAAAAAATTTCCTCCCAAATATTTCATCTAATAAGTGTTTTAGATCAAAAACAGCACTCGGATCGCAGTGGCAATAAAAACTTCCAGTATCTTTAAGAACTCGATATATTTCTCTACACCTTTCTGTCATAAAATCAGTATAATCATCCAATGAATTCCATAAATCAGAAAACTCCTTATAATCTACACCACTAAAAAAAGGAGGATCAATATAAATTAAATCAATGAACTTAGAGTCAATCTTCCTTAAAAACTCTAAATTTTCTTCTAAATGAACATTATTTAATTTCATAAGTAATATTTAAAAAAAAATTGAAGTCTCTCTATAGTATGGAAAAAAATCGATTAAATAATAATTTCTTGGATAAGTTTAAGGTTTATAATTTCTCGCTGATAAAAGAAACTAAGATTTTTTTAGTTGGTTCAACAAGATTCAAGGATTACTTTATAAAAATTGAGTCGATTTTACAAATAAATCATGATAAACTAGCTTCTATTTGTTCTATTGATGGTTTATTAAATAAAGAAAAATTCTCAACCACAGAATGGAAAAAATTACAAGAAATTGCTTTAAAGAAGTTGATCCATCAAGAGGCAATTTTAGTTATAGATGTGGAAAATTATATTGGTGATCACTCTAAAGAGGAGATAAAATATTTCACAAATAGCTTACAAAGGCCTGTTTACTATTTATCGGATTTGAAAATGGTTGGTTAGGTTCTATTAAAGAAATTAATTAAAAAATTAAACCTCCGATGCGAAAAAATTATTAAACCAATGATGTCGTTATATTTTAAATTGAATATTGAATTTTAGTTGTAAGATCAATTGTAAGTTTCAATCTAAAAAGTCAAAGGTTTACACTTAAGATGGAATTGTTCCAAATTTTATGGGGCGATCAAAATAATTTATTTTTAGAATTTAAGAAGGATGAAAAAGAAAAACAGTTATTTCTTCCTAAAAAAATAAAACGAGTAACCTTACAATTTGAAATTTCTAAATGTTTAAAACAAGAAATATATTATAAAAACCCTCCTGATTTCATTTCCGTTAAAAATGTTTATCACTCGGCAGAATCGCTATCAGTTTCATTTGAATTAGATGAGTTGATTAATTTTGATGATCTTCAAATTAAAATCTTACGAATTACAATTTTTTTATATTCCGGTGAGCGATTTAAATATCACTTAACTCAAAGTTTTAAAATAGCTGATATAAACTTCAATGAAGATTGTTATTCCGGTTTAGAATATGAGAATCTAGCTTTAACGAAACACGTTAGAAGTACCATAACACCAGAAGGAAGATTTCAAAATATAAAAACAATTATTCATGAAAGCGTGGAGAGACAAACAGTGATTTATGAGAAAAAACAATTTGAAGTAGTCTCTAACAATGATTCTCTAATGTCATTAATAAGTGAAGGTAACAAAACTTTAATAAGGATAGAACAAGAATTAAAGAATTTATCCTCAACGATGGTTCACAATCCTCAAGATTATAGTCAATATATACCCCGAACTCCAATGATTAGATCATTAGAATCGGGAATTGAGAGAATTAAAAAACCTACGAAGCCAACTTTAATGCAAGGGCAAATTACTTCTAGCACACTAATGGTAATTAAAGAAATGAAATCGATTTTTAAATCCAACAAAGAAAATAATTCTGATTTCAATATTAAAGATATATTAAAACCATTATCTGAAGATGAACTTAATAAAATTACGTTAGATGATGAGGAATTAGAAAAAAAAGAAGAAATAGCAATTCAAAACCAAATTAAGCGATTTAAGAAACATTCTGCAAAAGAAATTCAAGTAGAAAATTTAACGCCACCAAAATAACAAATAAAGCTTTATTTGATCACCAGAATTATAACACTTATCAAATACAAGAATTTTAATGTATTTGATTATAAACGAGCTTTAATTAGTTTATAATATTCGGAAATAAGAAATAAACGAGGTAACCTAATATCTTATTGATTTACTTTATCGGCACAGCTGGAAGTGGTAAAAGCACATTAACTGGGGCAATGAAGAACTACGTCATTGATAGAAATCCAGAAACATCAGCGATAACATTAAATTTAGATCCTGGTGTAAAAGTAACAGCATATAACCCCGATATTGACATAAGGGATTACATTATTCTGGACGAAGTAATGGAAGAATATGGATTAGGTCCTAATGGGGCAATGATTCTAGCGTCTGATTTAATGGTGAACTATTTAGATGACTTAAAAGATGAAATAGATGAGTATAACCCAGATTGGATATTTGTAGACACAGCAGGACAACTTGAACTTTTTGCTTTTAGAGAAACAGGACCCCTTATTGCAAGTACCTTGGGTTTTGGTTCTATACAAAGGGCTGTCACGTTTCTATTTGATTCAAATTTTGTACTTAGACCGAATGGGTTTATTTCTACTTTACTTTTAGCGGCTTCCGTTCAATTCAGATTTAAGGACATATCTCAG
>SDBU01004922.1_pt1 | contig 16169 bp, 12 predicted proteins | sample 2277071 | NCBI WGS metagenome assembly SDBU01 (sample SAMN10397929, study PRJNA504765) | marine sediment metagenome | isolation source: marine sediment core GS08_GC12, 126 cmbsf | place: Arctic Ocean: Gakkel Ridge, Loki's castle | collected 2008
ATTTATTACTTTTTTAGGTGTCCATTATGATATTGGAGCTGTTGGACCTGAAGATATGCAAACAGTACAAGATGCTCTAGAGATAGCCGAAGGTACAAAAAAAATAGTTAGAAAAAAACTAGAAGAGGTAGAGCTGCATATTTGGCCAGAAGAGACAAAAAGGCCACCTCCTTTTGTTGCAGAGGGCAGAACTATTCAAGAAGCATTTTTGATAGCTTGTTCTAAGATGAAAGATTTTTCAGCTGTTGGTGATGATTTAATTGGAGTGATGTCATATAAAAAATTAAAAATAGCTGCGATAGTTTTCTCTCGAGAGATAAAAAAATATCCATCGAAACATATAGCTATTTTACTTCCATCATCGGTTGGAGCATATCTTATTATTTTAGCAACCTTGCTTGCTAATAAGATTCCTGTAATGCTTAATTGGACTTTGGGGCCTAGATATTTAAATCATATGATGCAAGTAACTCATGCAGATACAGTGATTAGCTCATGGAGATTTTTAGAAAAAATATCAAATGTTGAATTTGGCCATTTATCAAAAAAAATTGTCTATTTGGAAGATATTAAAAAAAGAATATCTAAATGGAATAAAATATCAGCTCTTTTGAAAACATTTAATACGACAAAAGGTCTACTTAAAGTTTTAGGATTAGATAAAGTCTCCGAAGATGATACGGGCGTTGTTTTATTTACATCTGGAACAGAAGCTGCTCCTAAAGGCGTTCCTCTGACACACAAAAATATTTTATCCAATCAAAAAGCTGCTATGAAAACGGTTCAATTACACTCAGGTGATATTTATTATGGGATACTTCCTCCGTTTCATTCATTTGGATTTTCAATAGTGGGTCTTTTACCTATTTTATCTGGTACAAAAATTGCTTTTTATCCAGATCCAACAGATAGCTATTCTTTAGCTGAAGGAATTGAAAGGTGGAAGGCTACTATTATCTGCGCTCCTCCAAGTTTTTTAAAAGGGATTCTGCAAGCTGGGACAAAAGATGAGCTAAAAACAATTAGAATGTTTGTATCTGGTGCTGAAAGAACCCCAAAAGAGCTTTTTGATAAAGTCAAAGCACTTGGCTCTGATAAGATTTTAGTTGAAGGCTATGGTATTACCGAGTGCGCTCCTGCTATTACTATTAACATGGAAGGAATCAGAGAAAAAGGCGTTGGGAAACCTTTAGAAAATTTAGAGATTTGCCTTATCGATCCTGAAAAAGAAAATGTTTTGCCAAATGATAAAGAAGGGGAGATTTGTGTAAAAGGACCTAATGTTTTTAAAGGATATATTGCTGAGAAAAAATATCCTTTTATCACAATCCAGGATGAAAACTGGTATAGAACAGGAGATTTAGGGTATTTTGATAAAGATGGTAATTTGATAATTTCTGGAAGATTGAAAAGATTTACCAAAATCGGTGGAGAAATGGTTAGTTTAGGTGCTATAGAAGAGGTGATTACAGACGAGATAATTACAAGAACCCATATAGAATTAGATGGACCTATTTTAGCTGCTTGTGCAAAAGAGATAGATGAAACCCGTCCAAAACTTGTTTTATTTACAACAACTCAGCTTACAAAAAATGAGGCTAATACTATCTTAAAAGAAGCGGGATTTTCTAATATTGTTAAGATATCTGAAGTTAAAAATATGGATGTTATTCCTTTAATGGGTACAGGTAAAATCGATTACAGATATTTACAAACTATGATAGATTAAGAATATGATTATTGAACATTTGAAGCTTTATAATACTCAGACACGAAAAAAAGAAAAAATTGTACCTAAAGATGGAAAAACTATTCGTATCTATACTTGTGGACCAACTATATATGACTTTGCGCATATTGGAAATTTAAGAGCATATATTTTTGAAGATCTACTTCGAAGGAGTTTGATATATTTTGGGTTTTCTGTCACACAAGTTATGAATATCACTGATATCGATGATAAAACTTTAAAAGGTGCGATCAATAAAAACGTTTCACTTTTAGAATTTACAGAACCATTTAGACAAGCTTTTTTCGAAGATTTAATGACATTAAATATCGAGAAGGCTGAATTTTATCCAAAAGCGACTCAATATATCGAACATATGTTAGATATCATAATCAAGCTCGTTGATAAAAAAATAGCTTATAAGGGAGTTGATGGGAGCATCTATTTCTCTATTGATAAATTTAAAGACTATGGAAAACTCTCTCATTTAGATTTGAAAAGTTTAAAACAAGGGGCATCTAAAAGAGTATCAACTGATGAATATGAAAAAGAGAATGTCTCAGATTTTGTTTTATGGAAAGCTTACGTAGAAAAAAGAGATGGCGATATTTATTGGAATAGCCCTTTTGGAAAAGGAAGACCTGGCTGGCATATCGAATGCTCTGCAATGGCACTTAAACTTCTTGGCTCAAATATCGATATTCACTGTGGTGGGGTAGATAATATATTTCCTCATCATGAAAATGAAATCGCTCAATCAGAATCTTTTACTCATGAAACATTTGTTCTTCATTGGGCTCACGCTGAGCACTTGATAGTTGATGGTAAAAAAATGTCTAAAAGCTTAGGCAATTTTTATACTCTTAGAGATCTCACTACTATGGGATATAGTGGAAGAGATATTAGATATATGCTATTGCAAACCCATTATAAAACTCAGCTAAATTTTACATTCGAGTCTCTTAAAGCTGCAAAAGCATCTGTTCAAAGAATTTTAGATTTTGTAGATAGGTTAAAATCTATCAAAGATGAAAATGAAAATAATTTAGTAGAAGATATCATAAAAAAAGAAAAAAATCTTTTTATCGAAGCAATAGCAGATGATCTAAATATTTCATCAGCTCTTAGCGCTATTTTTGATTTAATAAGAGAAATCAATCATCTTATCGATGATAAAAAAATATCCAAAAAAGAAGCTTTGAAAACTTTAAAATTTTTAAAAGAAACTGATAGTGTTTTGGGTTTTATCTTTTTAGAAGAAAAAGAAAAAATTCCAAAAGTTGTTGAAGAAGCTTTCGAAAAAAGAAAAGATGCTCGCAAAAATAAAAATTTTGCTTTAGCTGATGAGCTTAGAGATCTTATCTTAGATCATGGCTACATTATAGAAGATCTTCCAGATGGTGCTAGATTAAAAAAGAAATAACTTTTTATTCTTTGCAATAGCTATTCTTCTGGTTTCATAATTGGGAAGAAAATAACATCTCGAATGGAAGATGTGTTTGTAAATAGCATTATTAACCGATCTATTCCAATACCAAAACCCGCAGCAGGCGGCATTCCTTGGCAGATAGCTTCAATAAATTCTTCATCGAGAGGATGAGCCTCTTCATCGCCTGATAAAAGTTTTTTTGCTTGATTTACTAAAAGCTCTCTTTGAATTTCAGGATCATTGAGCTCAGAATATGCATTTAAAAATTCATGACCTGCAATAAAACTTTCAAATCTTTCAACTATTTTGTCAGCTTTTTCTTTAGGATCTCTATGAAGTTTACAAAGAGGTGTGGTTTCTATTGGATGATCGGTGATGTGATGGGGCTGAATTAATTTATCTTCAACAGTTTCTTCAAATAACAGTGCTATTAAATTTCCTCTAGTAGCATTTTTTAATTTTTCTCTATCTACTGATGTTTCTAATAATTTTTTGTGTAGATCTGCATCAGATAACTTTTCAACATCTATTTTTCCATACTCTTTTATTGCTTTTTTCATAGAAAATCTTTTCCAAGGAGCTTTTACATCTATTGTATGTTTGCCATATTCAATTTTTGTAGTATTAAATAGTTTTAGAGCAATTGTCTCGAATAGGTTTTCTGTAAATTCCATTAAATCATTATAATCCCAATATGCAGCGTATGCTTCTAAAAGAGAAAATTCAGGATTGTGAGTTTTGTCTATACCTTCATTTCTAAAAACTTTACTAATTTCATAAACTCTATTAAAGCCTCCAACCAGAAGCTTTTTGAGCGGTATTTCTAAAGAAATTCTAAGATACATATCTTGATGAAGTGCATTTATATGAGTTTTAAAGGGTTTGGCCTGAGCGCCACCATAAACATTTTGCAAAACTGGAGTTTCAACTTCTAAAAAATCGGCATCATCTAGATATTCCCTTATCATTTTGATAATTTTAGATCTTAAAATAAATGTATCGATAACTTTAGGATCTGTAAGTAGATCTAACCATCTTTTTCTGTATTTAACGCCAAGATCTGCGAGGCCTGAGTGTTTATCAGGCAAGGGAAGCAGAGATTTAGAAAGTACAGTTACTTTTTTTACAAAGATTGTAAGCTCACCTTTTTGAGTATGAAAAAGATTACCCTCAACACCTAAAATATCACCGAGATCAAGTTTTTTTTCGATAAATTTAATATGAGATTGTTTGTCTTTAGATTTCTCTACATCATAGGAATCTACTTTTGAAAGCTCTCTATTAAACATTACTTGAATTTTGCCACTCTCATCTTGAAGTTGAGCAAAAGCATTTTTACCCATAGCTCTAAATAAAACGAGCCGGCCTGCGAATTTAACAAGTGGTGTTTCGCCAGCTGCTGCATCATCGAAGCGAGCTACATCTTTTTCATCATATAGATTATGAATCTCTTTAGCATTGTGCGTTGGCATATATTTATGAGGATAGGGATCTATACCTAAATCTCTAATCTCTTTTAATTTTTTAGATCGATTTTGAAACTCTTCAATCTCATGATAGTCAGGGGTTTTTATATCCATTTTAAATGACTTTCCTATTTTAACTTTTATCAAAATCATATATAATGTAGGCCTTTTTTTCAATTGAATGAAGTAATAACAATTACAATGAAAAATTATTTTGTCAAAAAGTCCACTCTGTCAGGTGAAATAATTGCGCCAACATCAAAATCTCAAACTATGAGAGCTATTTTATTTGCATCTTTAGCTAAAGGCGAGACAAAAATCAAAAATTTTTTAAAAACAAAAGATACAATAGCTTTTATAGAAGGGTGCAGAAAATTTAAAGCGAAGATAAAAATTCAAAAAAATAATTTAAAAATTTTAGGTGTAAATAGAAAAATTGATCTGAAAAAAAATGAGAAATTAGATGTTCTAAATTCAGGGATTGCTCTTAGATTTTTTACATCGATATATGCTCTAGCTGATAAAAAGATTTTGATAACAGGAGATGAATCTATTCAAAATAATAGATCGATGAAGCCTCTTATAGATGTTTTAAATTTAACATGTGCTGAAATTACATCTATTAAAAAAAAAGACTTTGCTCCCATGGAGATAAAAGGGCCATTTAAAGCAAATATGATAGAGATCGATGGCGAAGATTCTCAGCATGTATCCTCTATTTTAATAGCTTCTGCTTTATTAAAAAATAAAATTCAAATCAAAGTAAAAAATCCAAAAGAAAAACCGTGGGTTTTGATGACACTTGGTTGGTTAGATAAAATGGGTATTTTTTATGAAAATAAAAATTTTGAAAATTTTGTAATCGATCCCACAAAAAATGTTAGAAAAATTTTCAAATCTTTTGAATATGAAATTCCAACAGATTTTAGCACTATACTTTTTTTGATAGTAGCTACTCTTATAACTCAAAGTGAAATTGCTATAAAAAATGTGGTATTTGATGAGTTTCAAGCAGATCAAAAAACAATTGAAATTTTTCAAAAACTAGGAGCTAAAATTGAAATAGACAGATTGAATAAAACCATATCAGTAAAAAAATCTAATCTAAAAGGAAATTTAGAAATAGATGTTGATAATTTTATAGATTCTGTTCCTATATTAGCTGTTTTGGGATGCTATAATGATGGCACGATTGTTTTAAAAAATGCTTTGAATGCTAGAAAAAAAGAATCAGATCGTATTTGTACAATTGCGAGTGAGCTAAAAAAAATGGGAGCTAAAATCGAGACTAAAAAAGATGGGCTAGAAGTTAAAAAATCTTCTTTAAAAGCTGCTAGAGTAAACTCTTATAAAGATCATAGAATTGCAATGGCCCTAACAGTTGGAGCTTTAGGTGTTTTAGAGCCTAGCATCATTGAAGATATAAATTGTATAGACAAGACTTATCCTAACTTTAAAAAAGAGTTTCAATCTCTTGGAGCTCATATTTTATGAATATAGTATTAATTGGATTTAAAAATGCGGGTAAGAGCTCTGTTGCAAAAAAGCTCTCAAAGATATTGCAAAAAAAACTTATAGATACGGATGAACTTATAAAAAGAAAAATTTTTGAAAAATTTAAAAAAAGATTAAATATCTTTGAGATTTTTACATTTTTAAAAGAAGAAAAATTTAGGAAATTAGAGAGTATTGTGGTTTTATCTATCAAAGATGTAGAAGACTCAGTGATTGCATTAGGCGGCGGCGCAATATTAAATCAAGAAAATATTTTAGCTTTTAAAGATAAAAAAATTTTATATCTAAAAGCTTCAAAAAAGATTTTAAAAAACAGAATTGCAAAAGAGAAAAAATCTATTTTTACAGATGATAAGTTATTTGAAGAGAAATTTGAGAGACGAAAAAGCATCTATGAGAGATTTGCTGATGTCACTATTCAAACAGATAATAAAGATATTGAAACAATTGCATATGAGATAAGAGAAAAAGTTTATGTCTAATAGTTTTGGAAAAATATTTAAAATTACTACTTTTGGAGAATCTCACGGACAGGTAATAGGCGTTGTTATAGATGGATGTCCATCAAATGTTGAGATAACTGATAATGAAATTAATTTAGAGCTAAAAAAAAGAAAAGCTTTTTCAAAATCTTTTGTGTCTAAAAGAGATGAAAAAGAAAAAGCTAAAATTGTTTCAGGAGTTTTTGAGGGAAAAACTACAGGAGCTCCAATTTGTATCTTGATAGAAAATACAGACATAAAGTCTAAAAACTATGATAAAATCCAAAATCTTTTAAGGCCATCACATGCAAACTTTACATATCTTCAAAAGTATAAGATCTTTGATCATAGAGGAGCCTCTAGAGCGTCAGCTAGAGAAACCGCTTCAAGAGTTTGTGCATCTGTTTTAGCTACAAAGATACTAAAAAAAGAAAATATTCAAGTTTTTGCATACGTAAAAGCTATCGGGGATATTGAAGCTAATGTAGATTTAAAAGATTTAAAAAATATCGATAAAAGCTCAATTTTTTGTCCTGATATTGAAGCTGAAAAAAAGATGCTTCAAAGATTAAAAAAAATAGAAGATGAAAAAGATTCTATAGGGGGAGTTGTTGAATTTGTAATATTAAATACGCCAGATGGGCTAGGAGATCCTATCTATGAGAAGTTAAATGCAAAACTAGCGAATGCATTAATGAGTATACCAGCCACTAGAGGTTTTGAGATCGGTGATGGATTTGAAGCTGCAAAAAAAACAGGCTCAAGTAGAAACGATACATACATTTTGAAAAATGGCAAAATTCAAACTAAAACTAATAATGAAGGGGGGATTTTAGCTGGCATATCAACTGGTATGCCAATTATCGGAAGAGTTGCTTTTAAGCCAACTCCTACTATTGCTAAAACTCAAAAAACTCTAGATATCTATGGAAATGAAAAAATTTTGAGTTTTTCAAATGATGGTAGATTTGATCTATGTGTAGCTATTCGTGCGAGTATTGTTGTAAAAGCTATGTGCTCTTTAGTTTTGGTAGATTCATATCTTTTGAATTTTTTACAAAAAAAAGATTTACAAATGAAAAGAGACTATTTATCTGAAAAAATGAGTATGAGAGATGAAAAAACTAAAAATAAATCTTAAACATAAAAGCTACGAGATATTTTATAAAAAAAATCTTTTGCATGATTTTTTCATAATAGATTTTTGTCAAAAATTAGCAAACAATTTTGTAATTATAACTCACAAAAGTATTAAGAATATCTATGCAAAACCTCTTTTTGAAAATTTTTTAAAAAAAAATGTCAAAGTAAAATTATTGAGCTTTGAAGATGGTGAAGAAAATAAAACCATCGAGACGAAAACTTATTTAGAAGAACAGATGCTAAAAGATAATTTTACAAAAGATTCTCTAATAATTGCTATAGGAGGTGGTATAGTTAGCGATATCTCTGGTTTTATAGCAGCAACTTATATGAGAGGAATTTCATATGTAATAATTCCAACGACTCTGCTCGCAATGGTTGATGCATCTATTGGCGGTAAAACTGCTGTCAATACCAAATATGGTAAAAATTTAATCGGAGCTATCTATCATCCAAAAGCTGTTTTTATAGATTTTGAAGTTTTAAAAACTCTAAGCAATGATGAAATGAAAAATGGTCTTGTAGAAATGTTAAAACATGCGCTTATAATGAAAGCTTTTTTTTTTTACGATTTATTAAAGAGCAAAAAGATTACTCAGAATTTGATAATTGATAGTTTGAAAATAAAAAAACAAGTTATCGAAAAAGATGAAAATGAAAAATCAATTAGAAAAAAACTAAATTTCGGCCATAGCATCTCTCATGCTATAGAGGCGAGCTTAAATTATAAAATGGTGCATGGAAAAGCTCTAGCTTGGGGAATATTAATAGAGAGCTATCTATCTTATAAAATGAACTTTTTGTCATATAAAAATTTTGAAAAAATTTATAATTTTTTGAAGCAAAAACAATTACTAGTTAATCATGGAAAATTTTCAAAAGATCTAATTATCGATTTTTTAAAAAGAGACAAAAAAAACATTTTTGGAAAAAATCGATTTACTTTGTTAAAAAATATCGGCAAATCAATAATTAATGTTGAAATTATTGAAAATCATATTGTAAACTCTTTAGCTTTATGTTTGGAGGTTAAACATGTTAGTAGCAATTATTACAGGTCCTGATCTTTTCTCAGCTAAAAGACAAATTAAAAATTCTAAAGATGCAGATGCTATAGAGCTTAGGTTAGATTTATTGGATTCAATTGATTTAGAAAAAATAAAAAAGCTGATCAATTATTGTGATAAACCTATAATTTTTTCTTTAAGAACAAAAGAAAATGGAGGTAAATACCTTCAACATGAGAAGAAAAAATATTTTGATTTATCAAGACTATTTACTCTCCAACCACAGTTTTTTGATCTAGAGCATGGTACTTCTTTAGAATTTGTAGAAAAAATGAAAAAAGAACATCCTGATGTGGAGATTATAGTTTCCTATCATAACTTTCAAAATACTCCGAGTAATTTAAATGAAATATATCAAAGTTTAAAAAATCCTTATGCTAGTTTTTATAAAATTGCTACATATGCAAACAACTCAATCGATGCTTTTAGAATGTTAGAATTTTTAAAAAATAATCAAGATGGCAAACTCATTGTCGTTGCTATGGGAGAAAGCGGTTCCTTTTCTAGAGTAATATCTAAAATGTTCAATAATCCAATAACTTATACATATGTCGATAAAAAAATTACTGCAGGACAAGTAAGTATTGAAGAGATTACATCTGTTTACAATTTTAAAAATATAAATGCCGATACTCAAATATATGCTCTTTTAGGATATCCTATAGATCAAAGCATTTCACATGTTTTTCATAACTCTGAGTTTTTAAAACAAAATAAAAAAGCTCTTTATGTAAAAATTAATCTGCAACCGCATGAGCTTCCAATTTTCTTTTCTTATGTGAAAAAATTTCCATTTAAAGGTTTTAGCGTAACCAAGCCTTTAAAAGAAAAAGTACTCTCTTTTCTCACTGAAGATAGATCTAAAGTTGATGCTATCAATACAATTTTAGTTGATAGGGAAAAATTTATTGGATTTAATACTGATGGAATTGCTGCTTTAGATTCAATAGAAAGAAAAATGAAAGTAAAAGATAAAAAACTGCTTCTTTTAGGAGCTGGTGGTGCTGCAAAAGCTATTGCTAATGAAGCTGTTAAAAGAGGGGCTAATTTAATCATTTTCAATCGTGACCAAACTAAAGCTTATAATTTAGCAACAAAATTGCAATGTAGAGCTTATCCATTAGATAAAATAGAAGAGATCATGAAAGAGGGTTATGATGCCATTATTAATGCAACGTCCTCTAGTAGAGAAGGTATCAATATAGTACCTGTCCAAGCTTTAATACCCGGGACAATCGCTATGGATATAGTATCAAAACCAGTAGAGACTGCATTTTTAAAAAGTGCGCAAGATAAAGGATGTCTTGTTATCTATGGAATGGAAATGTTTATCAATCAAGCAAAAAATCAGTTTGTTAGAAAAAAGTAGATATAGGATCGATATCTATAAATAAAGATATACCATAGCTTAAAGCGAGCTCTTTTTTTGTTTTATCTAAAATCTTACTAAGATACATCATGTTTTTTCCTCTTATGAGAAATTGGAATCTATATGTATCTTGCATTTTCGCTCTACCAGATACTACAGTTGGATGAATTTTATAATCAGAGTTTAGATTTTTTATTATTTTTTCTCTAAAAAGATTTGCAGCATTTTGAGCTTTTTTTTCATCTTTGCAAGAAAGTACAATTTTTGCCATTTGGATAAATGGTGGATAATCAAAAAACTCTCTATTTTTAATCTCTAAGTTATAAAAACTTAAATAATCTTGCTTTGATGCTAATTTGATCGTCTCATTTTCTGGTATATAAGTTTGAATAATTACCTCACCTTTTAAAGTCGCTCTACCCGCTCTACCACATGCTTGAGTAACTAATTGAAATACACTCTCTGATGATCTGAAATCTGGAATATTCAGTGCGCTATCAGTATTTAATATACCAACTAAAGTAACAGATGGAAAATGAAGCCCTTTAACAATCATTTGAGTGCCTATTAAAACAGATGCTTTACCTGATTTAAATAATTTAAATAGTATTTCATGTGAGTGTTTTTGAGTCGTTGTATCTCTATCAATTCTGAGTGTTTTTATCTCTGGAAAAATTGCTTTTAAAGCGCTTTGAATATGCTCTGTTCCAAAACCTTTGTATTTAATATATTCAGAGCTTTGACACTCCGGGCAGTGTCTAAAGATATGAGATTTATAGCCACAAAGGTGACAAGATAAGATATTATCTTTTTTATGATATGTGAGAGTAATATCGCAATGTTTACATTTAAAAACATAAGAGCAATTTAAACAGTGCAAAGATGTGTTATAGCCTCTTCTATTTAAAAACAGCAAAGATTGTTCACCTTTCTCATGTCTTTGTTTTATAGCATCTAAAAGCTCGTTAGAAAAATAGCTTTTGGATTTTTTTATTTCATCTTTCATATTTATTACTCTAACAGTTGCTAAATTAGATGATCCAATCCTTGATGTTAGAGTAGATAGTGTATATTTTTTTATTGTTGCATTGTAATACGTTTCGATAGAAGGCGTAGCTGATGCCAAAACAACAGTAGCATTTAAAAATTTAGCTCTCATAATAGCTAAATGTTTAGCATTATAAGTAGGGCTCTCATCTGATTGTTTGTATGAAGGATCATGCTCTTCATCAACAATAATAAGACCTAAATTTTTTATTGGAGCAAAAACACTAGATCTAGCTCCAATTACAATCTTTGCTTTGCCTTGTAAAATATTTTCCCAAGCCTGTGTTTTTTCTCCTGCAGATCTTTTATGATGCAAAACAGCTATTTTTTCTTTGAATCGAGATCTAAATCCTTCAATAGTTTGAGTGGTAAGAGCAATTTCTGGTACCATCATTAATGCATTTTTATTACTTTGAAGAGCTTTTTCAATTGCTTGAAGATAGATTTCAGTTTTACCACTACCTGTGATTCCATGAATTAGATGGGTCTCAAATATTGATTTATCTAAGCTCTTGGAGATATTATCTAATGCATTTTGCTGCTCAGAAGTTAGTTTTTTAGCTTTTGTTTGAAAATATTCAAAATTTTTTAAAATGTCACTTTCGTCTGAATAGATTTTTTTTGAGATAAAAACTTTTTTTCTTATTAAAGTATCAATCGGAGCTTTCGATAAATTTGTATCCAATAAAAGCTTAGATAATAAAATGCCTTTTTTTATTTTTAAAAAATATTCAATAGCTTTTGCTTGTTTTGGATTGGTTTTTAGACAAATTTTATAAATTTCTAAAAGATCTTTTTTTGTTTTATTCGATGTTATGAAAATATTATATTTTGGGTTTATCTCTTTTCTAATAGATGAGGGGATAATACATCTAAATATTTTAGAAAGTGAACAGCTATAATATTTAGCCATCCAAAGCGCTAGCTCAAAAAGATCTTTTGAAATGATTTCATCAAAAACTATTCTATTAATATTTAAAACATTTTTGATCTCAGTTGTGTCTTTCAAAGATAGAATAAAGCCCTTTTTTAAGGTTCTTTTTAAAGGAACTTCAACTAGCTGACCCTCTTTTATTTGATCTAATAAATTTTGAGGGATAGAGTAATCTAAAGTTTTGTCAATATTACTCTCTAGTATTATGCTTGCAAATTTCATCGTTTAAATTTTGTATTTTTTGTTTAAGGGCTTTGAAAAGAGAGGTTTTCAGAGTAGGCTCTTTTAAATATAGAGAGATATCTGGTAATAAAAATAGAGCTTTATTTTTCAAATGCTTTTCACCTTTTATAGGATTTTCTTTATAATAGGTTCTTAGATTAGGCAGCTCAAATATTGTATAATCAGATGCGATTATCAGGAAAATATCGCTATCAGATAAAAAATCATTCCCACTTTTTTCTTTTTCTAAAAGATATTCTGAGACAACTTTTGTAGGATAAAAATAAACATGCATGGCAATTGCAATTTTTTCTAAAAATCTATAATGCTTTTCGTTTTCTTTATAAGCTAAAATTGTAATCGGTGCTGCAATGTTTTTAAGTTTATATTTTTTAGCTTTTTGTTTTGCAATTTTGTCATCCAAGGAGCTTACTATGTTTATATTTGGAAAAACTTTTTGAATTGTCTTTTTTATATCAGATAAATCATCTTCAAAAATTTTCGGTTTTTTATCTCTAATAATAGTTTTGTTTTCTATGATTTTTTTATCAGAGCTATCTTTTGCTAAATCTAGTTTGTTACCTACTTCTTTTTTTCTCAAATCTTCTTCTGCAATTTTTTTAATAACTTGAGTTTTTTTTATCTCATTTACTTCAATATTTTTATTATTATCACTGCTGGGGATAGCTATAGGTTCTGTCTTTAAAGGTGTTTTCGGCTCTTGTATATTTTTTTTGTCTAAAAGAGTTGTACTTAAAGCATTTTGAATATTAAAATTCGATTTTTTCTGATCGATAGAATTGTTTTGTAATTGATTTTTTGTTGATAACTTTTTTAAATCACTATTGAAATAATCTGAATTTGTCTCTATATAATCCTCTTCAAAATCTTGTAGATAAATCAAAACATCTTGCAGAAGTTCTTGGAATTGTTTATTTGACATATTTATTAATTATTTGTTTTCTAATGTATAACAAAAGTAGAGAAAAAAAGAAATTTCTAATCTGTAGATAGAAGATCATCAATAAATTTTTCAGCATCAAAAGGTATAATATCTTGCATTTTCTCTCCCATTCCTATCCATTTAATAGGAACTTTTAACTCTTTTTGAATTGATAAAACCATACCACCTTTTGCAGTGCCATCGAGCTTTGTTAAAAAAAATGCAGATATTGGAGTATAAGAGTTAAAAATTTTAGCTCCATCAACACCGTTTTGTCCAGTTGTTGCATCTACAATTAAGATAGTTTCATGAGGCGAGCTTTCTATAACTTTATTCGCTACTTTTTTTATTTTTTCAAGCTCTTGCATCAAATTTATCTTTGTATGTAATCTTCCTGCTGTATCGATTATTACTACATCCACATCTCTATTTCTTGCGGCTGTTAAACCATCGAAGACCACAGATGAGGGATCCGAGCCTTGTGTAGATTTAACAATATCAACACCTATTTTTTCTGCCCATTTTGAGAGTTGCTCTACAGCAGCAGCTCTATAAGTATCAGCAGCTATTAATAGCACTTTTTTGTTTTGCTCATGATAAAAGTTTGCAATTTTTGCAATCGATGTTGTTTTTCCAGAGCCGTTAACTCCAACAATCATAATTACATGTGGTTTTTTTAGCTCTTTTTCTTCATAGATAACAATCTCTTTTAAAAGCTCATTTTTTAAAATTTTTAGAATTTCATCTGTAGAAATATTAGGATCTTTGCTCAAAATATCTTTTAATTTATCTGTGAGCTCTACAGATATTTTTACTCCTAAATCGGATTCATAAAAAAGCTTTTCTAACTCTTCGAAGAGCTTTGCATCTATCTTTTTAGAAAATAAAGCTTTTAGTTTTCTTCCAATAGATAGCCTTTTTAATGAAAGAGCTACACTTTTTAGTTTTGTTTTGAAAAACTTAAACATTTTAAATTTTTTTTCTTGCTTGAAATGATATTCTAACACATAACAAAAATTAACAGAAGGATATTAATACATGAGAGCTGGAGCAAAAATTCCTATATATATTCATCCACTTTTTTGGCTGTTTGCGGCATTTATAGGCTTTTTGATGAGTCAATCTCTAGTTGGTACTCTTCTATGGGTAGTTATAATTTTTGTTTCAGTATTGGTTCATGAGCTGGGTCATGCAACAATGGCTCTTATTTTCAAACAAAACCCTAAAATTGAGCTAATCGCAATGGGAGGACTTACCTCTTATCAAGGCAAAAAATTAAAGTATTATCAGCAGTTTTTAATTGTTTTAAATGGACCTCTTTTTGGGATTTTATTATTTGCTTTAGCAAGTTTAATTTTATGGTTAAATTTTTTTAAAAATCCCACCCTTGTTGGCACTATAAAAGTTATGCAAGTTGTGAATCTTTTTTGGTCCATTGTAAATCTACTTCCTGTGCTTCCTTTAGATGGAGGACAACTACTTAGAATTGCTCTAGAAGCTTTTTTTGGAGTTAAAGGTTTTAAGCTATCTCTTCTAATAGGTTTTATAATAGCAGCCTCTATTGCTCTTGTATCTTTTGCAATCAGATACTATTTATTAGGCGCTCTATTTTTTCTTTTTGCTTTTCAAAGTTTTGATATGTATCGAAAATCTAGAAATATCCAAAAATGTGATAGAGATGATTCTTTAGCAGATGATCTTACAAAAGCGCAGTTAGCCCTCAATCAAAATAAAAAAGAGGAAGCTAAAACAATATTAGAAGATCTTAGACAAAAAACTAAACAAGGTTTGATCTACACACAAGCAACTCATCTTTTAGCTTTTATCTATCATGATCAAAAAGAGGATAAAAAAACCTATGAATATCTGCTCTCTGTTCAAGATAAATTAGCAGATGAAGCTGTTTGTCTTTTGCATGATCTCGCATTTAAAGAAGAAAATTATAAATTAGTAAAAGCTCTCTCTGCAAAAGCTTATAAACTAGCTCCAAGCAAGGAAATAGCTTTAAAAAATTCTCAAACCTTTGCGATTTTAAATGAGCCTAAACCCTCTGGCGGGTGGCTGAAAACAGCAAAACAATTTGGATCTTTAGATCTAAAGAGTGTAATTTCTCAAAACTATTTTGATAAGGTTAGAGACTCATCAGAATTTAACCATTTTTTTAAATAAATTATCTAAGCCTTATTGTGATAAATTTTTAATGTTGAGTTTATTGAGAGTTTTTTCTAAATTCAAATCCAATAAAATCTTTCGGATAATCAGGATGCTGAAAAGAAGAAGCTTTAAAGCCAATTGCCTTATAAAATCCTTGAGCTGATAGGTTATCAATTTTAGTAACCAACAAAATGTTTTGAGTTGTTAGATCTTTATCAAAAATCGAAAAGACAAGTTTTTTTCCAATACCTCTTTTTTGATAAGAAGGGTTTATAGCCATTTCACAAAGATAGTAAGAATCTTTTTCCCATTTTTCGAAAATAGCAAAACCGATAATTTTATCGTCATCTAAAGCAACATAGAAAAGATTATTTTTTTCAATACGCGGTAGAATCTTTTTTTCAAAATAATTAGTTAGATGATTTTCTGAAGATCCTAGTGGAAGACAAGCTGAGAAAAATACATCTGATAGTTGCTCTATTTGAATTGGAGAAATAAGCATTAGCCAAGTTAGAATGATCATAAATACAAAATATTTTTTTATCAGAAAAATCATACCAAAAACATAAAATATCAACTAGATCTATTTTTGGTATAAATCTATAAGAAAATAAAAGTGATCTTGATCTCAAATTATAAATTTCATAAGCTAATTATCTTTTTATAAAT